>JAEIGA010012443.1_pt1 | contig 12918 bp, 9 predicted proteins | sample 9270691 | NCBI WGS metagenome assembly JAEIGA01 (sample SAMN17057246, study PRJNA624740) | gut metagenome | biome: biome; isolation source: fecal sample | host: Bos grunniens | place: China: Xizang | collected 2019 | reverse complement strand
CTCTCGGGTCTCTTGTTATTTTGGGACGAAAGGGACAAGAGAGGCGATAGGGACGGGAGCGAGGTCGGGCATCAGAGGTCGTGCGGTAGTCGGGATATGAATACAACAAAAAAGGTCAGCAAGTTGCTGACCTTAATCTGTCGGGATACCAGGATTCGAACCTGGGACCCCCTGCTCCCAAAGCAGGTGCGCTAACCGGACTGCGCTACATCCCGTAAAACCTTTCTGATTTCGAGGTGCAAAGATATACTACTTTTTCTAATCCTCCAAATATTTTTACAATTATTTTTCAAAAAAAGTGCAAAAAAGTGTGTCTTTACCCTAAAAAAGTGAATTTATCCACCTTTTAGAGGAGACAAGACCCCACCATTTACCCTCCACACCCCAATTTTCATTGGCATAGTTTGTGCTCCCATGTGCTTCGTAATCCTTTAAAAAAAATTAAATATGATGAAAAGCACAAAACACTCAACCGCCACAACAGCGGTATATGGCTCTGAGGAGATGATAACTCCTGCGCCAACAACAACAATTCCCGAGGGCATGACAACACCTGAGATTGCCTACAACATGGTCAAGGATGAGACATACGCACAAACGCAACCTCGTCTTAACCTCGCAACATTTGTTACGACATACATGGATGAGTATGCAACACGACTTATGAACGAGGCGATATCGATGAACTACATCGACCAGACGGAGTATCCGCGTGTGGCGGTGATGGCAAGTCGCTGCATTAACATCCTTGCAAACCTCTGGCACACCCCAGAGAAGAGTGAGTCTAAGTGCGGAGCTCTCGGCATCGGTTCATCGGAAGCCTGCATGTTGGGCGGTGTTGCAGCTTGGCTACGCTGGCGCAAAAGGCGCATGGCTGAGGGTAAGCCTGTAGATAAGCCAAACCTTGTGATGAGTTCAGGTATGCAGGTTGTATGGGAGAAGTTCTGCCAGCTATGGCAGATTGAGCTTCGACAGATACCTCTAACACGCGAGAAGCGTACGCTATGTGTTGAGGAGGCACTCAATCACTGCGACGAGAACACAATCTGCATTGTGCCTATTGCGGGTGTAACATGGACAGGTCTTAACGATGACATTGAGGCTCTGGACAAGGCCTTGGAGGAGTACAACGCTCGCACTGGCTATAACATCCCGATACATGTTGACGCTGCATCTGGTGGTTTTATTCTACCATTTGTAAGCCCTGATACACGCTGGGACTTCAGACTAAAGAATGTTATCTCAATATCTACCTCAGGACATAAGTTCGGCTTGGTATATCCTGGCTTGGGCTGGGTGATATGGCGCGATAAAAGTTATCTTCCCGACGAGATGAACTTCTCAGTAAACTACCTTGGTGCTGAAGTTACACAGGTAGGTCTTAACTTCTCACGCCCCGCTGCTCAGGTACTTGGTCAGTACTACAACTTTATTCGCCTTGGTCGTGAGGGCTACACCGCCATACAGCAAAACTGCATGAAGATAGCACGCTACTGCCACGAGCAGATAGGCAAGATAGAGTGCTTTGAGAACTACTCCAAGGAGGTTGTCAACCCACTATTCGTATGGTCACTTAAGGAGGAGTATGCCAAACATGCCAAGTGGACTCTCTTTGACCTTCAGGCTGAGCTTCAGCAGAGCGGATGGATGGTACCAGCCTATACTCTACCAAAGAATATAGAGGATATTGTGGTCATGCGCATCGTCATACGCCAGGGTATGTCGCGCGATATGGCAGATATGCTAATCAAGGATATCAGGAATGCTGTTACGGAACTTGAGAAGCTAAAGTACCCAACGCCTTCTCGCGAGGAACAAAATAAGCGCAAAGGCAAGGTATTTACGCACTAATATACTATATATATATAAAGAGAGTGGCTCTCAGTCATGTCGCCTTAATAATAGGCGAGACTGAGAGCCACTTCCATTTTTCACTATTTGGAGATACAAATAGATGCTCTACTTGTTCGACACCTCATCAGCATCCAAGATAAAGTCATCACCCGAGAGCAATGTATCGTTGATACTTACAATTGTTGTATGCTTGCTTGTGAGACAATAACCTACAACCGTTGTTAGGTGGTTGCGACAAGTTGGTATCTGCGTATCGAAGTCTATTGAACGCACAGGACCCTTCTGATCGTAGATATCCATTGTAAAGCTCACAGGCGACTCACCATCGCGTGGTGCAAGGATATAGTCGCTAAATAGTACGAAGCCATTGACATCGCCCTCATCCGTAGTACCGCTATACTCAACATAAGGCACTGGATTAACATCGCACACATAGTTGTGTGCATCGCAGTTATTCTCAAGAGAGCTATTCACCGCGTTGAATGTCTCAAATACAGGGTTCTTCTCTGTATCGAACTTAACCTCTACACGCTCAAGTGTCGAGTATCGGCTAATTTCATGGTGGTCAATAGCCACAACTCTTAGCTTTGCAAATGGACGAGTTAGATTAAGTTTCAAATCACCTGAGTTCTTGATTAACTCTGTGTGACTGATATAATAGGCATCCGCAGCCTCATCCATAGCTACATGCTTAAACTTCTCAGTGCGTGAAATCTGGCGCAGGCTTGCTGTGTTATAGTAAAGATCGCTCTTAGTACCCTCATCAACAAAATCAGCCCACACCACGAACTTGTAGTAACGGTTAGGCACAAGGCGAAGCTCAAGGTCCAAGCCATCAGCCGAGTACGATGGTGTTGTGAAGACATCTCTGTATATAGGCTTCTCAGAGACAACAAAATTGTTCTTCTCTTCAGTCACTGCATATACCTCGAGGATATAGCGCAAGTCATACTTATCCCACAGATGTGCATTGTTGTCAAAGTTATCGATAGCACCCACACCGCTATCCAAACCACTTGCCTCGGCACGAGTAACCTCCATGCTTGGTGAAGTAACCTTCAACACCACATCCACGCCTTTATCGAAACCAAAAATGTTCCACGCCTCATCCTGACATGACACCAGCATCATAGCCATAGCTACTAAGCTAAATAAAATCTTTTTCACGATATAAAGAAGTTATTGTTTCTAATCAACTGTAAATAAACAAGTTGTAGAGATCAGACCTAACAGACACAAGTTCATCATTAAATCTGATACCACTCAACACGAAATATACAGAGCAAATATAGTGATAATTTTATTACAAGCAAACTATTTTTTAAAAAAATAGCAGTTTTTACACCCTAACCACGGAGCATATCACCCTGACAAGCACCCAACGCCTCCATGCGCTCAACTACTCTATTACGAAACTCATCGACACGAAGACCACGCAAAGGCGAAAAGCGCAACAAGTGTCGTGGCGTGAGCGACAACATACGCTCCACGGCCACCTCGGCAGAGAGACAACGAAGAATATCACACATCAACGCCACATAGTTGTCCACGCTATATCCCTCTGAAAAAATAAAATCATGAGGTACTGAAAGATACTCACGCTCCATAGCTGTACCGCGATATATTTGCAACTGATGAAACTTCACAAAATCCAAGCCAAGCTGATTTATGTGTCCTATACCTCGCATAATATCCGCCTCGCTCTCACCAGGAAGACCTAAAATAAAGTGCGCTCCCACATCCAATCCCCGCGCCTTGGTTCGCGCCACAGCATCCGCAGCACATCTAAAGTCATGTCCGCGATTAACACGCTTCAAAGTGGCGTCATAGACCGACTCTATACCATACTCTACAGCAACATAGTACCTATGCGACAAATCTTCCAAATAATCGAGTATTTCAGAACTAACGCAGTCGGGACGAGTACCTATCACAAGACCCGACACATCGGGATGTGATAGAAGTTCCGAGTATATACTACGGAGCCTATCTATATCTGAATAGGTATTTGTACCTGATTGTAAATAAACAAGATAGAAATCGGCTTTACGACCACGCGACAGATGAAAATCCATTGCTCTATTTAGTTGTTGCAAAAGAGTACCACTCTCTCTACAATAGCTTGGAGAAAAAGCCTCATTGAGACAAAAAGTACACCCGCCTACACCTACCCTACCATCACGGTTCGGGCAGGTCATCCTTGCATCTACAGCAAGCTTCTGGACACGCCCACCAAGCCGCTGGCGCATGGTGTGACCATAATCCTTATAGGGCAACTTTTGCATCTTCGGCGCCACAGAAACAACGCTTACTTAGTCACTACAAATCCTGAAGACGAGCAACGGGCGAAACACTCAAATCACTAAGCTCACCAGCCATATATCGGTAGTATCCTGCCGTAGCAATCATCGCAGCGTTATCGGTTGTAAACTTCAATTCTGGGAGGAATGTTCTCCAACCACGCTTGCGTCCCGCCTCCAAAATACCATTGCGCAAACCAGAGTTAGCCGAGACACCACCTGCAATAGCGATATCCTTGATACCCGTAGCCTTAGACGCCTTGACAAGCTTATCTAACAAGATATCGACAATTGTCTTCTGGAGCGATGCACATAGGTCTGCCTTATGTTTCTCGACAAAATCGGGATCCTGCTGCACGGCATCACGCAAAGTGTATAGAAACGAGGTCTTCAAACCAGAGAACGAGTAATCGAACTCACCCTCGACATGAGGCTTAGCAAACTTAAACGCCTTGACATCACCCTCCTTAGCGAGACGATCAATGACAGGACCTCCAGGATATGGCAACCCCATAACCTTAGCACACTTATCAAAAGCTTCACCCGCAGCATCATCAATCGTAGTACCAATAATCTCCATTTTAGCTGGGGCATCAACACGCACGATTTGTGTATGACCACCACTCACCAGCAAGCACAAAAAAGGAAAACTTGGATGTGGCAACTCTCTATCTGGCATATCAACAAAGTGCGAGAGGATGTGACCCTCAAGGTGATTAACCTCAACAAGTGGAATATTATTAGCAATCGAGAGTCCCTTAGCAAACGACACCCCCACAAGTAGCGAACCAAGCAGACCTGGGCCGCGCGTAAAGGCGATAGCATCGACCTTATCGATAGTTATTCCAGCCTCTTTAAGAGCTGTATCCACAACAGGTATTATATTCTGTTGATGGGCACGAGAGGCGAGTTCTGGAATTACACCACCATACTTCTGATGCACCGCCTGCGAAGCAATTACATTCGAAAGGAGCGTACGATTTCTAAGCACCGCTGCCGATGTATCGTCACACGACGACTCAATACCCAATATTGTAATATCCATAGCAAATAATTTTTTCTCTGTTTTTTTCTATTTAATAGAAAAATTATTACTTTTGTAGGTTATTTGCTGTAAACGCAAAAAAACACGAAATAGTAATTCAATGCGCAAAGGTATAAAAATATTGGGAAAGGTAGTATCAACAATCCTCATGTTGTTGATATTTTCTCCTATTGCCATAACTCTTGTGCTAAATATTGAGTCTGTGCAGAACGCCGTAGTTAGGCGCACCTTAGACTACGCTTCTAACCTTCTTGGCACAGATGTCTATGTCGAGGGCATCGACTTTGACCTATTCTCGAAGGTTCGTGTTCGTGGTCTCTATATCGAAGACTACAACAAAGACACACTGCTCTATGTGCCACACGCCTCCGCCTCTATTGAGAGTCTCAACCTTGCAAAAGAGGGTCTTAAGCTCAGCGGAGCACGAATGTATGGCACAAAATTCTACCTACGAGAACTCGCCTCAGGCGAACTCAACATACACCCCATTCTTAAGCAACTTCAAGGCTCTGGTGAGGGTGGCAACTTCCGCCTATATATCGACGATGTGGATGCTGAGGATATAGCCTTCCGCTACGAAAAGTTGGAGCAACCTGAGACTTCGTCGGTCATAAACTTCAATAATCTACAACTTAACAACATTGACACTCACCTTACGAACTTTGCAATCGTAAGGGGCGCTGTATGGACAGATATCGAACACCTCTCATTTAGTGAGTGCTCAGGATTTACCATCTCGGAGCTTACATCGCACCTCTACATTAGCGACGGAGAGATTGCGCTCGATGGTCTCAATATACTCACCGACAACTCATCAATCTACCTTCCTAAATTAGAACTTAAGAGCGACGATTGGGTAGGGTACAAGAACTTTATTCAGAATGTCGAGATTACAAGTAGAGTCGAACATTCTACCATTGCATCGAGTGATGTTGCCTACCTTAGCCCCGCGCTACGCAATTGGGATATCAAGATCAGAGGGCTCTCCGCAAGTGTCGAGGGTACCTTTGAGGAGTTTGAGGGCGAGATTAGGCGCGCCAAGATAGGTAACGACACAGATATTTCAGCAACTTGTCGCATCAAGGGTCTGCCAGATTGGCGCACAGCACACTATGTCATAGGCATAGAGCAACTACACACAACAAATGATGACGCCCTTACCATAGCAAACCTCATAGCAGAAGACTCGCTACCTCAGAGGGTCACAGATATTGCTAAACAGATTGAGTGGGTCGATCTACGCACGACCATAGGCGGTATGCTTAGCGACCTACGCATTGTGGGCGACATCTCCACCGCTGCTGGTGATGCCTCCACAGACCTAACGCTCACCAAACAGGAGAGTGGTCGCCTTGCCATAAATGGCACAGCTAAGAGCATTGGGCTAAACATCGGAGATATTCTATCCATCGACAAACTTCGCACTGTAACCTCTGAGGTTACCTTCAACGGCTCAGTGGAGACAAGTAGCATAGATGGAATTATTGGAGATGTGAGCGTTGATATTACAAGCCTTGGTTATGGAGCCTACACCTTCACCAACATCACTGGCGATGGTCGTATTGCGGGCGAGAACTACTTTGCCGACATTAAATCATCCGACCCAAATCTAAAATTTGATCTACGCACAGACCTCAACCTTAGTCAAACAGAGCCTACATATATTGCATCAATTGCCCTTAAGCATGCCAACCTCAATGCCCTTGGTATAAATCACCGTGACTCGGTGTCTATAATTTCAGCGAACCTCGGCATAGACCTTCAAGGTTCGTTATCAAGTGGCGTAGATGGTCATGTAAGCATCGCCGATGTGGAGTATGCCTACCCAGCAGGTAAGATTACAACCGATAGAATTAAGCTGGAGTTTGAGAACCAGCAACAGTACAAATCTATACTCTTCGACTCGGACTTCGTTGCACTCGACTACCATAGCAACTCCTCGTACCTCGATGCCTACAACCATATCTACAACGCTATGAAGCATTATCTCCCAATCATCTACAAGGATGGGGAGAATCCAACCATAGATTATAGCGATGATGAGAATAGCGACAACTATACAGCATTAACAATCAAGGCGGGCGATAATATCAATGCACTGCTTGATGCCATAGTCAAAGATGTGAATGTCGCACCTAACACCACATTCGACCTAAGATTCAACCCTAAGAAGAATACCATAGCTATTCGTGGAGACTCCGAGGCAATAGTATTATCGGATATCATCCTGGCAGATTTGGATTGCAACATCGACAATAGCAAGGAGCACAACTCTTTAGTTTTAAGCCTAAATACCAAGGATGTTCTTGTGGGTACTCACTCACTCTTGCCTAACTTCAAAGTTGAGGGTAGCGTACATAACAACATGGTTGATATGGCAGTCACCTTTGATGAGAAGAGGGAGATGGGCAACTCGGCGAAGTTGGCACTCAAAGCTAAAGTTCTGCGCAACGCACAAACACAAAACCGCATGATACATGTCGATGTGCAACCATCGCACTTCAACTACGCCTCACAATATTGGCAGTTGTACTCTCGCGGCATAGATATCACCTCCTCTAAGGTTAGCATCAACAACTTCCATATCGCTCGTCCCGATCAGCAGTTGGTTGTCGATGGTACGATCTCGCGTTCGCTAAAGGAGTCATTGCGTCTCACACTCGATAATTTCGACATATCTGGTCTATCTGTACTAATGAAGCGTAGCGGTTACTCCATTGGCGGTATCACAAATGGATACGCTACAATCAAGTCGGTGTTGCACAACCCGGAGGTTGATGCCTCTATATCACTCGACAACATCAAAATAAATGACATAGCTGTTGCTCCTCAGCATATAACCTCTGAGTGGGACGCCAAGAAGAATAATGCTCATATCGTCGTGCGTGACAAGAATCTTGGTGAGCGAGTTATAGATGGCTACTACAACCCTATCTCGAACAAATACTCCGCCACCGCAAAGATACGCAACGCCGATATGGGACTCCTTGAACCAATTCTCAGGAGTGTACTTTCAGATATAGAGGGTAAGGCAGATATCACTGCTCAGATTGAGGGTGAGGGCTATCGTGCACAGCTTTCGGGAAGAATATCTGCCAACAACTTTGGTGGCACGGTCAACTACACCAATGTGAGGTACACAGCCCCCACAGCAAAGTTTAGCATCGAGAATAATCACCTACGCGCTTCACGCATACCGCTCTACGATAGTGACGGCAATACGGGCTACTTATCTATAGACACCGACCTTAACAACATTAGCAATGTGTCATATGATATTAGTGCCGAGGTTAAGGATATGCTCGTTCTCAACACCACAACCAAAGAGAACGACACCTTCTATGGTCATGTATATGCCTCGGGTGCAGCATCGTTCAAAGGCGATAAGCGAGGCACCAAAATGGACATTGATGTTACAAGCTCTGATAATTCGAAATTCTACCTCCCACTACAGCGCAAGGAGGATGTAACACACGCCAGCTTTGTCAAGTTTGTCGAGCCCGATATAGAGGAGATAGACACCATAGACTACCTCTCACGCCTTATGATGGCATACGAGAAGCGCACACAAGAGCAAAATACCACATCGAGATCTATGGATATAGATATTGACATCAATGTTCAGCCAAACATCGAGATGCAGTTGGTTATCAACCCAACGATGGGAGATATAATCAAGGGTAAGGGTGCAGGTGAGCTTTCTATGCATATTGTTCCTGAGGCTGACATCTTCGAGATGCATGGAGACATAACCATCTCGGAGGGTACATACCTATTCACTCTGTTAAGTCCGATAAACAAGCTATTTACGGTCGTTCCAGGCTCGTCACTCCATTGGGATGGTAACCCTAAGGCCACCATCCTCGACATCGATGCTGTATATAGCCTTAAGACCTCTCTAAGTCCACTTATCGGTAGCTCAGTACAGGGCTTCGACACCTCTCATACAGTACCTGTGGATTGTTACATATCGCTCAAAGATGAGCTACAATCTCCAACCGTAACCTTCGATGTTAAGGTGCCAAATGTTGCCCCAGAGATTCAGACTATCGTACAATCTGCGCTTAACGACCAGCAGGCTATAGCCACACAGATGTTCTGGTTGCTTACTGCCAACTCCTTCTCGGCAGATGATATTGGTGGTATCTCAGGTACTACGCTCTCTGCAACAACTGGCTTCGAACTGCTATCCAACCAGCTAAGCAACTGGCTTTCGGGTGAGGACTATAACATTATGCTACGCTACCGTCCACGCACAAGCCTTTCGGGTGATGAGATTGATGTAGGTTTCTCACGAAAGCTATTCAACAATCGTATCCTTGTTGAGCTTGAAGGTGGATACCTCTCTGATGCCTCTATACAGGCTATGCAGAAGGCATCTAACTTCGTGGGCGAGGCATTCATCACATGGCTCATTGATCCTGAAGGCACATTCAAGGTGACAGCATTTACGCAGACCATCGATCGCTATGGCGAGAACCAGGGTATGCAAGAGTCGGGTATTGGTCTCTACTACAACGAGAGTTTCAACACCTTTAGTGAGCTACATCAGAGCCTTAAGAACCGCTTTGGAAACCGAGATAACCTCATAAGCCCATTTATGAATGTGACCAAACGCACACGCAAGGAGGATACACCAAGCGTAACGATAGATAATAATCGAGAGCGTAGGTCGTTAGATAAAGTAGAGTTTATCCGAATACCAAGAAACACAGAGCAACGAAAAGAGAATAAACAATAAATAATTAACAAAAGTAAATTTAACTATTATGAACATCTTAACTACTAATCCAATGGTAGAGGCTACCGAGGAGATTACACAGGCACCTGTTGAGACATTGACCGAGGGCGTAACAGAAGCAGCAGAGACACTATCTATCAGTTTTTGGGATCTCTTCATGAGTGGTGGCTGGCTTATGTGGGTACTTGTACTCTTGGCAGCTGTAATGATTTTTATATTTATCGAGAGATTTATCGCCATACGCCGCGCTACACGCCTCGACAAGAACTTTATGAACCGTATCCGCGACTTTATCTCTGAGGGTAACATCAACGCTGCTATCGACCTTTGTCGCCGCACCGACTCTCCTGTAGCTCGAATGATTGAGAAGGGTATCGAGCGTATCGGTCGTCCTATGGGAGATATTCAAACAGCTATAGAGAATGTAGCAAATGTCGAGATTGCAAAGCTTGAGACAGGCTTGCCATGGTTGGCATCTATCTCTGGAGGTGCGCCAATGATTGGTTTCCTTGGTACGGTTGTGGGTATGGTACAGGTCTTCATCTCAATGTCTGCCAACACCTCTGGAGCTATTGAGCTTGGACAGCTCTCTTCGGGTATGTATGTAGCTATGGTCACTACCGTTGGTGGTTTGATAGTTGGTATTCCAGCCTACTTTGGTCACAACTACCTTGTTGCACGCATCGAGCGTCTTGTATTTAGAATGGAGGCTACGACAATTGCCTTTATGGACATCTTGAACCAGCCAGTACAAAAATAATCGAGTATGGCAATTAAGCGAACATCAAAGATTGATTCGGCCTTTTCATCCTCATCGATGACAGACCTTATCTTCCTGTTGTTGGTCTTCTTCATCATGGCCACAACACTCATCAACCCCAATAATGCGGTTAAGCTCACTCTCCCCTCATCATCAAGTGCTGAGGGTGATCCCTCAATCATCACTCTCTCTGTTGTGGGTGACGATAATAGCCCTTCGGGTTATAGATATGTGATAAATCGCGACGAGAGCTACACGGATGTTGCCAGCATTGAGAGCGCTCTTGAGCAACACTTTGCCGAGTATGGCGAGCGTCCTGCGGAGGAGCGACCATACATCTCTCTACGCTGTGACGAAAAGGTCACCGTAGATGTATTGGTAGGCATCATTGACCTCACACGCGAGAAGAAGTATAAGATGGTCTTGGCCACAAAGAGCAGGTAAATAATGGATTACTACAATTCCATCGATTCGAAGGATCGCTCAGCACAAGGCATAGCGTTAGTAATAACAATTTTGTTGTTACTCCTCTTTGCGTTTATCTGTAGCAGAGTGGTGTTTCATGTGCAGTCGATACAGAGAGAGGTTCCACCGCTTGAACTTATCATAGAGGAGTTCATCGAGGAGCCTGAACCACCTGTCATGGAGCAGGAGGCACCAACGGATGTACGCCGCGCCGAGGAGGCAGCGCATATAGACGAAGCCTCTATGGAGCAACATCATCAGACCGAGGGTGCCAAGCCCGAAACTCAGACTGTTAACACCAACGCGCTCTTCAAACCCATGGTAGGAAATATTGAGGAGCTTGGCGAGGAGGGCAATCGCATGGCATCGTTGGGTGATGAGGAGTCCGACCATGGTCAGATGGGTGGCTATAACCTTCTTGGCAGCGACCAGCTTGACGAAGGTCTTCAAGGTCGAGGTCTGCGCGAGGGTCTTCCTAAGCCACGCACATCGTTCAACATGGCGGGTAGAGTCGTTATCAATGTAAATGTTGATATGGATGGTAATGTTATCTCTGCAAGCGTTGAGCAACGAGGAACAACAACATCTGACGGCACGCTACATGAACTTGCTATAGAGGCAGCTATGAAGGCTCGCTTCAAGTCGAGTGACCGCCATATACAGAGTGGTACTATAACATACGATTTCAAGATTAAGTAATGAGGCGAGGAGCATTATACCTTGTAGCTCTCATCATTCTATTTACGCTCACCGCCACACAAGGTCAAGAACCCCGTGGTGCAGCTATAGAGTTTGGGGAGAGTGTCATAGATTTGGGCACGCTGTCGCAGGACGATGATAAGCAGTATGTACGCCTACCATTTAAGAATTGTGGCGACCTACCTTTGGTCATCACCGAGGTACGCACAAGCTGTACATGTACCACCGTGAAGTACGACAGGAAGCCCATTTCTGCGGGGGAACAGGGCATACTTAGCATCACTGTAGATCCAAGCAAAGCCCCTGAAGGGAACTTCTACAGAGTGCTACAGGTTCACTCCACCGCCACAAACGGAGTTAAGAACATAACATTAAAAGCCAATATTGAGAATGGAGATTAAGAGAGTTGTATTTAACCCTTTTAGAGAGAATACATATTTGGTGTGGGACACAACCAAGGAGTGCATCGTCGTAGATGCAGGTAATATGTCCGAGTCGGAGAACAATGCCCTTAAGGAGCTTATCGCCTCGCTTGAGCTTAAGCCCGTGATGGCGGTAAACACCCACGGTCACTTCGACCACACACAGGGTGTTAAGTGGCTCAAGGATACCTACGGTGTGCGTTTTGCCTGCTCATCGAAGGATAAGTTTCTTATCGAGGCATCGTCAGGTGGCATGGTCTATGGCCTTAAGTGCAACGAGGTACCAGAGATAGATATCGACCTCGACACGATGGATAAGATCACCTTTGGCGATACCGAGCTACGCATCATCAAGACCCCAGGTCACACCCCAGGTCATGTGGTGCTCTTCAACGAGAGTGAGAAGGCGCTATTTACGGGCGACACCCTCTTCCGCGAGAGCATTGGTCGCACCGACCTTCCTGGTGGCGACTACTCATGGATTATGAAGTCTATCCTCGAGGAGATTATTCCTCTTGGCGATGATGTGACCATCTACCCTGGTCATGAGGATAGCTCGACCATAGGTCATGAGAGCCTCTACAACCCATTTATTACCGAGGTACTAAACAACGAGATTAACTACAAAGGTT
>JAEIGA010012442.1_pt1 | contig 12921 bp, 24 predicted proteins | sample 9270691 | NCBI WGS metagenome assembly JAEIGA01 (sample SAMN17057246, study PRJNA624740) | gut metagenome | biome: biome; isolation source: fecal sample | host: Bos grunniens | place: China: Xizang | collected 2019 | reverse complement strand
GTCCAAGTTAGAAGATTTTTGTTTTGGCGAAATGTATGTTGGCATAGTAGTCTCGATGAAGCAAAAAGAAAAGTCGCTGAATTAAAGGAACTCGAAAAGTTCAATAACACTCAATCCGCAAATAAATTCGTATATGACGGATGGGCTGTGCGCAACGTAGGAAATTTGGGTGCCTATAACTCGTTTGGTTTTTTTCACGGACCAAAGCCTACAAAAAGGAGCGAAGGGGCTCAAACTTTTTGGGAAAGCTGTAACGGGTATTATGACCCGCTTATTGAAGTGAAGACAAAGAAACTCTTCGGAAAAGAGTTCCTTGAACCATCAAGGATGAGAATAACCATAGAATTAATCGAGGATTAATATGGAAAAGAAAAATTATGCCGATTATAGAAATTTTCTTGAAGGTCTTGAGAAAGGTGGTATGCTTTATTTCTATCTCGTGTCACTGATTTCATCAGACAGCCTTTTTTCTGTGGAAGATTGCGAGGAAAGTCTTAGAGAAATTGACTTTTGCTTAGAAATACTTCCTGAGAATGACGTAAAGGATAGGGAGAAAATTAAACAAATGCTTATTGACGGAAAGGAAATCGTCCTTAGAGACCTTGAAATGTTCAAAAATCAAAAAGGCAAGAATGACAATTAATGAATTAAGACAATATTGGGATAAAATTCTTGATTTGTGGGAAATAAATCCTGATTATATGCTCATTAGGAAGGGGTATAATTACTTCGTAGCATCTCAAGGTAAGTATATGGAATCTTTTGATATACAGATGGGTTTACTAAAAGACTTTAAACTTTCAATTTCTATTTTTGTAGACGAACCATTGGAAGAATCCATAAAATCGGTGTGTGTTGGCGTGTATAGAAACAAAGAATGTCTTATTTTAGACACTATGCCACTTGATGAAGTTATTGAGCGAACAAAACGCTGTATAGATAAAATTAATGACCTATCTAAAAAAGATGATGATGGAGACAACTAAACAGAAATTTACCATAGAAATAGAAAGACCCACTATGGATTGTAAGGTAACAGAAGGCGAACTTTATGAAATTATAGGAACAGGGCTTCACTGTTTCGGATGGGACATAAAAATTACTGAGGAACAATGAAAACAATTTTCGGAATATTAACGATAGCAGCATTGGCTTTCGCTTGCGCGGTAGAAATGTATTATATAGTTTTATTGATTAAAGAAATGAGAAAATGATGGGAGTTTATTACGTATTTATGGTCTTTGCCATAATGGTGTGTATTTTGGTTTTTATACTTGAGTCGCGTAAAGAGTTTAAAAACACCAAAGAATACAACGCCTATATAGAATCCATAAAAGTCGGTGACGAATTTGACTGGCAAGAGGAACTCGATACAATAAAAACAGACCCCTTTGCAAAAAGGGATAATAGTGAAAGAATATGTGTCATTAAAGACATTAAGGAGAATGATGCAGGCTATAAATGGGTAAAGTATTATTACAAGGAATACTTCATACCAGGACACGAACCAACATATTTTACCGAGGAAATCAACGCATTCGTTAGACATAGGAAAAGAATCAGTGATGAAAATCCACATAGATGAGAATTCCAATTTGGGGTTCTCATTTTTTATTTGTATATTTGCATTGTAATTGTAAAAACAAACATTATGGAGAAGAAAGATACACTTTTTAAATGCTCTTCATTGGGGGATGACAAGGAAGATATGCTTTTTATCGCGGGCTCACAAATAATGAAGATTACACCGCAACGTAGTCTTGATAATGATGTAAAGTTGTTCGTGGATTATTATGATGATGAATTTTGCATCTATACAACATTTATCTGTGACAAAGTAGAACAAATAAACGAATAATATGAAAGTAATTGAAGATAATTGGGGTTCATTCCCACGAACAGAAACCTGTACTAAGTGTAAGTCAAAAGTTGAACTTGAAAGCAGAGAGGAATGCACATATCAGCCTTATTCGTGTAGTCATTTTTTTGAACGGAAAGAGGCTTTTATATGGGAATGCCCGTGCTGTAAAACTAAAAATTACATTTACGTTTAAACATTATGAATAATACAGAGATTAAAAATAAAATCATAGAACTCTCAAGGGGTATGGCCTCCGATTCCAAGAAGGAATCATACAGGTGCGAAAAGGAACTCTGTGCAATCTTACAGGAGATAGCCGATAAGAAGATGAATATCGAGAGTATGCTCAATGTCTATTACTACGACTATTTCCCAATAAAGGAAATTGATTACCTTGATACAATTTATCTTGAAGATTGTATTGAACTCCCTGAGGAAATATCGTGCAATTGTGGAGAATTCATTTTCTATACAGAATGGATTGATATGGATTGGGAGAAGTACTTTGAGGAAGTCAAAGAAACAAAGTTGGGGTATATAAAGTCCAAGATTAACGATATTGAAAATAATTTGGCTAACGAAAAGGCTCGTTATGAAAAATATAATAATTTAACATACAAGGAGTTTTAATATGACAATCACAATTAGTTTAGGCGGTATCCTCGCGGTAGGGTTTATGTTTATTATCGGTGTGGTTATAGGATATTTCGTAGGAAGAGAAGACGCAAAAACAAACAGGAGGTAATCTATGGGTGATAAAAAACTGAAAGAACTTATTAAGGAGTTTAATGAGAAGCATTGTCCAGGATGTCCTTCTTATCCCTTCTGTGGAGGTGAAATCATATTGGCTTGTAAGGCTTTCAACAAATTTCTAAACGAAAAGGTATAGTATGGAATACATTATAGATACGATAAGAGAAATATTAGATTTTATATGGATGTGCTTTGTCATTGTGCTAATGTCGTTCATTACGGTTGCGGGAATCTTATTGCTGTGTGTTATATGCTTCGCCTACCCTATATTGATTCCAATATTTTTGATAGCGGCTTTTGTTGCCCTCGAATATTGCTAACTGCGGGAATAAAACAATAAAACCATAAAAACATCTCAATATGGCAGAATATGTATGGACCTTCTATATCTTTAACCTAAGAATAGGATGGATGAAATATAAAATTAATAATTTCTATAAATCTGACGGATATCTTTCATTAGGTAAATTAGATTTTTATATAGATAATGAATATTAGTGTCATAACATTAAATTTGGATTTTAAATTTAATGTTTGTATATTTGCAATATGAAATAAATGAAGCATATTTATATATAGTGTTAACGCGGAGGTGAAGGGCTGCTGAAACACTAACGTAGAAATTTAGCGGATTGCATTCTGGTTACCAACCCTTCACATTATGGTATAATGAATGCGGTTCGCTTTTTTTATATTGATAAAAATTTAACACAAAATTTATATAATTTTAAAACTTAAGAAACGATGGGAGCAAAAATGAACTGGCTTGTTAAGCAGTATGCTAACAATGAAATTTCGTATGAAATTCAGAACACAAAAGAAAAAATGGGAACAATTGTAATGCCTACAGGAGCGGGAAAGAGCGGTGTAATGGATAAAGATATAATTTATCATATTAACAACGCCAAGGGTAAGGTGGTGTTCAATATTTCTGCACCTATTCTTAAACTTTGTAAGCAACAGGCCGATGATTTATTCAATGTTCTTGAGAATATTTTCCTTTCAAGATGTGATAAGGATGAATTTATGATTTTCATTAACTCATCAGCACCAGGTAAGAACTTCAAAGAAAGTACTCGTAAAATTGGAAATGTTCGTTCATTTAACGACATTGAAATCTTTGAAAAAGATACTAAGGCAAGATTTGCAATTGTAATTTCTTGTCATAAATCATTGTATAAATTCGCAGAAAAACTCGAATATCTAAATAAATTTGCTACCACTATTAATTATCTTGATGAGGGACATCTTCTTGTCAACCTCAATGGTAGACGTGACTTCCATAAAGAGGGTAATTTTACACAAAAAGAACAGATTCAGTGGGATGTTATGAAGACCCTCTGTACTTCAGATTATCTTTATGTCTTGACTGCAACTCCTGATAAAACCGTTACCGCACTTGTAAATAAAGCGGCGGGAAATGGTCCAAAATATAACATTATTGAGATTTCAGCACAGGAACTTATTGAGAAAGGTATTATTTTGAGTCCTCGTATTACTTACGCTGTAATTGATGCCAAAGGTGAGGTTACTGCTGATTTAGCGGAAAGATTTATGGAAGAATGTATTGCGGATGAACCTAATATTATTCATAAGATTCTTGTCACTTGTGATGATACAGACCATCTTGAGAGACTTGAATCAGCACTTCATAAGCATGGAAAAATAGTTTACTCTACAACATCAAGAAATGGCGCAAAAACTAATCTTTGCGAAGACATCTATGATGATGTGGATGAAACTGATGACGAGAGTGAACTTAGAAGTATTCTTGAAACTGATTTTATAAATAAAGTTGATGAATGTGAGGACAATTGTTTCGTGCTTCATATTAGACAGTTGAGAGAGGGTATTGATATTAGAACCCTTACAGATTGTATTATTTGTAATAGGTCTACTCGTGTTAATGATGGTGAAAAAACAAAATATATTCAGACCATTGGACGTGCTCTTCGTCCTTACAAAGGTGAACGTCCTGAGGAATTAATGGAGAAGGGTCTCACACTTGAAGATAGACTAAAAAAGCACGGTAATGTTCTCTTTGTAGTAGGAAACTCAGATATTGACGAGAATGGTCAGAATGTCATTCAGAGACAAATTAGTAAATTTGCGGTTAAATATTATGGCCTTAATGGTGTGGAGGCATTTTCACTCGACCCTAATAAAGACCACGGTAATGTTGGTAAGAAAAAGACAGCAATTAGCGGATGGGTTTCAGGTGATTCAGAGTGGGCAGACGAGTTTAAAAGTGAAATCAAGGAACTTGAAGTTAATATCATTAAGTTCATGAAAGAGAGTGTTCTCCCAATGAACGAGTGGCTGAAATCTCTTGGATGTGAGGTTAAATTTGCTGATGCTCTTAGTCAAATAAAGCAGCAGTTCGGTTATGTTGAGGGTATGACACCAGTATGTGATGTGATTTCTGATTACGAACTCATGAAGATGGTTAGCAAGACACTTGCCATGTATGGAATTAAGGAGTAATATGACAAAAGTAGAAAAAAAATACGCCGAGTTTAAAAAACAGGAGGATAAAACTTGGTTGGACAAGATGGTTTGGGCTAAAGGTCAGAATATATTCAATAGTGGTAGTATTGATAGATTTATCAGAGAAACCAATCCATTTACAGATGATACTGTTGTAAATACAGTTGATGATTATTTTAAGTTTATTGATAAACTTAGTAATAAGTACGAATCTTGGGCTAAGGAAAAAGACAGTAGTTTTAAAAACAGCGATTTTGCTGATATGAAAAATTTCTTTAAAGGATTTTTTGGTGAATACTTTTGTTATAGAATTGCAGAAGATACAACAAGATTGCTTTCTCAAAATGAACTCTATTGTATCAGATGCATGTCCCCAAATCTTTTTAATGAAGATGATAATGGTATAGACTTTACTGCTATTGTAAACAATAGGCCAAGTGTGATTCAGGTTAAGTGGTGGAATAGATGGGGTGATGATGTTGAAAATTTTCTTTCCAATAAAACCTTTCAGTGTCTTGGATATGAAGGTGCATCTGCGGGATACATCACCATCAATGAACAACCTGAGAAAAACATGTACTTCATTTGGCTTGACAATGAAGAAAAAGCATACAATGTAATCAACAAAAACCCAAGAACAAAAGGAAGGGTAGTTGTGTTTGGTAAAGAGACTTGGGACTTCTCTATCAATGGAAGGGATACACTTTTTTGGGTTGGACTATGGAATAAAATCAATTCTTTAGCACAATCATAACATTTATGTGAAATTTATTTTGATAATATCAATAAATTTCGTACTTTTGTACTTGTAAAATAATAAAGAAATGACACAGAATAAAGACGGAAAGATTAAACTTGCAAATGAAAACTCAGTACGTTTTCCTGTTCCTGAAAAGTATGGTAATATACTTATCATTGGAAATTTTGATGGTGTATGTGGTACACTTCATCAGAATGAAAATGGTAAAACATATGATTTTGGTGTATTTAGCGAAGCACTTCGTCATAACGCAACCATCCTCGCTAAAATACTACAGGCGGGAAAACATATTTATGTAATTTCAACAAAAGAAACCAATACTTATTTTAGAAGATTGTTAACAATCTTTAGAGATAAAGGTATGCTTAATTCTGTTGGAAGGGATAAAGCAATCAAGCGTCAATATCATTGGCAGGAACTTGATTGTACAACTCATGATAGCGAGATGACTGACTGTCTTAATAATAAGTTATATAACGGACTAAAAGATATGAAATTTGATGTAATTATTCAAAATCCACCATATAACGGAAGTCTTCACCTTGATTTTCTTGAAAAAGGTCTTGATATTCTTACCGAAACGGGTAAAATGGTAATCATTGAACCTGCAACTTGGCTTATAAATGTAAGAAAGAATGGAAAGGCAAAACGATATAATGCAATCAAAGAGAGAATCAACGGGCACATTGAGAGTGTTGTAATAGAGAATCTTAATAAAGAATTTAATACGGGCCTTTATGTGCCATTTGCAATTACAACTATTGATATGTCAAAAACTTTTGACACTATTGACTATGCTTGTTGTGGTGAATCAAAAAAAGTAAAATCAGTTTACGATTGCAACCTTGTTGGCGAATATAATACCATTTGGTCTATTCTTGAAAAAGTGCAGTCATTTGGGGATATGATGAAAGCACATACAACAAAAGAAGAATTGGGCAGTAAAAATATTTGTTATGCAAAATATGATGAAATACTTCCATTTGGTATAGAACCAGCCATTGGTAATAAAAATCTTGGTAGGAGTAATTCATCAAAAAATGACAATAATTATATTGAAACTCTATTAGGGGAATTTTCATATAATTATATTCAATCATCTTTCCATAGAATTGTTGGGATTACAACGACTATGCCCAAAAAACTAAAAGGTGGAAGTAACTACACAAACCCAGTTTATTCAGATACAAATGCAGATTGTGTTTACGGAACACAGGCCGAATTGGAGAATTGGAAACACTTTATCTTCAACAATAAGTTACCATTGTTCCTCAACATGGTACTGACTATTGACCAACATAACAATAGCAAGGATTTTCTTCCTTGGTTGGTAGATAAGCAATACACCAATGATGAAATCAATAAGTTGTTTGGATTTACCGATGAAGAGATTAAACTGATTGAAACAACCATCAAGAAGTATGAGAGAAGTAGCCCTTGGTTCAAGAGATATATGTGTGGGAGGGATTCAGTAACTGATGAAGAAGTGAATAACTTTATTGTGGAAATCTCAAAGTAGTATGTTAGAACAAGACAAAAATGAAAAAAGAATAGAACGACATAAAATAACTCAGGAGGATTTTACACCTCCTGAGGTTTTAAAACTATTGCTCGAACAGACTCAATCTAAAGATTATGAAGGTTTAACCAAAAAAATTGTTGACCCATCTTGTGGAATTGGTAATATTTTAGTTGAGGTATTAAAACATAAGTTACAAAAGATTGAAGATATTAATCAATTGGAAAAAGTTCTAAAGACCATATATGGTGTTGAAATTATGGCGGACAATGTTGAAGAATGTCGTAATAACATATATAATGCGGTTATAGATTTTTATCCTGAAGTAAAAGAAAATGAGAGTTTAGACCATCGCATTCGGACTATAATCAAAAATAGAATACAGTGGTGTGATTCACTTGAATTTGATTATAGTAGTTGGCCACTATTAAGGTTTAATTCTAATAATTATGTTGAATTTAAAGAAAGAAGGTCTATCGATGATATAAAATATCCAATGTGGGGCAAAAAAACTTTGTCACAGAGTAATCAATTAGAATTATTTTCTGATAAAGATTTTATGTAATTAAATTAAACGGGCGTCAGCCCGTTTTTTGTTTTATTCTAGTTTAATTTGTATATTTGCGTCGTAAAACATTTTAAAATAAAAATATGGCAACAAAATCTATCGAAGTAGAAGTAAAAGGCTATGATACTGATTATATTTCAGGTATATCAGCAGCACTGAAGATTGCGAAAGCATATGGTGAATTTATTAAAATGAGATTTCTTCCAAGTGGAATACAAATTTTTGTACATCCAGAAAGTTATGAAACCGATTTGTGCAAAATATATAATCTTGAACGCGAATTATTGGAATATAAGAAAATTTAAAATAACAACATTATGCACACAGTTAAAACAAATGTACATATAGATTATAATGCAGTCTGCACTCTGAACGGGCAAAACGTGGACTGTATACTTGAGGATATTTGTGATGCCTGTCACGAAGGTCTTGAAAGCGCTTCAATGTTAAGACAGGAAAGCGATGAAAATCCATCCCTGAACACAGCAAAGAACTGGAAAGAGGAATGTGAAAACCTTGAGGGAATACTTTGTAGAATACTTGATTTATTGGGAGATTAATTTTATGGGATTTTTTGAAGACAACTTTGGTGAAGGGTCTAAGAAGGCACCTTCATCACATCACATTCAGTGGGAATATATTTCTATTAGTTTCACATCATTGGGTGCAAAGGGAACCGAATATGAATGTGACAGACTTGGTGAGAAAGGATGGGAAATGTGTGCTTATTCCGATGCCACACAGACCGCTATGTTTAAGAGACCAAAATATAACTATGATGAATAAACCTCGAAAACTTAGTATAAGATATAATTGGACAGATAAACAATTTAAGGCATTTAATATTTTTATGGGTGTCTCTATTACATTGTTTATTTTGGCAATGACTTTAATGTGTATTTTAATGTAATAAAAACCATTTTGGAAAAGGCTAAAATTTCTGGAAAAATTTTTTCACAATGCCTACTTTTAAAAGATATTTTTGGTTCAGGTGATTTTACTAATTTATCTGTTATCCCATTTTTAAAAATGAGATTTTTATATGGAAAAATTTTTTGGAAAGTCAATTTTTATGGGAGATTTTGATTTAAAGTAAAAGTCGATTTTTAAAATTGTGATTTTTCTGGAAAAATCTTCATGCCCAACTGTGGGGGCGTATTTCAAAAAAAGGCACGGGGGGACTACGGGAGGGGGATAACACCCCCATAGGTGGGGGATATATGCCCCTATATGTCCCACAAATGCCCCTATTTTGGCTTGTATTATATATATATATTATATTACACTACTGCGATTGCATCAGGTGGCTCTACGGCTTTGCAAATGGCTTTTATACAAATATGCAAAAAAGTTAATTTTCTTTGAAACGAAATTATACCAAGGGGATATATATAAGCGTAAACCAATTAAAACACTACCAAGATGAACGAAAGAAAATACTTTAAGGTACTTTGCGAAGTGCAGTCCGTTAATGGTCTTACCAATGTATCTACCTTTCATTATGCGAAAGATAGAACTGACCGACATAATAAGATTGCTAATGTAATTGGTGAGGGTAAATGTATTGCTTACTTTATCGTAGATAAGGCACACCCAAACGGAAACGAAGTACATTGCGTTTACGACAATGGTATAGTAGTTATCTATAACGAGAATAGCAAAAGACTGATTACTGAACTGATTGCAAGACCGAATCAGATATATCGTTATTGGAACGGATTGGGCATTGCTTTTCCATCGCAGTATAACCACATCATCAGTAAAGCAAGAGAACATCAAATGTTAGGTTATAATGAATGGTAGGACAAAATGTCAGTTGTCAGTGACAAAATGTCAGTAAGAATATAATATATATCAAATATTAGTTTGGCACGATATTCGCAATAAGATAAATCGTTAGTTCATTGTTTCACTTTTAATCCTATTCGCTTATGAAGAAGATTTTTGCTTACATCGCCCTTTATGGCAAGTTTCTTGCTCTCCTTCCGTCTATCATTCGTTACTCTAACGAAGAACTCAAAGCAGAACAAGAAGAAGAGGTTGGGGCATAGTTCCCCACCTTTCTACTCCCATCAGTATTAACTTAAACACATCACGAAGATGAAACACACTATCCTTTCTATGGCTATGCAGAGCCTTGAATCTGCAATCCGTAATGCTGAATCAGCACTCCACGCAGTCCTTGCACCTTATGGTGACAATGGCATTGAACTCAATGACCGACCTTCCGATATGTATTCGGTTATGGGAGAGGTGAGACCTAACACCTTCAAGAAGGTTGTAAAGGTACGCTCACACCCACACGAAGGACTATGTATGATTGTGGAGGGCGAGACCGAGTGGAGACCACTTGATACAAGTGATTACTCCCTCCTCCTCAACGAGGTTTGGGATGTGGTAAAAGGGGATGAATAATCCCCTTTCTCAACCCACAATGGCACGGATATTGTATATATAATTTAATATACGCAGTTGCGTACACCAATCAGTAACCAAATAAACATTCACAATTATGGCAAAGTATAGAATTGTTGCAGTCCTCCTTACTCCAAGTGGTAACTATGATGAAACTACCAACCCAAAGGCAGTTGCTGATTTCAATGCTCTTGAATCTGCTTGGGAAAAGCGAGACATTGACACAATGCACAACATTCTCACCGACTATGGCATTTTGAATGGTGCTATTGAAGAACATAATTCCACTTGCGAATACTCTATTCAAGTAGATGCAGATGGTTACTATCTCTTGAAGAAAGTTAGTGAGTATTAAAATATAATATACTATGAACATAATGAAAACCTACGAAAAGATGTTCTCCGTTGAGGTAAGACTTATAACACTCATTCGTGACATACTTGGAGTTACTTGGGACAATGAAACAATGTCTTTTGTGCTGAATGGTTCAACAATGGAATGGACTGACCACGAAGTCATAGACCTACCGAATGAAGTTGAACTTGATGAAGATTCCATAGATAGTATTCTCTTCTTCGGTGATGGCACAATAGAGTTCCACTATAAGACTGAACAAGAGGCAATCAATTGGGCAGAGTTCAGCGAGGAAGTAAACGAGAAAGTTATTGAACAACTGAAACTCGTTTGGCACGAATGTTGCAATAAGTAGGATACGCATTTGCGTATAGTATTTAACAATTCAATATAATATCTTTATGGAAGATTTTGTTGTGGTTTTTATTGTTTGTGTTGCGTTTATTGCAACAATAGGACAAATATTATGTGTGTTATTTTCATCTACACCACAAACCAAAATCAATAATACTGCTATAGAAAAAAAAGACACTATGCCTTATCAAATTAGGAAAAATGATATTGAATGTTTCCCATTTAGATGTGTAAACAATAATGGTATAATATCATATTATTTCTCTAAAGAGAAGGCTGATAGTTTTTATTTCCCTACTACCAAAGAGGGTTTTAGAACATCAAGGACACCAATAACTTATTTTTTATCATCATTTGCGAGCAATGGCTTATACAAAAATAATGATTTTGTAAAAAAAGGAGAAAAAATCATTAAAATAAACAAAAACATAACACCCAATAAAAATTATTTATTTGACATATCTTCTTTGCCAATCTTTTCTGATGTAGATGGTTATATAAAATATCACAACAATTACGCAGAAACTAAACCCCTTGAGAATGGTGAATTGTGTTTTACAATTGACACTAACATAACAAGTGATAATTTCTATGACTTTAACTCTTGTGTTGTGGAAAATAGCGATGAAAATAATGATTTCAAAATAACTTTACCTGTTAATATCGGCTATGCTATCACACAAAACACATTCAAGATTAAAGCAGTTACATTAAAAGAAGGTAATGAACATATAATAGAAATACATAAAAATTACGAAAGACAAGATATATGTCACACCTTTCGTCTTAGAAAACTAAATTCTATCAGTCTTAATAATGTTGCCCTTTATTCAGTGAAAGATGATGAAACCAATGAAGTAAAAGAATACTACATTAAAGGTGAATATGTTTTGCGTAAAGAAAACAACACTGCAACATATGCAAACAAAGGACAACTATTATACATAATGCACGATATTGCCAATAATGCCTATAAAATTGGTATATCCAAACACCCAAAAGACCGAGAACGAACACTTCAAAGTGATAAACCCTCTATTGGACTTTTCAAGGTTTATGTACCAAAAGGAAACGAAACTGCATATGGTATAGAACAATATCTCCATAGAAAGTATGCTCATAAACAATGGAAACGAGAGGACAAGAAAATTAGTGAGTGGTTTGCACTAACGGAAGATGATATGAAAGAACTATTATCTCTCTATGATTGGAAAGATATTACTGAAATATAATAAGCGAATTGTTTAGTTAATAAGTGCAGATAAGTTGTGAAATTTATCTGCATTTTCTTTATTACCTCAACGAGTTTGGCATAATTTTGGCAATAACATTAAGCAGAACTATTAAGTCAAATCATCTATGGATAAGAAGTTATTAAAGACACGGGAAGATTTCATTGAGTGGAAGAGTTACTGCAAGGGTGTGGTTTATGACTATGTTTATTTTATGGCAGAGGAGGAAGATGAACCAAAGGAATATCCTTGTGTAATGGTTTACCACGATGAACAATGTTGTGAGGGGTCTTACCGATATGATTTATATTATCATTTCGTTTACCCAAGTGACTTTGTGGCATAGAAATTGCATTTACATTAAGCAGATAAAATTAAATTGTTATGGCTAAACAAATCGTTTCTTATTCAGTATGCAAATGTGGAGCAATCACATTGTATTTTGCCGATGGCACAACAAATTGTTGCAAGAGGAAAAACCTCAAGAAGTTTGGTGTCAGTCTCAAGGGCATTAAGAAAGAGAAAGAGCAATCTTGGTGCTGTAACCATTGTGCCAACCATTATGGTATTGACATCTGCTCTTGTGGAAGTGGCAAGGAGTATGAAAAGTGTTGTGG
>JAEIGA010012441.1_pt1 | contig 12921 bp, 5 predicted proteins | sample 9270691 | NCBI WGS metagenome assembly JAEIGA01 (sample SAMN17057246, study PRJNA624740) | gut metagenome | biome: biome; isolation source: fecal sample | host: Bos grunniens | place: China: Xizang | collected 2019 | reverse complement strand
GAAGATGGGGATAAGACCCATCAAGTGGAGGAAGATGAAACAACCCATCAAGCCGAAGGGCACAGAGAGCAATACAGCAAAGGGAAGCATGTAACTTTCATACTGTGCAGCGAGCAAGAGGTAGATGAACACGAAGCAGAGGATGAATACTATTGCCGTTGTGCTACCACTTGAAGCCGCTTCTTCACGTGTCTGACCTGAGAATTCAAATGAGTAACCCTCAGGAAGCATTTCTTCAGCCACTTCCTTGATGGCTTGAATAGCCTGACCTGAAGTAAATCCTTCTGCGGGAGAACCGTTCACCGTAATAGACGTGTACATGTTGAAGCGGTTGACAACGTCAGGACCCATGCTGGGAGTCATTGTTACGAATTCAGAGATGGGAGCCATTTCGCCCTTTGCGTTGCGCACCTTAATCTTATTGAGCGACTCAAGGTCAGTGCGGTCAGCCTGTTCACCCTGAATCATTACGCGGTAGAGCTTACCAAAGCGATTGAAGTTACTTGAGTAAAGCCCGCCGTAGTAACCCTGGAGGGTGTAAAGAATGTCTGTCTGTGAAAGACCGGCACGTTTACACTTCGCAGCGTCAATATCAATGATGTATTCTGGGAACTTCGTGTTAAAGTTTGTCTGCGCCGAACCAATTTCGGGGCGCTTCAAGAGTGCTGCAATATAGTCTTCCGTAATCTGTTGGAAGCGGAGCAATTCGCCACCCGTACGGTCCTGTACATTGATCACGAAACCGTTAGTCGCACCATAACCAGGAACCATAGGAGGCTGGAAGAAGAGCACCTGGGCATTCTTAAACACTTTCTGACTCTCAAGGTAGAGGTTGGCAAATACTACCGTTGCACTTTCAGTCAAAGGATTACGCTCTTCCCAAGGCTTCAACTTCACAATGAATGAACCGTAAGAAGCACCTTGACCACCCACGAATGAGTAACCTGAAATCATTGTTGAACTCTGCACGAGGGGAGAACTCTGTACGAGAGTATTTACCTGATCCAACACTTCTTCGGTCTTATCCTGTGAAGTACCGGGAGGCATTGCTACTGCGCCCATGATAGAACCCGTATCTTCAGAGGGCACCATACCTGTGGGAGTCAAGTTCATTGCAGCAACGAGACCAACCAAACTCATCACGACGATGATGATTGAAAGCACGGGGCGCTTCACGAAATACACAACACCATTCTTATAACGCTGAATCATGTTGTCGAAACTCTGGTTGAAGTTATCGTGGAAACCCTTATCCGTGAGTCGCTTCATACCCCAAATTGCAATGAGCACAAAGGGAATTGCGATCAACCAACCTGAAGTGAAACCTCCGAAAATCATGCCCAATACGGCTACGATAACCAAGAGGTAAGTCAACTTTGCGTTGTGGCGCTTCATGACTTTGTCGTATCTTCCTGCCATTTCGTCCTTCGCTGCCTGGAAGGCGATACCCATCTTTTCCTTCGTTGAGCGTTCATGACCTTCTTCATCATGACTCTTCAACATAATAGCACAGAGAGCAGGAGAGAGGGTTAAGGCGTTGAGGGCAGAGAAACCGATTGCAATCGCCATTGTGATACCAAACTGACGGTAGAAGATACCTGCCGTACCACCCATGAAGCTTACGGGGATAAACACCGCCATCATTACCAAGGTAATTGATACGATAGCGCCACCTAATTCGCTCATGGCGTCGATTGATGCCTTGCGAGAAGAACTGTAACCGAGGTCCAACTTAGCATGTACCCCTTCAACTACCACAATGGCGTCGTCAACTACGATAGCAATCGCAAGCACCAGCGCCGAGAGTGTTAGCAAGTTGATAGAGAAACCGATTGCATTGATGGCAAAGAATGTGCCGATAAGCGCGACGGGAATCGCAATAGCGGGGATAATTGTAGAGCGGAAGTCCTGAAGGAAGATGTACACTACGAGGAACACCAACACAAAGGCTTCAATCAATGTCTTTACTACTTCGTGGATAGAAGCGAAAAGGAAGTCATTAGCGTTCTGAGAAACGATGAACTCAAGGCCGGGAGGCAATGACTGTTCTGTTTCTGCAAGCAACTTTTCGATGTCCTGAATAATCTGAGTAGCGTTTGAACCTGCTGTTTGGAAGATGATAGAGGTTACGGCATTGTGACCGTTTACCTTACCCATAAAGCCGTAAGTCATACGCCCCAATTCCACACGAGCAACATCGCCCAAGCGAATTACATTACCATCTTCTGTTGAGCGGAGCACGATGTTTTCAAACTGCTCTGACTCTGTGAGGCGCCCGCGGTAGCGCAATGTATATTGATAAGTATTGTTATTGCGCTCACCAATCGTACCAGGTGCAGCTTCAATATTCTGGTCGGCAAGGATACCAGAAATGTCAGTGGGTACAAAGCCATACTCTGCCATCTTATCGGGGTCGAGCCAAATACGCATTGAGTAGTCGGCACCCATTACCATGGCGTCACCCACACCCTGCACACGCTGTACCTGGGGAAGCACATTAATCTTGGCGTAGTTTTCGAGGAAGGCAAAGTCATACTTATCTGCTGCGTCAACCAACGAGAATACGAGGAGCATAGAGCTCTGCTGCTTCTGTGTAGTGATACCAACCTTTGTAACTTCGGCGGGCAAGAAACCCTGTGCCTTTGATACACGGTTCTGCACATTTACGGCAGCCATGTCGGGGTCAGTACCCTGCTTGAATGTCACCGTAATTGTTGCCGAACCCGTGTTGGTGGCGCTTGATGACATGTAGTCCATATTTTCTACCCCGTTAATCTGTTCTTCAAGCGGAATGATTACGGAGTTCAACACTGTTTGCGCATTCGCACCCTGATAAGTGGTACGCACGCTGATAGTGGGCGGTGCAATATCGGGGTACTGTGTAATCGGAAGCGAAATCAAACCGATTACCCCGAGAATTACAATCACGATAGAGATTACCGTGGAGAGCACCGGGCGATTTATGAATGAATCAAGTCTCACTGTAGTTGTTAGTAAGTTGTTAGTAATAGGGAGTTAGTAACAATTATTAGGGAGTTAGTTTAAATTATCAGGGACATAATTTTATTTAAAAGGGAGATAAAATTTAATAGGCGGCATATGCATACCAACCTTTACTCATCTCTAATAACTACTAACTTATTGGTGTTACTCTTGTCCCGGAAGTTTCTTTTCAGCCATGTGCTGCTGTGACTTCTCTTCGATAGCCTTGCGCTCTTCAGCGGTGATGGGAGTGATTTCCATGCCATCTTTGAGGCGAGTTACGCCTTCAACCACGATGCGGTCGCCAACTTTCACACCTTCAGTTACGATGTAACTCTGACCGTCGTTTTGTGAGAGCACCTTGATTTCAGTGTACTTCACCTTGTTGTCTTCACCGAGTGTGTAAACAAACTTCTTTTCCTGTACGCTGATTACTGCAATCTGGGGCACCATTACTGCTGCATCTTCGTGAGTGGGAACTTCGATGATACCAGTACCACCGCTGCGCAACAAGCGTTCGGGGTTCTTAAAGTCAGCACGAACCTGGAGCGAACCTGTGTTAGCGTCAATTACGCCGCTGATAGCCGCAACCTTACCTGTTTCGCTATAAGTCTTGCCGTTTGACATACGGAGTGCTACTGCGGGGAATGATTCCAAAGCAGCCTTCTGACCGCCGAGGTCGAGCACTTGCTTTTCAGCCATTGAGAAATATACATACATTTCGCGCAAGTCTGAAACTACAGTCAAAGGCTTGGGGAGCGAGGGCGAAGCAAGTGTCCCCTGGCGGTAGTTAATCTGACCTACCACACCGTCTGTGGGGCTTGTGATGGTGCAGAAATCCAACTGGTTCTTTGCGTTAGTCAACTGTGCCTTTGCTGAAGACAACTGCGCTTCAAGTGTAGCCAACTGATTCTTTGCTGCACGCAAGTCAAAATCAGAGATGATGCCCTTTGAGTGGAGCATTTCCTTGTTTTCTACTGTGAGGCGCTGAGTTTCAACACTTGCTTCAGCCATATTTACACCAGCCTCTGCTGCTTCAACTGCTGCCTTATAAACTGTGGGGTCGATGAGGAAGAGTGCCTGACCTGCCTTAACTTCCTGACCTTCGTTTACACACACTTTCATGATGTGACCGCTTACCTTTGCTACGACATTCACATCTTGACGCGAGCGAATGGTTGCGGGATAACTCGTTGTAATCTCCGCCTGCTGTGCTGTCAAGGTTTCTACAACATGCTTGTTGTCACCCGTAGGCATGCCCTGCTTCTTACCGCATGACGCAAGCGCCAAACCTGTGAGGGCAAAAATCGCAAATTTGATTTTCATTTTAGTAAATTTAACTATTTGTTATTTAGGTTTTATATGTGTCTATGTTTAAAGTATAATCTAATTCACCGATTACCCTGCAAAGTTACGAAACAAAAACTTATAATACACTATGCGGTTTTGGTTTAAACTGCGGTATTAATAGTTATTTTAACAATTTATAAGTTAACAATTTATACTTGTTCAAAAAATGTCTAGCCAAGTTGACATTTTGTGTGTCATAATGTATATGTAATCTGTTGAACATAGAAAGGTGTCTTCGAATAAATTCAGTTTATTTTTAGTGTCAAGTTTAGGGCATAGTCTTAAGTCTTTGACACAGATAATCTTCCTTTTTATTTGACTGTTATTTTCTAAAATAATCGTTGTCCTCCGCTATATCATAGCAAAACTTTTTTTATTTTTGCACTCATTAACAGAGTGTGTATTAATAATCTTATAAATGAAAAATATAATAAAGAATTATTGTATAGCCGTCTTGTTGGCCTTATTGTGTCCTTTAAATTCCGTTGCGCAAAATGTGTACCAACAATACATTGCTAAATATGCAGATGAAGCTGTTGCGCAAATGCATAAGTATAACATCCCTGCAAGCATCACATTGGCACAAGGATTACTTGAAAGTGCGGCTGGGCAAAGTAGACTTGCAAAGAAAGCAAATAATCATTTTGGGATAAAGAAGGGGAGCAATTGGAATGGGCCTACTATTAGTCATAATGATGACCGTCGGGGCGAGAAATTTCGCAAATATAATTCCGCATTGGAATCTTATGAAGACCATTCTCGTTTCCTTGTTAACGGAAAGCGTTATGCATCTCTGTTTACCCTTAAAAGGGACGATTATAAAGCCTGGGCGAAGGGATTGAAAAAGGCTGGTTATGCTACAAATCCTAAATATGCGAAGGAACTTATTGATATTATTGAGCGTTACGAACTTTACAAGTATGATAAGCAATCGCCCCAAAAAGTAGCGAAGTCATCATCTCTGACTACTTCATCGTTACAACCCCAAAAGCCTACAGAGACTTTTCAGGTGAATCAATCTCAAGATTTAACGATTCGTACTTGTAATGAAAACTATTATGTAATTGCGCGAACTGGTGATACTTATAAATCATTAGCTAAACTGTTTGGCGTCAGCCAAAGAAAATTACGCAAATATAACGAAGTCGATAAAAACTACGAGCTTCGCTCGGGCGATATTGTCTATTTGACTAAGAAAGAGAAAAAGGCTCATAAGTCTCATAAGGGTAAATATCATATTGTAAAATCAGGTGAATCAATTCATCGAATTTCACAAATTTATGGTATGAGGGTTGAAACTCTTTACAAGATTAACAAACTTGATGACTCTTATATACCCAAGGAAGGAGATAAATTACTTCTACGCAAGTAATATCCCCGTAAGAACATTTGACCAAACGCCGAAAATTAAAGCATCATTTTAGTTCGTAATTTTTTATAATAAAAAGAAATCTTATTTATTAAGAACGGAGAAGCACCAAGCTCTCCGTTCTTTTTTATTTATACACCACATCTTCTTTCTTCATATTCTTAATAATCTGGTATGTTATAGAATAGATGTATTGTTCAAAGTATTTGTAAGTTAGTTACTCCCAAAGCTTATGTGATAAAAAATAAAAAAAGAAGCTGAGTTCCAAAGAGTCAGCTTCTTTTTACTATAAGTGTTTATTGTTCAACAATTAATGCATAAAGATGTCACTTAAAATTCTAGTGATTATCTCAAAAATTTGTAAGTAGAAACTACATTGTCTTGTTGTACTTTAACAATCATTATTCCACGATGTGAGGTTTTGATTACTCCTGAATTTTTAATTTTAGCGGAGTTCAATTGTATACCATTCACATTGTAGAGGGTGACAATGCCATTACCTGAAAGATTGATGGCTATACCGTCGTGAGTAGGAGTAACAATGGGATCGGGTAGTGAAACAGACTCGCTTATATCGGTCATGAAATTACCTATTTTTACGCGTGCTGCGTTAATAATACTTCCATCGTTTGCATCTATTGCCAATAGGGTTATTTTGCAATTCTGCAGTTCCTTCACATACGATGCGTTCTCGTCAACATTGATACGCAGGATTCCTGTGTATTTCTCATTATGTGTGAGTGTAGAGGGGAGGAAACCTGTTTGCCCATAGTATGAAGTAGAGGGATAGAGTGCTCGTGCTACATCATTGAATGTATATGGGTATACTGCAGACTTTCCATATGCTCCTCCCTTTTGCCAAGCTCCAAGATCGGGGTCTGTCACAGAATAGAATCCGTTTGATTGATAACCTGCAAGTCCATCTTCTGTGATGATGCATAGCAAACCTATATTTGAGGCTTCACAGTCAATGGCTGAAGTGAAGGCATAATGTACTTGAATCGTGTTAGTCTCAGATATATACTCTGCTCCAATGCTTAAGTCAGCATCGGTAGGCTTTGCAAATTCTGCAGCAACGAGGTCTAACCATGCATCTCCTGACTTAGAGTAGAATGTGTAGTCGGTTACGCCATTTTCTGTATAACTGAGCATGGGAGAACTTACTATTGCCCCGCGCTGTATAGCAGCTGTAGGTGCTGCTGTAAGGTTGAGGAAATATTGTGCATAATCTGTCATTCCGCTTTCAAGGGGATCGCCTGTGTATGTATGATAAGCAATGGGAATGAAGAGTTCTCCGTATGTATGCTCTAAATATTCAAGAGCGAGGTGACCTAGTGGGCAGTTTTGACATCCCATACCTGTGTTTTCTTCAAGAATGACACGCTTGGTTGGAGCAAAAGCCAAGTTCTTGATACTGCTATTGAATTTGTAACTAGTAGCACCATTATCAAGAGTTACATCTACACTAAAGTTGCATTCCTTACCTATAGTGAGGGGTAGGGGAGTGCTGAATTGGAAATTATAAGAATTATCCTTTGATAGTGAGAGATTGGTGGCATTAATCTCTTCTACTTTAGCGCCAAGTGAGTTAAAAAGACAAATCTTAGCAGAAGTATAGGTCTTATCAGAATCCTTTATAATAATTGCTCCCTTGATTAATTGTGATGATTGTGCTACAACCATTTCAGGGACTCCATTGAGTTGAATCTGAAAATCTACATTATGTGTGACAGAGATGTTTGTAACGAAGATGGCACTTTGATCCGTATTTTGATTAGCGAATGCGATATAAATGTTTTTATTCGCATATTTAGCCAAGTCAACTTCAAATTGCTGCCAATCTCCTTCAAGGGAATTTTCACTTAAACCTGGAGAAAGCGTTTCTTCAACAACGACTTCCCCTTCTGTGTTTAACTGATTTATGATTGTAGAATTTAGTTCATTAAACTTTTCATTGCAACTGTAAATGATGACTTTAAGAATGTCAGATCGGTTCTTGTAGTAGCTTTGTGCTGCGAATGTGAGAGTGCATTTCTTATCAGGTATATAAAGTTGCGGAGTAACCATCCAGTCGTCTGAAGAACCTGGTGACAGATACATTGAGTGAGAGACTGCGCATGTATTGGTGTAATCATCATCAGCTGCATATGTCCAAGCTGTTGAGTTGGTAAAACTCCATGCTTGCATATCTGCGGTTGGCGTATTGTTATCACCATCAAAAAGCATTACATTGTTCATGCCGTTCTCGAAAGATTCCATATAGATGTGCGTGTCATCAGACACTATTGTGCGCTCATAGGAACCAATGTAAGTTACTTCAGCTGTTGAGTTGGTGGCATAGCCAGAAGCATCGGTAAGTGATCCAGCAGGGACTACGATTCGATAGGTGTTATCCTTATAGAGATAAAGGGTCGTGGTGGGATATACCAAGACCATCTTACGACTTTCAGAGGTCATCCCGTGTTGCATCTCTAATGTGGAAATTGGTTCGCTCTCATCATTGCGATAGATAAAGGCTTTTGCTCCTTCTTTCACTAAAACATCTACATTGTAGGTGAAAATTACAGGGTTCGTGCTGATGTCAATGTGTCCTAATGTACTTTCTGCTGCAGGGGTAACTTGAACTGCTTGTATGGTGGTGTTGCCAAGTCCATAAAAGTAGAGTGTGATTTGTTCATTTTTATGGTTGGCATCCCCTTTGATAGTTATAGCTCCTTCAGGAATAATGATAGAGTATTTCTTTGAGGCGTCTAATGTTGTTGTGCGGAATCCAATGTTAACAACTTTGCTTGAGTTGTTGTCAACCTCAAACTTTAATGCGCTTTTCACAGCTGTTCCATTTTCGTCCACAAGTGTAATAGAACTAGCTGCAGTTGTTGTCTCTATATCTCGCGTGAATTCAATAGAGAGATTAGAGATTTTTTGAATGGTTGCACCGCTTCGAATAGAAGGAGTGTAGGTAGCAAGGAGGTTAACATTGTCGCATGCTTCGGCAAATGTTGTAGGTAGCGTTATTTGATAATTTTCGTCTGATATATAGGCAATTGCAGCCATGGTCTTACAATCATCAGCAATGTCTATACATAGACCTGTTGCAGCAAATCCCGTGTAGGTGTAGAAATCAATGCCGTATTGCTGTTTGAGCACCTCGTCAATGCCATACCAATTATTGTTGTGAAGAATGTAAAGCGAGCGACTGGGATTGATGGCGGGAGTGGCTGCATAAATAGTACCCTGGTTGTCTACTGAAACACATCCCTTATCAAGATCTTCTGGACGATTAAAGTTTTCAAATTGTTTTGTCTCAGTGTTATAGCGGAAGGGATTTCGAACATCTGTGGTGGAATATACAACTCCAGCAACCCATTTACCATTCGGGCTGATGGTTATACCATCAAGTGTGCGTACTTGATTGTCGCGGGGAGTAAACACTCGAGTGATGGCATTGTAGTCAAACGCTACAGCGTCCCACTTTTTAAGCGTTCTGTCGTAAAGGAAGTAGAGCACATCAGCGGGGTAACTATAGCTTACACATCCCACGATGTAACGACCATCAGCTGATAGGTCTGTAAGGCGTGTCATAGCTTGATATCCACCTGAGAGATCACAAGGGGGAAGGCCTTCAAGGGTGATAATACTCTTTTGTGCAATATCCCACATAGCGGGTACCTCGTCGTATCCACCATTCGTACATGCACCTACGGCATAGTGTCCGTCGGGCGTGATTGCTTCAACACGACCACCAAGGTTGTCGTTTGCTAATGGAAGAATAGTCCATTTTTTTTCCGATGCCTTCCAATAAGCAGGCTTCCCATCGTAGCAACCAACTACAATTTCTCCATCGTTGGTGACATCATTTACATAACATTCTATCCCCGACTGCGATTCTGTTTCAGTCAAGATTTCCGTTACAGTGTGGGTAGAAAAATTGAGCAACTTTGGAAAAGAGTAGGCTGAGGTTGCCTCACTAATGCCATAGGCAACAGCCCATTTGCCGTTGTCGCTCATGGCATGAATGGTTGAACCATCGCTCATGGTGTATTGCCATAGTACTTCCTTACTTTGTGCACCACCTGAAAAAGGATTAAGTAAAAAGGCAAGAGCGATGATATAATTAATTAATGGTTTCATATGAGTAGTGTGTTACTTAATAAGTGTTTTCTTGCCATTGATGATGTAAAGAGTATTAGCCTTAAGGGGTGAATTAACCGCCTTTCCGTCTACCGTGTATATGCGTGTTGTAATAGGTGTAAGAACAACATTGATACCAGTAGGAACTTCATGGCCTTGTGTGGTATAGGTGGCGGTAAGATATTCGGAGTGGTTTAATCCGTCTGGGTAGGAAACTTCCTTTAGAGTGAAACTTACTTGCGTATGGGGATCTCTAGAGAATTGGGGAATGGGAATTGTGAGGTAATGTGCTGTGTTGTCTTCTTCGTCTACTTCCGTTTTTATGTTTTCAATAGGCACTTCAATCTGCATGTTTTCATTTTTATACACATAGTTGAATGTCGCACCAGAATAAGTCAGGCTACCTCCCGTTTCTTGTACCCAAATAGTGATTTCGTTGATGTTGTCAATATTTGTTCCCGTGGCTGGCATAAACTCTGTGAGCAAACTATAATTGATGACTTCAAATCCGTAGTTGATGAAATAGGAACCCGACGAACCGCTACCTTCAACAAATGTGTTATAGCCATGCTCATCTTTTACACCACGAATTGTGAGAAGCATACTTTCATAATTAGTACCAGAATTCACCATTAGGGAGGGTAGACGCAGTGTTCCGCGAAGATCAAACTCAAGTGTACTATCGTTTACAAATGTTGGTGCTACTGCTTCCGTATAATATTCTCCAGGATCTTCAGATTCTTGATTGCCAAAACTTAAAGATGCCGAAATTGTCGCATCTCTTTTTAATTTTCCATCAAAAGTTAAGCGTACAAGTCCCTCATCTTTGTTTGTGGGCATCCACGATTTTATAGTGAGCATTCCTGATTCTGGAGTGTTAGTTGAAGCGACGAGCGTCACTGGTTTGGCTGCAGCCATGTAGTGAACTGCGACATTACCTATATTGCTTTTACCGTCATATGAAGTCACATTGTGAAGAATGAAGAAAATATCGTCTCCCTGTTTAAGGAGTCCAGATTTGTAGCTTTCCATCAATTCACTCTTTGCTTCAACTGAAACAAAGCGGTCTATTTGATTAGCTTCCACATTTTTTTCAACACTGCCTATCTTCATTGTGCATTTGTCAAAACGGATTGGTTTTGAAAATTCAAAACCAACATAGCATGCTCCGGCTGCAATTGTGCTACCTTCTGCAGGAGTTACTTGTTTTAATTCTAAAGCACTTCCTCCACCATAACTTACTTTCACATATCCACTATTCATGGGGAAATCAGAGTAAATGTAGAAAGCTGTTCCAGCTTTAGTTCCTTTTGCTATTTCAACAGTGGAAGTATATGGGGCAAAGTTACCAGTCGTGGTAGAAACGAGGTTGGTAAGAGCTTCATCTGCATAAATGTCAGTCCAATTGTCGGCAACGATTTCAAGTACAACATTGTCAGAAGTTACATTCGCGGGGACAGTGAATATCCCGTAAAAGTCTTTATACACTTTAAAGGCATATTCGCCACCATCTTCCATAAGGTAGGGGTCTTCTTTAGTACCTGTTCCTTGTGCAAAAATCTGTGAGCAATTAAAAATCGCTACTGTAAAAATAAGTAATAACTGCTTGAGATTGTTTAACATAACCATAAATTTAGTTTTTGGAGGTTTATATATAATAACACGCAAAAATAATTAAAAAAACTCGTATGTATAGATGTGAAACTTCGTTTTTTTAACTCGCTTTAGATGTTTTCCTTGTTCGTATATCATTTAATAAAAAAGAGAAATAACTATTGCATTCCTTGCATAGTTATTTCTCCGACATATTAAGTCTTAGCTTTATAAATATAGTTAAACTACATCTTAGTAATTACATATTTATTCTTTTTATTCCCATCCCAACGCACTAGCTCCAAGTACAGCTGCTTCACTACCATTTAGGGTAGAAATGAGGAGCTTGGCTTTATCTTTGTAAACGAAGAGCACATTTTCGTCGTATGCACGCTTAATGGGGTTCATGATATAATCCCCAGCCTTTGTCAATCCACCAAAGAAGATAAATGCTTCGGGAGAACTAAAGGCTGCAAAGTCAGCGCATGCGGCTCCAAGTCTGCGACCTGTTTCTTCAAAAATGGCGAGAGCGAGTGCATCTCCTGCTTCTGCAGCCTGGTATACATCAAAAGAAGTAATCTCATCAGCATTGAGTTTACGGAGCAAGCTATCTTCTGTACTTGTTTCCAACAAATGGCGTGCTGTTCGTGCGACACCTGTTGCAGAACAATAGGTCTCTAAACATCCTTTACGACCACAACCACAAGGACGAGCATTCTCAGAATGGTCTACAATGACATGTCCTAATTCACCCGCAAATCCGTCAGATCCATATACAACTCGTCCATCACATACGATACCAGAACCAACGCCAGTGCCCAAAGTAATCATTATAAAATTTTTCATACCTCGAGCGGCACCATATGTCATTTCTCCCATTGCAGCTGCATTGGCATCATTTGTAACTCGAACAGGAACACTTAGTGCTTCACTAAATAATTTTGCGATAGGGACAATACCTTTCCACTCAAGATTAGCTGCATTATCAATTGTGCCTGTGTAGTAATTCGCATTAGGAGCACCTATGCCCATCCCCTTGATAGTTTCAATACCTCCAACAAGGTCAATCGCGGGTTGCAATGCTTCAACGGCTGTTTTTACATATTCCTCAACATCTTTGTAACCACGAGTCTTGATTACAGTTTGCGCCTTAATATTACCACGAGCATCTACAATGCCGAAAACTGAATTTGTGCCTCCCATGTCAAGACCAATTACATAGGGCTTTTCTAAAGTTTGATCCATAATGTATAATATGTTTAATTTTTTGCTTGCTTTCGGTGACTATATAAGCAATTTTTTGTATAAATCGTAATATTGTAATCAATAGCTTACATTTTGCAAATATACACCATATTTCTTATATTGCAACAATTGATTTAATAAAAATGATAAAATTGGTCGTGAATGGTATATTAAAAGTTGTTTGCGAAAAGATTGGTTATCCCGAAAGAATAATTACACTTTCTTTAATTTGGCAAAACTCAAAAGTAGTG
>JAEIGA010012440.1_pt1 | contig 12922 bp, 10 predicted proteins | sample 9270691 | NCBI WGS metagenome assembly JAEIGA01 (sample SAMN17057246, study PRJNA624740) | gut metagenome | biome: biome; isolation source: fecal sample | host: Bos grunniens | place: China: Xizang | collected 2019 | reverse complement strand
TTTTTCTCCTCCTTTCTCTGAATTCTGATTTTTATTATTGAAACTTTCAAGCGTCATATTGAGCTTTTCAAGTGTCTCAATCAATTTTTCTTGACAACCAGCAGAGAACATACTATTTTTATTGGCACTAAAGTCATCAATAGTAATCTTACTGCCCTTCATGCCTTCCTGAATTTCTGTAACGCCATCTTGCTCATATCCAAGGATCGTTACGCCTGAAAACCGGAATTTGTCAATGGACAAATAATCCTCGTCACAATTATAACTAAGTTCCTCAACGGCGATCTCTACTGAACATTTACAAGTTCTGCGTCTTTCAAGAATTTCCGCAGCCTTAGAGTAATCAGAGAATATTGTTCCACTAACCATAAGGTAGTTTTTACCTTCCTCTTCGTCAAACTCAAGATAAGGCTCTTCGGTCTGAGATATTACACCGATAGGCTGCTCAATATATTCAATATCCTCGCCATCGTCAACAACCTTCATATCGTGGGCTCGGAACTCATACTCTCCAGTATCTGTCTTATATATAGCTCCAAGAATAGGTCTGCCCTTAAAGGTGTGTTTATACTTATTCATATTGTCGTCGGTAATTCCGGATCTATTCCGGTTCTTTCCTGTATGACAAGACTTAAGTTTAACAGCCATCAAACCATCGGTATTTTTATCATCCGCCTCAAATGTACCAAAAGACTGCACAACCAAAGGTGCACCTTGCTTCTCAGCACTAAATGATTCAAATCGATTTTCTTTGCAGAAATTATAAAGGTCGTCCAATGTATAAAATTTTCTCACCATCTGCATCATCCTCCTTTCTGTCGTAATCAATATGTGTAACTCCGAAAGGAGATTACAGGCTTAATTTATCATCATATACAACCTGCTTTTTATCTATCACGTCAAAGCTTAAGTTTGATGCGTCATTCAAGAAGGTGTATATGCTACCAATCTGCGAAACAAGTCTAAGACCACAAGCTATTAACTTATCTGCCGTAGCCTTATCTGTCGTTTTAATAAATTTCTTCATTAAGGCATGCCTCCTTAATTATCATTTTTGTTTTGATCTCTATCTTCAAGTCCCTCATCGCTAAGTTCGCCCTCAGACTTCTCCGGTGCGCCACCTTCGCCACTAATACCACTCTGAGTATTTGATGAAACGAGCGGATTTACCCATCGCTCTGTCCCTAATTTGAGAAGTTGTCTCTCAAGGAAGTCCATACCAAAACTCTTCTGAGGATTTGCTCTCGCCATAGCGGCCAATTCGGTCTTCACAGGTAAACCAAGTCCTGCGAGCTTAGTCATCTTCTCAATCTCGTCATCCATAAAATAAGGCGAAATATCGGAATACTCAGCTACCACCGTCTCAACATTATGGTTATACTTGAGATACAATTTTAACCAGGCGTTCAACTGTGTCGTTGGTCCCATAGCATCTTCGCACTCAGCCTTAAGTGCCAACTTAAATGACTGGCTATTGGTTATTTTATTAGAGTTCAAAATAATAGAACCATTGGCCTCTATGAGATTACTGTAAGCCTTACTAAGCACATTAACATCACTGGCATCATTATCCTTAAATTCAATAACATCCAAATCCAAAGGAGAAAGGGCGTAAGCAACATTATCCGGCAACGCCTCATTAACCTTTTTCATAAATGCGAGGGCCAAATCTAAGTCTACTGCAAAATCATCAGGGTTCTTCGAACCACTAATTGTATCCAGCTTACCCCAAACCATTTTATAATTAGCCAATGAGTCAATTTCATCCTGTGCTGCCTGCAAATCAGTAACAGATATCACCTGCTCCATCAAACCAGACAAGGGCGGAATAGAATAATCTAAATTATCTGGATCAATCTTAATACAAAAAGTTCTTTCGATTGGGAGCTGTTTCCACCTAATGTTATCTCTCTGATATTCATTATAGAGGGTAGTAAATTCTTTGTCGTAATACTCCAGCTGCTCTTCATTACCTCTGAAGTACGACATATCAAACAAGAAACCTAACACACCATTATCAAATGATGCGCAGGAAACCTTACAATAGTCTGGGTCCAACGGGTGAATGTAGAACGTACCCTCTCCCTCTGGATCTCCATATACATAACCATATGTAACTCCATTTTTCCACGCCTGTAGCATCATCTTAAATATCTGAGTTTCCATTCTCATTGCGGTAACAATGTTAACCACGCGCTCATATTCCTTTAAGATAGATTCTTCATCGTTCTCTTCAAACATGCTAACGACGGGATATGCGCTCCAAGTCTTACAATTCATCTGCCGCGCTTTAAATCTAATCATACGGCGATATGTATGAGAAATTGTATAAAGATAATTACTCAGCTTTCTCAAGTTCTTATTGTTTGCGTCAGTTGCGGGATTCCTCAAATATGTTCTGAGTGTTTCTCTATTATAAGTAGTTGTTGTTCTATTTGGTATTTTTTCGGGGTCGAAGAGTTGCAGAACGTTTTTAAGTTCTGTGGCGAACTGCTTTATTGTTTGTTTTCGTTCATCCTCTTGCAATTTTGCAATTTGTTCATTAGTTTCCACGGCACCTCACCATCCTTTCTATCCGAAAATTTTATCAATGTGTTTTCCATTAGAAACTACTAATTTATCAAGTATTTGTTTGTGATCTGGCTTCTTTCTCGTTACCAAACTTTCACGACGCAACTGTTGTAATACCCAGGCTCCCATAGCAGCAACATAAGCACGGTCGTCATTAAGTTTGCCAACTTTATCTGGTGCTAAATCATATCTAACATTACCGTTAGATTGCTTAAATTTATATATATTCACAAGTTCTGTTTTCATAGCATCAATTTGCTTCAATGCTATTTCTTCATCAGAATCTAAATGATATTGTTCTCTTACAATTTCAATACCTTGTTTTGATAATTCTTTTACTTCTTTTTCTGTTGGTTCTGTGTACCTTGGAGTCTTTTTGCCAGTCTTAGTATCAACATCATACATCAGCATAATATATCCACGGTTATCATATTCGCTAGGCCACTCTATAAGATTCATGTTCGTCATTTCAATCAGTGCTGTAAACATTTCTACTTTATATTTAGACGGCTGGATTAAATGCAGCTTATCTTTAATTGCATTTGGGTATAATCCAACTTCATCAGGGCTGTAGTCCTTGTCTATCAAGCCTCGATGCATATTACCATCTTCATCTTCCCAGTCTTCCCATAGGAAGTCGCAAATATTAACACCGGCACCACCAGAACCTGCATCCACGCAAATACTCGTGATATTCTCATAGTCTGCTTTACCTTTACCGTTGTATGTTAAAAGCAAGCGCTTCAACTCTTTAATCTGATTAGGTGTTGTCATAGGTGTTTTATTGCGCTTCTCTAAATTGATTAGGTTTACAACATTCTGAACTCTCATTTTCCAACCAACAACCGGGTCTTGATAATACTCTGGTATAAAAATAACAGAGTTATCTTTTGAACGAGCAGGGTCATACATGAGACCCCACAAACTCTTGCCGTCTTCATTTTTAAGTTTAGGCGGCCTTGTAACAGAATTTCTAATAATATCCGCTCTCTTAATAATCTGACCCTCGCCGCCCTCGGATGTAAAGATATTTCTATACTCACGCATAGCAGCTTCCTTATCTTCACGCATCGCCTGATCAACCTTTTCTTGTGTTAACAGTGGTACTGGCCAGAGTTTGTTGTGAACAGTAGCATTAATAATAACATCACAGGAAATGTCTGCACAAAAATACCTCTTATCTCCTGCAAACATACGCAGAGAGAACTCTTTATATTTCTTAAAGAAATATTGGTCGGTTCGTCCAGCCGAAGAACAATATAATAATTGGTTTGGAAACGGTGTAGGCTCAGCCAACACATCTTCCGCATTAAAATCTTTACCCATTTTGAACTCTGAGTTCTGGGTTGTAAACGGCTCAGAAGTATGGAATAGTTCATCTGCGGCATTCATTGCCTCATCATACACGTTTAGATTACTACGTTTGGAACGGTTATTATCGAAAGCGCCATTCAACGTAAAACATTGAGAACCACCGTAGGTTCTTACTGTATAACTTGCAGGATTATGCACCCATCCAGTTGAATTTGCTTGAGATTTAACAACATTGCTCTGAAATACATCATTCAAATTAGTAAAAGATGATATATTCTTCATAGCAAACTGTTCCATCTTGGTAAATAGTTCAATTGACTGCGAGCCAACTCCCGCAAGAATATATGCCTTAAATCCTGGAATTAAAAGCATCTTTGCCATAATAAATAAGGCAGCAAGTAAAGACTTACCACCATTTCTTGACATTGCCCATACCACAAAAGGTTTATTCCACGAACTATCAATTAGATATCTCTGATAATCCATCAATTGGACGTTAAAAACCTCTTCTATAAAACGAGAAGGGTTTCTTCGTCCCCATTGAAGAAATTCTGCCAAATCTACCTTTTCTCTGTATCTTTTTGTGGTCATATTGTATAAATTTGGTCGAACAAATATTCCGTATTCACCAAAAGTATCTTCGAGTTCTTCGCATAATTCTTTGAACCCTTCAAAACAATCTTCGATACACCCCTCTAATATTTGTCGCTCAGTTAAGATGATATCACTCATTGTCAATCACCTTCCCAAACTCATCAATTAACCCCTTTTCTCTTAAAAATTCTTTTAAGTCTTTATTTTCAACAAGTAACAATCTCGCTCGCTCATTAGCTTTATCTCTTTCTCGTTGAAGGGTGTCAACTAATTCACGTCTGATATTATTAATTGTATTCATTGTATTTTCATCAAATCCAATTTGATCAACTTGCGCTTTAGCACTAATATTAGCAACTTGCTGCATGCCCTGACAATAATCAATATCGTACATATTAATTTTGGCATCTCTAAAACCAATCAAGTCTAAATCTTTCATTTTACCTGTAAGAGTATTTTGACCCTTCGACTTGCTATTATTAAAATTCACACTAATTCCATTGTCTTTAGCAAGAGCATTTGCACCGCTAAGTAATTTTGCTATTGTATCAGAATGTTGTTTAATAGTACCGTTATTGTTATTTAACTTCTTTGTGTCTGCTAACAACTCATTAATGGCATCGTTTAACTTCTGTATCTGATTAAATGCCTGCACAATCTGAATAACAGCATTCATCTTCATGCCGTCATTCTTGGTTTCCTCGTCGATAAAACTAATTATTTGGGCGTATAACACAGGAAGATCTTGTTCGACAGGGTAGTTGGCGAATGGATCATAGCCAATAAGTCTGACTAAATCTCTCTGATTGGTTTTACACTCATCTAAAACTTCAGGAGTCATAGTTGATGCAATTTTATCCTCCGTGTCACTTTTAACACTAACACCGCCGTCCTTGAACAAATCGCCGTCTCTCCAACGCATACCATTATAGTTGCGCAACTTTACATTCTTAATGTATGCCGACCAAACATTGGTTTTAGGCTTCTTTAAACTAGGGTCGTTGACTTCATTGCACGAAGACTCCCAAAGTGTTTCTAAATAAGGTACATCGGCTCTCTCACAAGCATTCATCAATGAAGCCTTAGTAACATCTCCAAATTCCTTATAATTATTATTATAATTTCTTGCTATTTTTTCCAAGCAATCTTTACAATAAGGAATGATGCCGACGGTATTAAATGGATCTGTAGATGAATAAAATTCGGATCTTTTTTGCCGTTTTCCACAACCATAACATAGATATTTCTCATCTGCTACTTCTTCGCTTATAGTCATCGATTTTTTAGGTGCGATAGCTTTTACATTTGCACGCCCCATAGCTTTACCTGCCATAGATATCACTCCTTTCATTAGATTTCAAGGAGCAATTAATCTAATTCGACGCTAATCTGCTCAAATTCAGCTTCTGCTTCCTTCTTTTCTTTAAGCTCGTCCATAAGCTGATTAAAATCTGCCTTGAACTCTTCATTGTTGTCAAACACGAAAATTGTCTTCTCGGTGTTCTCTCTGTTTGCCTTAATATCAATCACAATATTCTTATGACACTCGCAACCATCTGCAAGTGCAACACCGCAATAAGGGCAAAATTTCAGTTCTCCGTTAAGCTTAAGCAACTTTCTAGCGATCTTTGGCTCAAAGCATAACTGACTCTTCTTGTTCTTAATTTCCTTCATAATCTATTCCTTCTTTCAATTCATTTTAAAGTTTAATTTTATATTCAAGGGTAACACCCTTATTTTCTTCAACACAGAATAAAACTGCTCCAGGGTTAGAGGTTTTATTCAAACTCATAGAATAATCATCAATTCCTATGATACTCGGAACGTTGATAACATCTTTATTTATGCCGACAGTCTCTGCCTTATAGTGATGCATATGACCACCAATCAAGATAGATATGTTAGTGTTATATGTATTAGAGAAGTCTTTAATGGCGTTCTCCATATTCTTTACTTCACCATGTATTCCAAGTACATTAAGTCCTTCGATATTATCAAAAATCAGTCCAGTAGGATTAATAATCATCTCGAAGTTTGGATTATTTTCTAAATATGTCTTAATCATCTCTCTGACAAACATACCAGTATTTTCTTCCTTAAATGTGCCCTTAGGCTGACCAAGCATTCTAAGTTCTGAATGGTTTCCATATACCATCTGGTATTTTACCTTAACATACTTAGACAACTCGTTAAGCCAGTTGGCGATAAAGTTGGCATATCTGACGGTTCCTTCGACAACGCCGTATCTTAATTTCATTAACTGGCTACATCTTAAAATACCATCAGTAAAGTCGCCAAGAGCAAAGATATAGAGCGTAGTTAGATGCTCTTTCTCAATAATGTCAACTGTTTGCCATAACAAATCCCACATTCTCTGTTCAAAAATCTCGGGACTATATGAATTAATAATTTCTCCGTACAAGCCATAAATGGTAAACTCTGCGGCATAATGCTCGTCTCCAAATGCTAAAACAGCACTACGGCTCGACTTGTCTACAATGATTGGTTCGGGAATATCCAAATCGCGAGTTCTTCTGATTTCATCGCAAATCTTCTCACAAATCAACTCATCTCTTGCCTCTTCTCTCAACCATCTATTGTATTCAAGCTTCTCAGTACGAAGTTTAATCTTTGCCTTTTCAAGCTCTCTCTTCTGCTCCTCATATGTAAGCATCTGCTCATCAGTAAATCTCTCTTTGCTAAAAATACCCTCATAGGCAGTAACGAAATTTCTGTATTTCTTTCTATACGCCGAGGAATCATAATATTGAGTCTCATCTTCTCTAAAAGTCTTATTAAAGAAGAGTGCAATCTCGGGCCAATTCTCAGTTAAAGTTCCGGCATCTTTAGCCTTACCAATGCGCCACAAGCATTGATCTTCAGTCTCATTAGGTAAATGTACTAATATATCATTCATAATTCTCTTTCCCTTTCTTCTAAAATAAAAAAGAACGGCATTAACCGCTCTTCTTGTCGTATGATTCTTGAAGCTTAAGTCTCATATCTTGGCTAAACTTACAAGCTGGCTTTACGGTCGCTTTCACAACTATAGGTTCCTGTGTTCTAGGGTCAACCCTATCTCTTTCAGGTACCACATGAGTTGAAAGTTTTACGCCCTGAATTAACTGTACGGAAACATCTTCATCGTCAGTGACCTCGCATAGCGCTTCAAATACAACCTCATCCATACATTGAAGTAGATTTCTCACGTCTTTCATATAATAGCCACTTCGAGCAGACAGTCTTTTTACCATTTCTTCTCTAGTAATTGTCATAAATCTTTTCTCCTTCTCTTATATTTTTATATTTTGGCCATCCACGCAGGGCACGATCCTGCAACTCCTGGTTTCGAAGACCAGAGCTCTATCCAGTTGAGCTAGTGGACGATAATTGGTAGCGGGGATGGGATTTGAACCCATGACCTCCAGCTTATGAGGCTGGTAAGCTCACCAACTGCTACACCCCGCAATATGGAGCTGGTGATAGGAGTTGAACCTACAGCCGACTGATTACAAGTCAGTTGCGCTACCATTGCGCCACACCAGCATAATGAGAGTTTTTTGGTAGGCTCACTCACAAAACCTCTATATAAAATAGGATTAAAATGCCTATACATTTTTAGTGATTCCAATAGGATGTCCGTACATTTCTTAGATAACCAAGTTTAAATGGTATCATAACACCATCTATTGTTATTTTTAATTCTCGAAATAGTCGTCCTATCTACCACAAACATTTCTGCTAGTTGAACTGTGTTGTACGGTGGATTTTCTTTCATAAAATTATCTTTAATAAAATCCACTTGCTCCTGTGTGAGCTTAGAAAAACTACATTTTTGACCAGTTGATGTTAAACCATGGTCTCTTGCATGAATTTGATTTTCTTGATTTGTACACCACTCAAGATTGTCATTATTATTATTTGTCTTGTTTCCATCTTTGTGGTTTACTTGTGGTAAATTATTAGGATTCGGAATAAATAACTCTGCAACTAGCCTATGAACTTTCTTTGTTTTTCCATGACACGTAAAATACCGATATCCATGATGTTTATCAATAGGACATGCTAAAATTAAACCAGTTTGTTTGTTGCGTACAAAACCAGTATTACTAACCTCATACATATGATCATAATCTTTCCAAATTTCTCTCATAATTTATACCCCAATTCAATGAAATGGCGACAACAGTAGGGCTTGAACCTACGACCCGCAGATTAACAGTCTGCTGCTCTACCGACTGAGCTATGTTGTCATTGGTAACGCCATGGGGATTTGAACCCGCAGTTACCGCCGTGAAAGGGCGATGTCCTAGACCAGGCTAGACGATGGCGTCATATGGTGGAGCATATCGGACTCGAACCGATTACCTCATCCTTGCAAGGGATGCGCTCTCCCAGCTGAGCTAATGCCCCATATTGCTCGTATATACCGACGAGCACGGTTATATCAGAACGCCTACAAGTGTGCTTGTTACCGACATAAATGTCGGCAACAAAGCCTGTAGGAGATGTTTTTAAATTACCTCACCAGTCTCTTCATCAACAATAATATCTTCTTCCTCATAGTCCTCATCATACGAGAAACTAAACTTCACGGAACAGCCATCGAGATCTGCAAGCACGTTAGCCAGATTAAAATCGCCCTTGTCTTCCACAGAAATAATAATCTTGTCTCCATTAATATTGAGGACTCCACTACCAGAGACCTTATAGTTCTTTTGCATCTTATCTGCCATAATATTTTCTCCTTTTGTTTCTTTTTAAATTTAATATAGGAAAATACTAATCATTTTGTATTGTATTCTATATCATTATAGCTTTTTGAAAGACGTTTTATATTTGACCAGCATTTTCCTAATGTTTTATTCTTCGAGATTTTGTCCACGAATTTTATCTCTTCGTTTTTGCTCAGAAATTCTCTTACTTTCCAAATGAGACTCTTTTGCACACTCTTCACAATATTTTCTAGGCTTAGTCTTACCTTGTCGCATCAATCGATCGCACTTTTGACACCTAGCATAGCCCTTACCACCATTTTTCCACGACAAATAAACATATGCCAACTCCAAATAATCAACTTCTTTAAGCTCAAAGACAATCTCATCATCTGTATTGTGCGAAACAAAATCAACAATCTGTATAGTGGAAACGGGGCTAGTATTGCGTTGTAATACCCCAACATCATATAAATTAGCATAAAAATACTCAAAATCTATACGATTCATATTAATTCGAGCCATCTTCTTAACCTCACTAAGCTTGAGATATACCATATCATTATCTTCACCAGACACCTCATTATGATATTTCGCCAAAGCAAGAAGTACAAAAGCAATCTTTTCCAACTTAATATCATCAAGTTTTTTAATAAACTCAAGTTCGGTCTTTGTAATATAGATATGATCCACGCGCTTCAAACCAACTTTTTTTGCACTATTGATTGCCTTATTAACAAACTCATAGATATCAAAATCCGTTAGGCCGGTAGTGCTATTAGAGGTGATAAAATCAATAATGTCGTTATAACTCTTCTTATCGGTTAAATTTTTAATAAAATAATTGTAGCGTGCCCTTTTATAAATAGTTCTACCTATGTGGTCTTCTTCGATAATACCAGACTCTACATAAGACACCAAATCTCTTCTCTCGTCAAAACAAACACCTTTAAACTTCATCTTCATCACCTCCAATAACACATTCTCTCATTGAGTATTTTTTCCCTTGAACTTCAAAATCTCCGTTTGGATCTGCGATGGGATAACAAAGATGTTTGTCTTGTGCCAGTCTCTTAAAAATTGTTTCTCCGCACACATTCCACAAAATTTCTTTATTTCCGTTATATTTGTAGCAATAATCCAAAAGCAAATCACAAAGTTGCTCTTCATTGTTACAAATCTCGCTCAAAATATCCGTAAGATCATAATCTACGTTTGAATATTCTTCATCATATTCAAATGTTTCTTTATTCAACAAGAATCCAATGGCACACTTAATTGCCCGCTTTTGTTCAGACTTCTTACATAATTTCGCAATTTTATCTAGTAGAGGAGGGTTGCATTCTTCATTGCTGCGAACCAAAGCATATAAGTCTACTTTGTTAGCGGCAAACCCGACCTTACAATCGAAAATGCTTTCAATTTCCCAACAAATCATATTACAAGTTGACTTTGAACTATCCAATTTAAGGCTATATAAGAATCGTTCTACAAATATTCTTTGTTCTTCTTGAAGCGGTTCGCCATTCTCATAGGCTGCAAGCATTTCATCAAGCTCCATTCTGAATTTCTGGCGAGCATTAGTAATGGCGCGATTGGTAGTTTCTCTATACTCTTTCATCAAAGAAGAGTAATTATAACCAAAGAAATACGGCTTCTTATGGGCACATATTTTCTCATAGAACTCCATTTTTTCGTTATATTCATCAGTATATTCGTCTTTTTGTTGGCATTCGCTCAAAACATACCAAGACTTTTGCATCGGATATGTTTTAATTCCCTTTGCCTTATCAATTTCTGCTTGCTGAACTGCCTGCATACATTGTGTTCTATACTTAAGTACTTTATATTCCTCATCATCTTCGGAATAATTCGCCATCAACGAAGTCATTGCCGTACAGCGATTAGTAATCTGTCCAATTTTAGACCCAAACCCATTCAAATTAGACTGAATAAGGTTTTCTTCTGTAACAATTTCCTTTTTGGCATTATGCTGAATACATCTGAGAGCAGGTATATTCTGTTGCCTTCTCATCAACGCATCATTGTCTGTGGTGAATAGAAGGTCACCATCGTAATCGAACCCATTTAATGCTGCAGGCATAGTATCCCACGCATTAACAATGGCAATACTCTCCATATATTTAAACCATTCTTGTGCCTGTTCGTTCGAACAAATTCTCTGTCTAACAATCGAGTGTTCATTACTCATAGGCGCACGATAACATAAAACATCTTTAACATCACGATCAAGCCAAAACTTACTATATATTTCGCCTTGTTTTAATAGTCCAGTCACAGGTAACCCAAACATATTCTGCGCCAATGCATACAAATCTCCGCTTAAAATCTGGAAGTTTCCACGCACATCTAACACGCCAATTTTCGCATCAGTAATACGTCTCTTTATCATACGATGAACTCTATTTGCTATATAGTCGTCGCCAACTAGCTCTGGGTTTAGCATAATTGAACGAGCGACAACATCTGAATACATAACATTATCATCATTCAATTTACTACCACACAAATACACCAAGGTTTTTCTATAATCTCCTCCTAAAATATCAGTAATTTCATCAACAGTAGGCTTAACAAGATCCTTAACATCTTCTCGGGTAAGTTTAAGAGGGGCAATGAACTGATAATTTAACTGTCTTACCTCGTCCATTTCCTCATAGTTTGCGGCAGTCTTTGCCACGCGGAACGTGTATTTGTTTTCAATGCAAGACTCATAATAATGCTCCCACGAACTATAACTCTTCCAAAGTTTTAACTGCGATTCCGTAATAATCAACTGCGCATCGCGCACATCTCTCTTAGTTCCCCAAACATCTTCGATGAGATATAGATCTTGGCGTTCATCTGACGCTCCATTAACAACTTCTGCGAATTTCACGATGTCAAAAGGGAACACCATCCCTTTTGTAAACGCATTTCTTAAATTGCATCCGCATAGTGGCCTATCGTAGTCACCAGTAAGTTCTCCATTCCATCTTTTAGCAAGTTCGACCGTCATAATACCACAGCCATCATTTGCATTATTTTCAAACTCCTGGTCTCTCTTAAGTTCAACAATTGGTTCACAAGGATAATTACTGTCGTCGACATCAATAAAATCTGCTAAAAACTTTGTAATAACATCTCTGACAACAATTGTTCCACCTGGAATTCTAGCTTCGCCGTCCATTGGCCAACTAACAATGTTCGAACCAGATGCCGACAGTGCCTCATATGCAGAATATTTTGCGGGAACTAGCGGCACGCTCCAATCATGATTGTTAGCAAGACGCTTCTTCAACTCTTCGTGAACTCTTTCGCTAACATACACAACCGTAGACATTTTTACGCCACCTACGGTGCAAAGAAGCCGCTTATATTTAATGCCATTAATACTAAATCCTTTATTCGCCCTCATATAATGAGAGTTATTCTTCATAACAACGCTAACATAGTCTTCTCGGAACTGTAGCCTGTATAATGCTTTATATAATTCAGAAATTTTTGCTCTATTTTCAGCGTTAACCTCTTGTTTTTTTAAAAATTTAATTTGTCGCTTAACTTCTCTGGCTTTCACATCGTAATCTTGTGTTCCATTAAGCTCATTAATCCACGACAAAATCTGTGAATCTGCCAACGCAACAACAACACCATCCATTTTTCTAGCCTGTTCAAGAGGCAATTTCAAATCCCAATGCTTTAATTCAAGCAATGATGAATCTAATTTA
>JAEIGA010012439.1_pt1 | contig 12922 bp, 7 predicted proteins | sample 9270691 | NCBI WGS metagenome assembly JAEIGA01 (sample SAMN17057246, study PRJNA624740) | gut metagenome | biome: biome; isolation source: fecal sample | host: Bos grunniens | place: China: Xizang | collected 2019 | reverse complement strand
GCTTTACATCGGGGCAGTATGTCTTGATGTTCTTACCGAGTTCCTCGGCAATCTTGCAGTTACCTGCGAGCAAATCCTCGCGTGTCATACCCTCCTTGCGTGGAGCACCACCTGAAGAGATGATATATTTTGCATCCTTGAATGCCTCGGCAACGTCAGTTGTTGCAGTGATATTCACATTGTCGAAACCGCTCTGACGCATCTCCTCGGCAACACCCTCGGGAGAGAACACATCATAAAGGCAAAGGTTGCTTGTCAAGCCCATCATAAGAGCAGACTGTGCCATGTTTGAACCGATCATACCGGCAGCACCTACAATCACCAATTTCTCATCTGTTAGAAATTTCATAACTTTAAAATTTTAATGGTTGATATTAAATAAATATTTCTCTCTAAATTATAGTCCAAGATGCTTGAATATCCTTGCTGTTGCTCCGGCGTTGGTCGAAACCAAGTCACCGGCAGCCTTTCCGGCACGCTTGAGCAACGCCTCGTCGGCAGCAAAGGCGTTCATCCTCTCCTCCAGGTCACATGTTGCAATAATCTCAAGACCGCCACCGCATCCCTTGAGCAATTGCGCCTCCTGGAATTTGCGGTTATTCGGACCAAAGAAGACGGGTATTCCGTAAACTGCAGCCTCCAGCACATTATGTATGCCGACACCGAAACCGCCACCTACATAGGCCATGTCACCATAACGGTATATTGACGACAGGAGGCCATAGCAATCTACAATGAGACAATCAGCCTGAACAACTTCGTCCATCGTCGCTGTTGAATAGCGCACACACTTGCCCTCGTACTGTTCAACTATACGGGCAACACGCTCTTCGTTCACCTCGTGCGATGCTATTATAAGCTTCCACTCACGATGCTTGTTGAAGAAAGGCATATAGACAGCCTCGTCATCTCCCCATGAGCTGCCCACTACAAAGACCTTGCGGTCACCCTCGGCAAATGCATCTACCAAAGGCAACTGACGGGCCTGCTCCAAAATCTTGGTCACACGGTCGAAACGGGTATCGCCCACAACGGTAACATCATCTATGTCTATTGACTTGAGCAACTCCTTTGACTTCACATTCTGCACAAAAAGATGTGTGAAGCAATGCAAGGCCAAACGATAGCGGCCGCCCATAGGCCTGAAAAAGGCCTGCTCCTTGCGGAATATCGAAGAAACACTATAAGACGGAATTTCACGCCCCTTCAATTCGAGAAGGTAATTGAGCCAGAACTCATACTTGATGAAAAACGCCATCTTGGGTTGCAACAAATCAATGAAACGGCGCACATTGCGCTTTGTATCAAAGGGCAGATAGCAGACAATATCGGCCTGCTGATAGTTCTTTGCGGGAATATAGCCCGACGGCGAGAAGAAGGTGAGAATTACACGGTACTCGGGATGCTCCGCACGCAGTTTCTCAATCATTGGACGACCCTGCTCAAACTCACCGAGTGATGAAGCATGGAACCACACATACTGCGTTCCCGGCTTCACTTTCTCCTTCAGTATTGAAAATATCTCCTTGTGACCGGCAAGCATCTTCTTCGCCTTCTTATGGCCGAAGAGCGCAACCAACTTCACCAGGAAGATGTATAAATATATTCCGAGTGTATACATAGTATTATCCCAAAACAGTTATTGCACGGCGCAGACGAGCCAATGTCTCTTCCTTGCCAATCAAGCCCGAAATGTGGAACATCTGCGGACCCTTACCCTCACCCACCAAAGCAAGGCGGAAGGCATTCATGATATCACCCATACCATACCCCTTGGCCTCAATCCACTCGTGGACAGCCTTATCCTGATTCTCGATCGAGAAATCGTCAAGCGACTCAAGCAAATCGGCAAGTTCGGTCATTTTCCGGGCAGAATCCTCTTTCCAGCGTTTCTTCGCAGTCTTCTCGTCATAAGCCTGTGGAGCCTCAAAATAGAAGCTGCATGCATCCCAAAGTTCGTGAACAAAGTTCACACGGCCCTTCATAAGGGAAACGATAACCTCAAGATGCCCGAGTGTGGTCTCAACGCCATGTGCCTTGACAACATTCATGAATATCTCGGCAATCTCGCGGTCAGGTTTCTGCAAGATATACTCATGGTTGAACCAAACCATTTTCTTGTAGTCGAAGCGTGCGCCGGCTTTGCTGCACTTTGAGAGATCAAACTTCTTGACAAGCTCGTCCATAGACATCATCTCCACATCGTCGCCCGGGTTCCATCCAAGCAATGCAAGGAAGTTCACCACAGCCTCGGGCAAGTAGTCGCTCTCGCGGAAACCCGATGACACAGAACCGCTCTTCGGGTCGTTCCACTCAAGCGGGAACACAGGGAAGCCAAGACGGTCACCGTCGCGTTTGCTGAGTTTGCCGTTACCCTCTGGCTTGAGAAGCAACGAGAGGTGTGCAAAGCGAGGCATCGTGTCCTCCCAACCAAATGCACGGTAAAGAAGTACATGAAGAGGTGCCGATGGCAACCACTCCTCACCACGGATTACATGAGTAATCTCCATGAGGTGGTCATCGACAATATTGGCAAGGTGATAGGTCGGCAACTCGTCGGCCGATTTATAGAGAACCTTGTCGTCAAGAATTGAGGAGTTGATGGTTACCTCACCACGGATAATGTCATTGACAACAACCTTCTCGCCCGGCTCAATCTTGAAACGCACCACATACTGGTTACCTGCGGCGATGAGTGCCTCCACTTCCTCGGCAGGCATTGCCAATGAGTTGCGCATTGAAAGGCGTGTTGCAGCATCGTACTGGAAGTTCTCAATCTCGGCACGCTTGGCCTCGAGTTCCTCGGGGGTGTCGAACGCGATGTACGCCTTGCCGGCATCCAGGAGTTGCTTTACATACTGCTTGTAGATTTCACGACGCTCTGACTGGCGATATGGACCATAGTTGCCGCCGAAGGAAACACCCTCGTCGAACTTGATGCCCAACCAACGGAATGACTCAAGGATATACTCCTCGGCACCGGGGACAAAACGGGTTGAATCGGTATCCTCGATGCGGAGCACAAGGTCGCCGCCATGTTGCTTGGCAAACAGATAATTATAAAGCGCGGTTCTAACGCCACCGATATGTAATGGTCCAGTAGGACTTGGTGCAAAACGCACCCTAACTCTTCTTTCAGTCATAGTGTCAAATATATTTAAATCAACTCACTGCCAACCGGGAAGGCCGTTCAACAGACCGAAGCAACCACAACAACCCTAATTAACAGCATATTCAGTACAAAAATAACACAACTTGCGCGGTTGACAAAATAAAATCATGGATTTTTCAATCCCCGCAAAACAAAAGCAGAGAAGACACGACTTCCTCATTTTACCCAACACAACAAAAACAAAACGGCATTGCAGTGAAACCGGCAACAAAATCTTAATTTATCAAAAAAGCACATTCCGTTCCGTTTATTTTTACTATATTTGTAAATTGAATATTATGTCGATATGAAAATGAAGGAGATAATAAAAAAAATCAAGGAATCAATAAAGAAAAACGGACGCAAGATATCACGTATCATATTGTTCCTCATTTGCGCAAGCCTTGTCATCGGCTTTATGCCCAAGGTAAAAAAAGTACACTATGACTTTGAGGAAGGCGGCAATTGGGCACACGAGAACCTTATCTCCGAATTCGAGTTCAATGTCCGCAAGACCAGCGAGGAGATAGACCTCGAAGAGCGCAACAAGCTCAAGAATGCGACACCATTCTTTAAGGAACACAAAAGCGCGAAGGTTGAACCAGACACCCCGGTCAAAATGTACATCAACTTTCTGCAGAAAGAAAGAATACGCATAATTGAAGATGCTGATACCGCATACCTAGGTTACGAGGACAAGAGCGACTGGAAAAAACAGAAGGTTATCATCTACAGTGACGATTTTCAAAATGCCGGCAAGAAACTACCCGAAATAAACAATTTCCACACACGCTCCGAAATAATTCTAGCAACCAAAACTGTTGTTGGCGACACCACCGGCATAGGACAATACCTCAAGGCCACACACAAATGCAATATCGAGGAGACCGAGAAACAGGTCAACACATTGATAAGCCAGGTAAACCCAATCCTCGAAACCGTAAAAGAGGGAGCTATCATAATCACAAAAGGCAAAGAGGTAACTCCAAGAATTGCGAGAATTCTGGAAACATACCTCAGCGAAATGAACCAGTTAGGAAAAACCAGGTACGAAGACAATTGGCTCTATGTACTGCTGGGACAATCCTTGTTCATCATAATTTGCCTCATCCTGTTGATTTCATACATCTCTTTGTACAAAAAAGATGTACTCAACAACACCAACAAGTTCATATTCACAATCATCTCGGCAACAATATTCCCGATAATTGTGGGCATAATGACCGAGCATGGCGAATTCAGTGTCTTCATCCTGCCCTATGCCATAATACCAATCACGCTATGTCTGTTCGTTGACCACAGCACGGCATTCGTAACCAGCACCATATCATTGCTCATGTGCTCGATAATGGTAGCAATACCATACGAATTCCTCTTGCTGCAGATTGCGGCAAGTTATTGTGCCATCCTGACCTTGAGAGACCTCTCTTCACGCTCGCAGATGTTCAAGTGCGTAACAATTACGTTGCTTACATACTCAGTGGTATATCTATGTTACGAAGTCATCAACACAGGAGGCTTTTCAAGCATTGACAGCTCGATGTATGTACACTTTGTAGTCAGTTCAATACTCACCTTGTTTGTATATCCGCTCATGTTCATCATTGAGCGCACATTCGGGTTCATCTCAAGCATCACGCTCATCGAGCTTTCAAATCTCAACAGCAATCTGTTGCAGAGAATGTCACAGGAGACACCCGGAACATTCCAGCACTCGATGCAGGTGGGAAACCTTGCTGCCGAAGCAGCAATGGCCATCGGTGGCAACCCTCTTGAAGCGCGTACAGGAGCATTGTACCACGATATCGGCAAACTTGAGAACCCAATATACTTCACCGAAAACCAAAGCGGTGGAATAAGCCCACACAAAAGGCTTTCTCCCATTGAGAGCGCCCAGGTAATCATCAAGCATGTGACAAACGGACTTGCCATTGCAGAGCGAGAGAAACTACCCAAGAAAATCAAGGAATTCATCGCAACCCACCATGGACTGTCAAAGACAGGCTACTTCTATATCACATACAAGAACGAGCACCCAGGAGAGGTTATAGACGAAAGCCTGTTCACCTATCCAGGCCCCAAGCCATCCACAAAGGAACAAGCCGTGCTCATGATGGCCGATTGTGTCGAAGCCGCATCGCACAGTATCAAGGAGTATACGGAGGAGAACATATGCAGGCTTGTGGACAACATCATTGACGCCAAGTTCCGCGATGGAGAACTGGAGATGGCACCATTGACCTTCCAGGATATCTATACTATAAAAGAGGTGTTCAAGAAGAGGCTGATGGCCATATACCACACCAGAATCAGTTATCCAAGCGAAAAGAAATCATAATGACAAGAGGGTTGCCAAAATTTCTGGCCACCCTCTTTAAGTTTAAAGACAGAACAGAGATGGGCAGTATTCTACACTATATATGGAGCAAGGAAGCATTGCCAAAAACAGGATTGCAGACAATTGACGGCAAGGATTTGCACATAATATTCCCCGGCAACAACAGCACAAGCGAGCCGAATCTTTTCAAGGAGGCTATGATTGAGATTGAAGGCCGGCAGCTGTGTGGCAACGTCATGTTGCACGATGATACGCCAGAAGAACAATTGGGCCTGTTCGGCAGCAACGACGACAGCTGCCCGACAATACTACATGTATCATTAAACGACGCCTACACTGCGCCACATGAAAGTTCAAGCATTCTAAGCATACCCTGCACCAAAGAGCTGACCGAAGAGTACAACGCAGCCAAGGAGCGCTCCGGAAAGTTCCCTTGCGGAAGCACAATTGCAGAACTGCCCGACACATACCGGCACAGCATTTTTTCAGAACTGCTTGCCGAGCGTCTTGAAGACAAGAAAGAGATAATAGAACGCATTTTCAGGCAATGTGAACAACGATGGGATGACACCCTACTCAAGACCGCAATACGCAGTTTCGGGTTCGGAATCCAAAGCGACATTTTTGAAAAATGGGCAAACCTGCTGAACACCAACGCCCTTGGCAAGCACAGCGACAGCCTTACACAAATTGAAGCGATATTCTTTGGACAGGCAGGGCTGCTGAACGACGAGAGCATCCCATATTATTACAGGAATGAGGCAATACATAACAGCTATTACAACGAGCTGAAGAGAGAATACAGCTTCCTATGCAACAAGTTCAACCTCGAGAGCCTTGACTACAAAGCGTGGGGAAGCGGCAACGGCTCACCACACCTGCGAATTGCAAGACTGGCGACACTCTATTACCAAAGGAACCTGACAGTGTCGAGGATAACATCCGCGCAGACATTGACCGAATTATACAGATTGTTCAGCCATTCCTTGAACGGTTATTGGCAGAACCACACATGCTTCGGCGGAACCGAGACATGTGGCAACGGTTGCATGAGACAAAAGCAGGTGGATATAATCATCATCAACTCTGTTATCCCCATGCTTTACATCTATGGCAAACACCGCAAGGATGAAAGACTCTGCGAGAGAGCCGAGGAACTGATGCACGAGATTGACAGTGAGGAGAACAGCATAACAAAGAAGTGGCGTGAACAGGGAGTCATTGCCGGCTGCGCAGCAGACTCGCAGGCACTCCTGCAACTGCACCGCAACTATTGCAGAAGCAACAACTGCATCAATTGCCGTTTCGCCATCCACTACATCAAGAACAGGCTGAAATAGCACCACGCATTCATATCGCACGACACATGTATAAAAAAGAGCAAACACTCGATAAGTGCTTGCTCTTTTTTTATTGAACGCAAGGTTTATTACTTAGCGCCCTTCTTTGCTTTTCTTTTAACCTGGAACTGAACAATCTTGCATGCAATAGGAGCTGCAACGAAGATTGATGACAGTGTGCCGAACACAACACCAAGAATCATAGCGAATGAGAAGCTACGGATGCTGTCACCACCAAGGACAAAGATACACAACAGAACGACCAAAGTACTGAATGATGTATTCAATGTACGCGCGAGAGTTGTGTTCAATGAGATATTGAACAACTCATACTTGTTGCGTTTTGGATAGATCTGTGTATACTCGCGTACACGGTCAAAGATAACCACCTTGTCATTGATAGAGTAACCGATAGCAGTCAGGATTGCACCGATGAAAATCTGGTCAAGCTCAAGTGACATTGGCAATACACCATTGAGCAAAGAGTAGCAACCCATAATCATTACAACATCAAGAGCAAGTGCAAAGATTGCACCCACGCTATATGCAACATTGCGGAAACGAACCAAGATATAGATGAAGATTGCTATCAAAGCCAAAATCACAGAAACGATTGCACTGTCGCTAATCTCCTCGGCAACAGTCGAGTCAACCTTCTGTGAGCTCTTGATTGTACCGCCATCGGCATCCTGAGTATCACGGAACTTATCGAATGTAACATCTTTGGCAAGCATCTCACCACCCTTCAATGCGTCATAGATAGCCTTCTCCACGATGCTGTCGGCACTTGCAGTCTTGTTCTCAATCAAATAGTTCGTTGAGATACGCACCTGGTCACCGTCAGTACCATAAGATACAACCTGAACATTAGCCTCACCGACCTTCTCCTTGATAAGCTTCTGGATGTCACCCTCTGATACCTTCTGCTCGAACTGTACAACATAGTTGCGACCACCGGTAAACTCAATGCTCTTGGCCATGCCACGAACAACGAAAGAGGCAAACATCACAGCTGCAAGCAACACGAATGCAACGCCAACCTTCTTAGATAGCTTCATGAAGTTCACATTGGTAACCTGGAACAATTTGCGAGAGTACTTGGTCGTGAAGGTAAGATCCATCCACTTGTTCTTTGCATGGAAACGCTCATAAACTACACGGGTAACAAATACCGCTGTAAAGAATGAGCACAACAGACCAATGATCAATGTTACGGCAAAGCCTTTGATAGGACCTGTACCGAAGTTGTAAAGGATAACACCAGTTATGATAGATGTGAGGTTAGAGTCAAAGATTGCAGAGAATGCATTCTTGTAACCGTCAGAAAGCGCTGCACGCACATTCTTGCCGGCCTTCAACTCCTCCTTCGCGCGTTCATATATAAGCACATTGGCATCGACAGCCATACCCAATGTCAATACAAGACCTGCGATACCGGCCATTGTAAGGGTTGCCTGGAACGAAGCAAGGATACCCAATGTAAAGAAGAGGTTCAACAAGAGTGCACCGTTGGCAACCATACCGGGCTTCATGCCATAGACAAAGCACATATAAATCATCAACAGGATGAATGCAACAATGAATGAAGTCAGACCCTGCTGGATAGAAGCCTTACCGATAGAAGGACCTACAACATTACTCTCAACATCGCGCAATGGAGCAACCATCTTACCTGAGCAGAGAACGATAGCCAGGTTCTGTGTCTCCTTGATTGTAAAATTACCGGTAATTTCACTGTTGCCACCGCTGATACGCTCGCTTGGAACCGGTGCGCTATATACCTCCTTGTCAAGAACCACAGCAATAGGACGGCTCTCGCCTGCACACTTGCCGGTGAGCTCAGCCCAAGCATTTGCAGCGTCACCTGTCATCTTCATGCTGACGCAAGGTTTGTTTGTATTTGTCTGGAAACCTGCAGTAGCCTCGGCTACAACATCGCCCTCCAAAGGAGCAACGCGTTCTGCACCCTCGTCATATATTGCATAAAGAGAGAACTTGCCTTTTACGGCATCAGCACTCCAGAAAGGTACGAACTCCTCAGGAAGAATCTCGTCATGGTTTTCTCTTGCGTAGGCAATTGCAGCATTTACGGCATCCTTGTCAACAAGACCAGCCTCGAGAACAATTCCGCCACCAGGAATCAACTTGCCCTCGAATGGGTTTGCGCATCCTTCATTTTCCTCGGCATACAATCTACCGACTTCCATAAGAGCAGGAATAATCTGGTTCTGCAACTCTACCGAAGTGTACGTTGGCCAGAACTGGAGATTTGAAGAAGCTGTCAAGACTCTGATAACCTCGGCCTTATCCTCTACTCCTGGAAGCTCAACCAAGATACGGCCCTGGTTACCGCCAAGTTTCTGGATGTTAGGCTGTGCAACGCCAAAGCGGTCAACGCGAGAGCGTATTACATCGTATGAATTCTCAACTGCGCTTGCGAGCTCTGCACGAAGAACTTCTACAACACCGTTGTCGTCCTTGCCGGCAACCTTGTCCTGCAATGTGCTTGACGCAAACACCTGAGCCAAAGGTCTGTTGTTCGCCTTCAACTCATTCGCAAATGCACCGACTACATCCTGGTCCTTCTCTGCGGCATCAAATGCTACAGCAATTGCTTTCTCAACCACAACATCTCTGTTGCCTTTTGTCAATGTCTCAAGAAAATCGGGAGCAGAGACCTCAAGTGTAACACTGAGACCACCCTTCAAGTCCAAGCCAAGACCAATTTCCAACTCACGGCACTCCTGATGTGTATAAACACCAAGCCATACTTTGTCGTCCTTGTGGCTCTTGAGATACTCATTCTTCTTAGCCTTGAAGAATTCAGCCTTGTCCGACTCCGAAACAGCGATACTGTCTGCCTCCAACTGAGCTACCCAGCTTTCTGTCTGAGCATTGGCCCAATCCTCGACTTTCTTATCCTCTCTGCTTGTTATGAAAGTGAAAGAGAGATAGAACAGACACACAAGTGTCAGCAGTACCGCAAAAATTTTTACAAATCCTTTGTTCTGCATTGTTAATTAAATTTTATTATGATTTATTTTGTTCCGTTTAAAAACGCGCAAATATAGCATTTTTTCTTCATACAAGCCGTTTTTTTTTGCATTTTTCTTTATTTTAATAGTATAAAAGACAAAAAAATCCACCATCGGGCGGATTTTCCATGTACTAAAAGACGGATTGTCTATTTTAAAAGCATCGCGACACGGGAACTAATGACGGGACGAGGCATCGAAAAGGCGTCTTTTCTCATCATCGGTCAGCGAAGCATAACCGCCCTTCTTGATTTTCTCAAGAATACGGTCAACCTCGGCCTCATCGCTCTTTTTGCGGGCATTATACTCGTAATCATCACTGCGTTTTCCACCTGCAGCGTAAGTAAATTTGCCTTTTCTTTTTCTCCTTGGCCTCTTTTTAGACAAAGAGACGACCCAGTCTATCGGGTGATTCACCAGCTCGGTGATATCCACACCCTTACCCAGAAAAAAAGCCACCAGAAAACCTCCTAAAGCACCGCCAAGGTGCGCAAAATTACCACCGGCATTACTGCCCGAAAGCATCAGGACTGAAATCAGGACAGAGACAATCGCCAGAGTCGACAATCTGACACTGCCAAAAAGAAGCAGGTTCAGTCTATAATCAGGGCAACGCACTGCCGCAGCTGTTATTATTGCCAATACAGACGCAGAAGCTCCGACAAGGAAAGAATAGTCAACGCTATCCGAGAACAGCGGGAAAACATTGTATGCAACCACATAGAACAGGGCACCAAAAAGGCCGCCTAAAAGATATGTCCCAATAAAATGACGGACAGAGAAGAAGTTCAGGAAAATCCTGCCGAACACATACAAAGCGAACATATTCCAGAGAATATGCATAATGCCGTCATGCATGAACATGTATGTGACAAGTGTCCAAGGTCGTTGAAGAAGGAGCACCGGAGACGCAGGCAATTCAAAGAAACGCTCAATATCACCACCCACACCCTGCCTGTTCATCAATGCCGAAAAAACTCCGATTAAAACGAAGAAAACAAACACCGCAACATTCGCATAAACGATTTTTTTCACGATGTCGGCCGAGCGGAATCTGTTCTGAAAATCATTAAACATAAGGGCCTCCAATCTTGCGCTTCTTGCGCCAATACAATATAAGAACCAAACCGAAAAGCATGCCGCCCAAGTGAGCAAAATGGGCGATTCCATCGTTACTATTGGCAACGCCAGACCACAATTCAATCACAGCATAACCAATAACGAAGAACTTCGCTTTTATAGGGAACGGCAAAGGAAACACGAACATCCTTTCATTAGGGAAAGACATGGCAAATCCCAACAGGATACCATATATGGCACCGGAAGCACCGACGGTTGTAAAAATCCGGTTGAGATATTCACCCATAGGAATAATGCCAAACTGCGTATTGACATATTGGAAAGTCGCCATTCCACTCTGGACATACTCGACATATTGAACTGCCTCCTGCAACAGACCGGCACCGACACCGCACACCATGTAAAACAGCAGGAAACGGTTACTGCCCCACACTCTCTCAAGCAAGCCTCCAAACATATAAAGCGCGAACATGTTGAAGAAGAGGTGAGAGAAACCGCCATGCATAAACATATATGTGACAAGCTGATAGGGAGTGAAATCAGACGCCATAAAGAAATGCAGGCCGAAGAGACTCGTCAGGTCTGTGCCTTGCCTCTCCATTACAATCGTAGCCAAGAACATGAGAATGTTTATGGCCAGAAGATTCTTGGTTACATAGGGTAATCTATTCATACAAAATCAATTTTGAAACAGCGCGCAAAAAGGCATCGGCCGTTCAGCGACATATTCGGCAAAGATAACACAAAATCGGCAGAACAAACAACAATAACAACACTATGTAAAGTGGCAACTCTACTTTAATATCTCTTTTTAAGATTTATTATTATTCGGGGCGCAAAATTACCGGGATTTATTATATTTGCAAATTGTTATTATATATTAGAAAATTCTACCGCAAATTTGAACAAAAAAACATAAAACAATGAATCTTGAAATCACATTGGCACAGAGTGTTGCCGAAGCAATCAAGCAGCTGTACGGAGCAGAAATTGGTATAGAGAAGATACAGCTGCAGAAGACACGCAAAGAGTTCGAGGGCGATTTCACCCTGGTAGTTTTCCCATTTCTGGCACTTTCAAAGAAACGCCCCGAGGAGACAGCACAGGAGATTGGTGAATGCTTGAAAAACAATTTGCCCATCATCAGTTCATTCAATGTAGTCAAGGGCTTCCTGAACCTTGCAATTGCACCAAGTTATTGGGTTGAGCTGTTGAAGCACATTGACAGCACTGAGAAATGGGGTACAACACCGGTGACCGAGGCGTCCCCACTTGTAATGGTCGAGTACTCATCTCCAAATACAAACAAGCCGCTGCACCTTGGACACATCCGCAACAACCTGCTTGGATATGCCCTTTCGAACATCATCGCAGCAAACGGCAACAAGGTCGTAAAGACCAACATTGTAAATGACCGTGGTATCCACATCTGCAAGTCAATGCTTGCATGGCAGAAGTGGGGAGGCGGCGAGACACCCGAGAGCAGCGGCAAGAAGGGCGACCACCTCATTGGCGACTACTATGTAGCCTTCGACAAGCACTACAAGGCAGAACTTTCTGAACTGATGGAGAAGGGCATGAGCAAAGAGGAGGCCGAGGCTGCATCGCCATTGATGGCCGAGGCACGTGAGATGCTCGTGAAATGGGAGGCCGGCGACAAGGAAGTGCGCGCACTCTGGGAGCAGATGAACGGCTGGGTTTACGAAGGCTTCGACGAGACATACAAGCGTCTTGGCGTTGATTTTGACAAGATATACTACGAAAGCGACACATATCTCGTGGGCAAGGAGACAGTCCTTGGCGGACTCGAGAAGGGAATCTTCTACCGCCGTCCCGATGAATCGGTGTGGGCAGACCTCACCGGCGACGGACTTGACGAGAAACTGTTGCTGCGCAGCGACGGCACATCGGTATACATGACACAGGATATCGGTACTGCACAGTTGCGTTTCCGCGACTACCCTATCGACAAGATGGT
>JAEIGA010012438.1_pt1 | contig 12922 bp, 8 predicted proteins | sample 9270691 | NCBI WGS metagenome assembly JAEIGA01 (sample SAMN17057246, study PRJNA624740) | gut metagenome | biome: biome; isolation source: fecal sample | host: Bos grunniens | place: China: Xizang | collected 2019 | reverse complement strand
TCTTCACATAACGTCCAGCCCATGGCTCATATGCCGCCACATCCACTTGATTCTTCACAAAATCCTCGTCTAAATCGGCGATATTGAAGAATTTACCAGTCATGTCCACCATTGGACGTTGCTCACCTTTCTTGGTAATGAACACCATACCTGGCACACCTGCTTTCTTGGCTACGAACGCATCGTCTGCACCAAAAGTAGGAGCGATATGTACGATACCTGTACCGTCTTCGGTAGTTACATAATCGCCAGGAATAATCTTGAAAGCACCTTCGCCTGGATTAGCCCAAGGAATCAGTTGCTCATATTCAATACCTACAAGGTCAGCACCTTTGCCTTTCCAGAGCACCTCTGGAGTCTCGCCAAGCTCTTTGCCGTATGCAGCAAGACGCGCCTCTGCAAGAAGGTAGAGAGCCTCTACTTTAGTATAAGGATTCTCACCTTTAACAATCACATAATCAATCTTTGGACCTACGCAGAGAGCAGTGTTACTTGGCAATGTCCAAGGGGTAGTAGTCCATGCGAGAGCGTAGAGAGGCAGATTTGTGTTTAGTGTTGAGAGTTTAGTGTTTAGTGACTTGATTAAGAACTGCGCTGTACAAGTGGTATCTTTAACATCGCGATAGCAACCTGGCTGGTTGAGCTCGTGAGAAGAAAGACCTGTACCCGCAGCTGGAGAGTAAGGTTGGATAGTGTAACCTTTATAAAGATAGCCCTTCTTGTAAAGCTCTTTAAGGAGCCACCAAAGGGTCTCAATAAACTTATTATCATAGGTAATATATGGGTCATCAAGATCTACCCAATAGCCCATTTGCTTGGTAAGATTAGTCCACTCTTGAGTGTACTTCATCACCTCACGACGGCAAGCAGCGTTATACTCATCCACGCTGATTTTTTTACCAATATCCTCTTTGGTAATACCTAGGAGTTTCTCCACACCCAACTCCACAGGCAAACCATGGGTATCCCATCCTGCTTTACGCTTCACTTGATAACCTTGCATAGTCTTGAAACGGCAGAAAGTATCCTTGATAGTACGAGCCATTACGTGGTGAATACCTGGCATACCATTCGCTGAAGGAGGACCTTCAAAGAATAGGAACGAAGGGCAACCTTCGCGGGTTTCAATACTTTGACGGAACAAATTCTCTTGTTCCCAAGCTTGGAGAATCTCTTTGCTTACTTCTGCCAGATTTAGTTGTTTGTACTCGTTAAAATGTTTCATATCGTATGTTTTTTCTATTTAACTACCTAAACTCCTCTACGGGAGTACATAAAATGCGCTGCAAAATTACAAAAAAAAAATGAAAGTACCAAATCTCACAAAATGAATTATTGAAATAAATATTTCACTCTTTCAATATTTCGCTTTTTATTTCCGCATATTTACCGCCTATCTTCCCGTTATGAACCCGTCAAGAACCCGTAATTAACCTAGTTACGACAACTGGGCGTAAAGCAAAAAAATGGATTTCTTTAACTTTTATATAAAATATTTGCATAATTACTTTTTTTTTCGTACTTTTGCGCCCAAATTGCGAAAATTATTATATTTTTAATATAAAGTCTAATCAAAAATGCAAAAATCAGATTATATCATTGAGGTAAACCATGTCTCAAAGCAGTTTGAAGATGGTAAGTTTGCCTTGGACGATGTAAGCCTCTCTGTCAAGAAAGGCGAGTTTGTAACCATCTTGGGTCCTTCAGGTTGTGGCAAGACGACTTTGTTGCGCTGTATCGCTGGTTTTCAAGTAGCTAGCGAAGGTGATATTTTGCTCAATGGCGAGGATGTAACGCAGATGCCACCTCATCAACGCGATGTGAACACTGTGTTTCAGAAATACGCATTGTTCCCACACTTGAATGTGTATGACAATGTGGCTTTCGGTCTGAAGCTCAAAAAAATGGAAAAGAAGCTCATAGAGAAAAAGGTCAAACATGCCCTAAAAACAGTAGGTATGACCGACTACGAGTACCGCGATGTAGCTAGCTTAAGTGGTGGTCAACAACAACGTGTGGCTATTGCTCGCGCTATCGTAAATGAGCCTGAAGTTCTATTGCTAGATGAACCATTAGCTGCGCTAGACTTAAAAATGCGCAAGGATATGCAAATGGAGCTCCGTGAAATGCATAACAAATTGGGCATTACCTTTATATACGTAACACACGACCAAGAAGAGGCATTGACCTTGAGCGACCGAGTGGTGGTAATGCGTGAAGGCAAAATCCAACAAGTAGGTACACCTACCGATGTATACAATGAGCCACAAAACTGCTTCGTGGCAGACTTTATCGGAGAAAGTAACATCCTAGACGCTACCATGATCAAAGATCGTGTTGTGAATTTTTGCGGTAAAGATTTTGAGTGCGTAGATAAAGGTTTTGGCGAAGATACCGAAGTGGATGTAGTAGTTCGTCCAGAGGATATCTACATAGGAGAAAAACGTGAAGTGAAAGGTGATAATCCTTGGCAATTACACGGCGAAGTAAAAAGCTGTATCTTTAAGGGCGTACACTATGAGATGACTGTATTGACAGACAATGGATACGAATTGATGATACAAGATTATCACGCATTTGAAGTTGGCAGTCAAGTTAGTTTGCTCATCAAACCAGAAGATATCCAAGTGATGAAAAAAGAACGCTTGTACAACTGCTTTGAAGGCGAAGTGATAGCTGACAACCGCGTACGATTCCTAGACGAAGAATGGGATATCCCAGAGCGCGTAGCTGAACGTTTCGAGGTAGGTGAGAAGGTAGACGTCGAAGTCGATTTCAACCGTGTGAACCTACAAGACTACGAAGAAGATGGTACCCTCTGCGGTGAGGTACACTTCATTCTATACAAAGGCGATCACTACCACTTGACTGTCCGTACCGATGATGGCGACGATATCTATGTAGATACCAATGACGTATGGGATGATGGCGACCGCGTAGGTATACGAATTGCACAAAGTTATATCCGACTTTACAAAAAAGATGGAAAAACTGACAACTAATCATGGTTTGATGTTAAAGATTTGAAAGATGAGTAATTGGAAAATGAAATTACAATCACGCAGCACTTGGGCATGGCCATACGCCCTGTTCATGCTGTGCCTAGTGGTCTTGCCACTATTACTGATTGGAGTATACGCATTCACGAATCCAGAAGGTAAATTTACCTTGCATAACTTCGTGAGCTTCTTTACAAACTCGTTATACATAAATAGTTTCATCTATTCAATAGGTATAGCACTTATCACTACCATTATTTGTTTGGTATTAGGATACCCAGCGGCATATATCATGGCGATGGCTAGTTTTAAAACACCACAAGTCATAGCTATGCTCTTTATCTTACCTATGTGGATTAACTTCCTTCTACGAACAATTGCAACGGTAGAACTCTTTCACATGTTCGGACTCCCACTCGGCGAAGGTGCATTGATATTTGGTATGGTATATGACTTCTTGCCATTCATGATTTACCCTATCTACAATACCTTGCAGAAAATGGATATGAGTCTAATAGAAGCTGCACACGATTTAGGAGCTAATCGTCGTCAAGTATTTACCAAAGTAACCTTACCTCTCTCCATGCCAGGTATATATTCTGGTATCGTCATGGTATTTATGCCTACTGTTTCAACTTTTGCCATTTCCGAACTGTTGACACACAACAAAATTACCCTATTCGGTTCGTTGATTCAACGCAGTTTTGGCGAAGGCGGCAAAGCCATGTGGAACTACGGAGCAGCATTATCACTCATCATGCTGATTATTATAGCATTAACCAGTTTCTTTGGTGGGGACAAAGAGGATATTAACCGATGATAGGAGGCCTGCATTATGAAAAAGATCAAAACTACACATATTGAAACACGTAGCTTGTGGGAGCGCATTACAGCACAGTCTTATCTATGGTTGTTACTCATAGTATTATATGCGCCTATTTTGCTCATTATCATATTCTCATTCACCCAAAGTAAAGTATTGGGCAACTGGACGGGATTCACTTTTGGACTCTACGAAAATTTATTTACTGGTTATGATACAGTAGCAGGAGTAGATGTCAACCCTAATTTATATCGTGCACTTTTATACACAGCAGTTATCGCATTGATATCTGCCATGTTATCCACTATGTTAGGCACTTTAGCTGCCATCGGTATATACTATACACAACCCCGTGGTAGAAAAGCGTTAACATTCTTGAATAGTGTACCTATGATCAACCCTGATATCTTGACCGGTATTAGTTTGTTCTTGCTGTTTGTATTCTTGGGCATCAGTCGCGGTTTAGGAACAGTGATAGCTGCCCATGTGGTATTCTGTACACCGTATGTCGTATTAAGCGTTTTGCCTAGACTCAGCAAAATGGATCCTAACATCTATGAAGCAGCATTGGATTTGGGAGCAACTCCTTTCCAAGCCCTACGCAAGGTTATGATGCCCGAATTGTGGCCAGGTATGATTAGCGGATTTTTGTTGAGTTTGACATTGAGTATCGATGACTTTGGTGTAACCTTCTTTACGAAAGGTAGCAACGGTTTAGAGACCCTATCAACCTTTATCTACGCCGATGCCCGCAAGGGTGGTTTGACTCCAGAGTTGAGACCGCTATTCTCACTTATCTTCTTAACAATCTTGATATTGTTAATCATCATGAACATACGCGCTCACCGAGCAGCAAATGGTAAAAACAAATAGAATTTGAATAAACTAAAATCAAACATATGAAAAAGTTCTTATTAACCGTAGTAGTATTGGTTCTACCAATACTTTGGATAGCAGATGTGCATGCAGCAGACCGCGAACATACACTCAAAGTGTACAACTGGGCTGACTATATCGATATGACCAATGTGCTAAATACTTTCCCACAATGGTATAAAGAACAAACAGGTGAAGAAGTGGAAGTCATGTATCAAACATTTGATATCAATGAGTCCATGCTTACCCAAATAGAAGTCGCTCAAGAAGACTACGATGTAATATGTCCATCAGAGTATATCATTGAACGCATGCTACGCCAAGGATTGCTATTAAAGATTAACAAGGACTTTGGTAACACGCCTGACTATACGAAATTAGTATCACCATTTGCTATTGAAAAATTTCAACAGATGGCTCCTGATAGCACAGTACGTGTTGCAGACTACACCGTAGGTTATATGTGGGGTACAACAGGTATCCTATACAATGATTCCTTGGTTAACGAAGATGAAGTGAATTCATTAGGCAAATTATTAGACCCTAGATTCAGTTCAAAAATCTTTATGAAAGATGCTTTTCGCGACGTGTATTCAGTAGTAGTATTGTATGCATATCACGAAGAAATAGAACGCGGCGAAGTAACTCGCGAAGAATTAGTAGCTCACGTCACAGATGAACGCATAGACCGCGTAGAAAGCTATTTGAACGATCTCAAATTTAATGTTGCAGGCTGGGAAGTTGACTTTGGTAAAGAACATATGACCAAAGGTAAAATTTGGATGAATCTCAGCTGGTCAGGTGATGCACAATGGGCTATTGAAGAAGCAGAAGAAGTAGGTGTTAGCCTGAAATATGTGGTACCCGAAGAAGGTAGCAATGTTTGGTTTGACGGATGGTGTATTCCTAAATACGCAAAGAACACCAAAGCTGCTAGCTACTTCATCAACTACATGTGTATGCCAGAAAATGCTATCCTGAACATGGAAGAGATTGGCTATGTTAGCGTCATAGCATCTCCAGAAATTTTAGAGTGGGCTAACGATGCAGAAAGTTTCCCTGAAGCATCCAACTTAAGTTACTTCTTCGGAGAAGAAGCGGATTCTGTACATGTGAACCATGTATTCTATCCTGATCAAAGTGTTATAGAGCGTTGCGCATTGATGCATGATTGTGGCGACAAGACAGAAGATATGATAGCGATGTGGTCTCGCGTCAAAGGTGACAACCTAACTATTGGCATGGTAATCTTTGTTTGCACCATATTAACATTGATTATTGTGGCTGTAATCATCCAAACTGTCAAAAGAAAACGCCAACGTGATTTGCAACGCAAAAAAAGAAATCGTAAAAGATAATTTAGAGCGATATAACAGAAAATGAAATACATAGCAACGATATTGATTATATGGTTGAGCGTATGCGGAATGCATGCGCAAGACTACGATACGGACTTCCAAGAAGTACAACTCTCATTCAAAGAACGTGCAAAAACCACACAACAAGAGCTGCAGGAGTATTTGAACACATATCCTTATACACCATACAGCGATGAGATTCATTTGATGCAAGCAGTATTATATGTGGAAAAAGAAAAGCACAAACAAGCTGCTAAAGCATTTAAAAAAATTAACGTCAAGAATCTTTCTCGCGAATCTGAGACCATGTACTACTTCTATCAAGGTTATACACACTTGTATCTAGAAGAGTATGATAAAGCTATCAACTACTTGGGCAAATTGAAAAAGAAACAAAGCCCATATTTCTTACAAGCTACCTATTACACAGGTTATAGTTATTACAAACAAAAACAATACCCACAGGCTTTGGTAGAGTTTTTGACATTGGAAGAATTAGGGGGTTACAAGAAGATTGTGCCTTATTACATCGTACAAATTTATTACGCTATAGGACAGTACGATAAAATCTACGAACGTGCAGAAGAATTAGTAAAGAAATATCCCGACAATGATTATAACGATGAATTGCATAGAATGTTGGGTGAAATATACTATCAAGATAGTGTATACAACGATGCGGTTCGCCACTTAAAAGCTTATCACCAACTCCGCACCAAGAGCAAAAAAGAGATACTGCGCAACGACTTATACTTGCTCGGCATATCGTGCTACAAAGAAGCGATGTATGATGACGCCATTAAATATCTCAAACAAGTAAAACAAACTCCTGACTCTATCGCTGAAAGCACATGTCTACACCTAGGACATAGCTACCTCCGATTGAATGACCTGGAAAAAGCAAAACTATCCTACTCCGCAGCTATACAGTTTGGATTGGATGACAGATTACGAGAAGAAGCAATGTATAATTACGTGCAAGTATCATACTTGCAGAACACCGCTCTAGGAGAGGGTATACAAGCTTTCCAAACCTTTATCACAGAGTATCCAGAATCTCGTTATATAGATAAGGTATACGCACTAATGGCAGATATGTATCTTAATAGCAAGAATTACCAATCTGCATTAACTGCCTTGCTTGAAGTACAAAAACCTAATGCTAAAATTCAACAAACAATTGAATACCTGCGCTACCAATTAGCCATTGATAATTATCTTCAAGGTAAGATGAAAGAAACAGTGAAATGGTGTGAGCAACTTCTCACCCAAACATCTGGTTCATCTGCCTACAAAACAGATGCACTCTACCTAAACGCCGAAGCACACTATAGACTGTACGACTACGACAAAGCTTTAGAATGTTTGCACCAATATGAAAAGCAAAGTAATTTCGCACAATCTAAAAACCAAAAGAATGCACTTTACCTAAAAGCTTACGTATATTTTAACAAGAAAGATTACCCAGCCGCTCTGCAAAACTTCAACAACTATCTACAAACCGTAGATAATGCACATAAGACGTATTCTGATGCCATGAATCGCATAGGAGATTGCTATTTCTTCTCACGCAAATTCAATGACGCATGCCAAGCATACACAAATGTAGCAACCATAGGCGGCACAGGAGCTGATTATGCTTTGTTGCAAAAAGCATATGCACTTGGCTTAATGCATAAATATACGGATAAAGTTAATAATCTGCAAAAACTGATAGATGAATATCCTACATCAGACCTCGCAGATGATGCACTATACGAGATGGCAAGAGCAGAATTACAATTAGATCAACATGATAAAGCCGTCTCTGCTTATCAACAACTACTCAACAAATACCCAAATAGCAACAAGGCATCCAAAAGCTATTTGGAATTAGGTATGGCATACCGCACCTTGAAACAATATAACAAGGCGACCGAAACATTCAAACAAACAATCGAAAAGTATCCATCCACAGAAGAAGCATACTCTGCTTTGGATGGTTTAGAGCAAATATACGTAGAAACAAATCAAGTGTCCGAATATATTGCCTATACACAGTCGCTTAAACAAATGAATATGCAAACTGCCACTAGCGAAGATTCATTGGTTTACGTAACAGCTGAATTGCAATACATGATGACCAACTATGAACAAGCCGCAGCCGGATTAGCTACATACCTAACACGTTTCTGCCCTGGTGGACGCTTCTGTATGAATGCTATGTATTATGCAGCTAATAGCTACTACCAACTAAAACAATATGAACAAGCTATTGAGCAATATAGTGCATTAGCAGATGTACAAGGTAATCCATACATGGAAGAAGCATGCATGCGCGTAGCTGAATTGAGTTATGAAAACAAAGAGTATCGTACTGCTTTGTACTATTTCCAACGAATGGGACAAGTAGCATCATCGCAACAAATGAGCCAAATAGCTCTATTAGGTATGCTAAGATGTAGTCACCATATCAAAGATCAATCAGCTACCATCGACTATGCATCCCAATTATTGGCTATTAATGACCTCGAAGCAACTATCCACAACGAAGCACTCTATTGCCGTGCTAACGCACTTTGGCTGAACGGTCAATATGAATTAGCAATGGCAGATTATAAGCCATTAGCACAAGAAGTGCGTACAGCGTGGGGAGCCGAAGCTAAATACAGGGTGGCAGAATGCTACTACGAACTTGGAGCATTAGAAACGGCAGAGCAAGAAATCATGTCGTTTACTAGCATGCAAACATCGCATCAATACTGGCTAGCAAAAAGTTTGATACTTCTAGCCGACATCAATATCGATAAGAATGAGTTATTCCAAGCTAAACAATATCTACTAGCTTTGCAAAACAACTATCGTCAAAACGATGATATACCAACCATCGTAGCAGAAATGCTAGAAGAAATTACGCTACTCGAAACAGAAAAAAATGCGAACAACACACTAAACGAATAATTTATGCGAACCAAACATATAGTAATTGTATTATTAGCCCTTACAACTAATGTATATTGTTGGGCACAAGATAGTAGCCTCGACAGAGTGGTTACCGTTGAACGTGACTACCAACCTGAGATTCAACAAGCCACAAAAATACAATTGACACCCGAAATTCTCAAAGAAGAAGTAGAACCCAATCCCGTTGTTTATTCTACTTATTCTACACCACTATCCGTAGAATACAACTTACACCCTCTGCAAGCGGCTAAAACCCAGTTTAATCCACAACCTACATACAACGGATTAGTAGAAGCTGCTGTCGGTCATCGCAATACACACCTACTATTTGGCTACCAGATACGCCACAAAAAGAAGATGTCACTTAATCTATATGCTAACCACGATGCACACTGGGGACGCGATGCACTATCTAAATCATTGCTCGGTATGCAAGTAACAAGCCATTTTTTAGAAGCTGATTTATACTTTGGTGTTGCTGCAAACAATGACTACTATACATATTACGGAAAATATTTTGATGGTAACAAAAATCTAACTATTGCAAGAGGACAATCCGTCGAAGGACAAACCCTTTGGGATATCACCACAAAGATAGGATTAAAATCTACCGCTGATAACCCATTTAAATACCATATTCAAACAGGATATTCCGCATATATCATACCACGATATATCGTGGAGCATCAAGTGCGTTCATACATAGACCTTACATGGTCCAATGATACACATGGCGCTGGTATCAAAGCACATGTACAAAACAATTTATATGCGTTAGAAAAAGACTCTACCTGTTTGCATAAGCATGCCATGCGAATTGAACCATTCTATGCCTTCCAAAGCGACAATATCCGTCTACATGTCGGTGTCAATTTAGACCTAAATGTGGGTACTGGAAAACAAATCAGTACACTTGAGAATGTAAGTTTTGCACCATCACCTAATGTAGAGTTCGAATGGAATATGATGGACAATATCTTCCATCTATATACAATAGCTCAAGGTAGTTATGGTATTGGATCAGTAGAGGAATACCTTACCTATAATCGATACTTAAACATAGAGCAAGGTATCGCCTTCAATACGCCACGAGCTTATACCCCAGTAGATGCACAACTAGGTTTCAAAATTCGACCTATCAAGACTATGTTAATTGACATCTACGGTGGTTATGCATACCGAATAGGAGCATGCCATATGGAAGCTGTACAACAAGACAACTCTCCTAGCGTACAGGAGTATAAATTGTGGACAAACAATGAACAACAATGGAAAGTAGGAGCTAAATTGCATTACCACTATAAAGATATCCTTACTGTTAATCTAGCAGGTAACTACTACTTCTATCCTATGAATCCTATTCCATCGATGGATCCAAGTAGCCCTAATTTCCAAGAAGCAAGAATCAAAGGTACAACCACCTTTGACCGTCCTAACTGGGATGCATATGCTCGCATAGACGCACATATTGACTCCAAGTGGAGTGTCTATTCAGAAAACTACTTTGCAGGCAGTAGATGGGCGTATGTTGCAAAAGATAAACAACAACTCAAACCTACCATCTCACTCAATATTGGTGGACAATATACATTTAATAATTGGTTGCATGTTTACTTACAACTTAATAATTATCTCAACCGCAAAAACGACATCTTCTATGGATACCAATCACAAGGATGTCACTTCTTGCTTGGAGCTAGATACAAGTTCTAACCAAACATACGCATTACATCCAAACAATAATCGCGAGGCAATGCCCCGCGATTATTTTATTTACTCAATTCTTTAGCCTTTCGCTTCACCAAACAAAGCATACCAATAAACGTAAGCACCGCATTGATCAGCAATCGTTCATGAGAGAACTCATAACCCATAAACCACTGCTTGGAATAAAGGTCTAATATCAATGTTATAACAGGCGCTGCTAATACCACTATCGGTATTAAACGGTCGCGTATCTGCATCTTGGTAAATATACCGAAACAGAACATACCGAGCAATGGACCATACGTATAGCTTGCTACCTTATATACGGTCTGAATAACCGAATCATTGTTGATTAAGTGAATGACATAGATACATACTGCCATCAATACTGCCATAATTATATGTACCATGGTACGCGTGCGCGTGAGAGATTTATCGTTATCTTTTTGCTCTTTGTTCAAAATATCAATGGTAAAAGATGTGGTCAAAGCAGTCAAAGCACCACCCGCAGCAGAATATGCTGCTGCAATAAAACCTACGACAAACAACACACCTACTATCAGTGGGAAATAATCTCCTGTAGCCAAGAATGAGAACACGGCATCACCATTGACCGCCTTTCCATCCTCCTTTAAAGGCAAATCTATTTTTTCTGCTGCTGCATATGTATAAAGCAAATAGCCTAAAAACAAAAACAATCCTATCACTACGATTTGCATAAACGCACCTACAATAAGATTCTTCTGACTCTCTCGAGGATTCTTGCAAGATAGAGTTCGTTGCATCAAGTCTTGGTCAAGACCTGTGGTGGCTATTACCAAGAAAATACCAGCTATAAACTGCTTCCAAAAATATTTTTTATCATTTACATCATCAAAGAAGAAAGTACGAGTCATATCGCTATCACTCCATCCCTCAATACTTACACCTTCACGAAGTATAAAATAGATACATAGTGCTACAGAAAATATCAAACAACAAGTCTTCAACAAGTCAGTCCAAATCAAAGATTTCACACCACCCTTAAAAGTACATAAATATACTATCAAAACGGTTAATATTGCGTTTACCACAAAAGGAACTTCAATTGGCAATTTATCGAATACCAACACTTGCAATACCTCGCTCACCACAAACAATCTTACACTAGCACCTAACATCTTGCTCACAAAGAACAACCAAGCACCCGACTTATATGTTCCCATACCAAAACGCTGTTGTAGATACTGATAGATTGATGTCAAATTCAGTTTATAATAAAGAGGAATAAGCACATACGCAATGATAAACTGTCCTACTGTAAAACCTAACACCATCTGCATATACGCCCAACCGTTAGTATACACTTCGCCAGGAACACTCACGAATGTCACACCCGAAATAGCCGCACCAATCGTAGACATTGCCACCAATAGCCAGTTGCTGCTGCGGTTGCCCGAGAAGAAACCTGCATTATCCGCCTTACGACCAGCCAAATACGAAATAAAGAACAGCAGCGCAAAATAGCCTGCAATAACTAATAAAATGGTTAATGGATTCATATATTCTTGCCTTTACACTTTACACTCTACACTCTACACCAAACACTACTCCTCATAGAGGAGATACGCCCTGCGTTGCTCTTTAAACTTCGCCACATCCTCCTGCCAGCATGCACGAATCTCTTCCTCGCTCTTGCCTTGGTTGATCATCTTGCGTACATAATCCTGTCCCACCAACAGCTCAAAGAACGGACGGAAGAAATAGTTGTCCATATTCAGATGCTTGTACGCATCGAGCAGATACCTTAGCGAGAAGCCCACCTTGCGTGCCTCCTCTTCGCTCATGCCACTCAAGTCCACCCCATCGCACACACGACCTTTTTGAGTCGATTGATTAGGGGTAAAAGTTATCGCAGGACCATATACGCTAGCCTCTGTGCGTGGGGCATTGAAGTTGGGGTGACCATAGCACAAGAATGGCTTATCCGTTCCTCTACCCAAAGACACAGGCGTTGCCTCAAACAAACAAACTGATGGATACAAATATATCGCCAACATGTTGCGCAAGTTAGGCGAAGGTGCTACAGGCAAACGGTACAAAGTCTGGTGGGTATAGTTCTTACAAGGCACTACCTTCAAATCTACTTTAGCCCCGTCCTTCAACCAGCCTTCGCCGTTGATCATCAGCGCCAATTCGCCCAAGGTCATACCGTGTACCACAGGAATAGGCAATGC
>JAEIGA010012437.1_pt1 | contig 12922 bp, 11 predicted proteins | sample 9270691 | NCBI WGS metagenome assembly JAEIGA01 (sample SAMN17057246, study PRJNA624740) | gut metagenome | biome: biome; isolation source: fecal sample | host: Bos grunniens | place: China: Xizang | collected 2019 | reverse complement strand
CCGTTAGAGGAAAAAACTATTGAAACTCAAAAGATTATGGAAGGACAAGTAAACGTTGCTCCGGAAGCTAAAGTTGAATCTTTATCAGAACTCAGCAAAGAACCGGTAGCTTTAGAGGAAGCAAAATAAGTTGTTGCACAATAATACCATAAAACACTTTAAGCAAAACAAAAGGGCTTATTATTCAGCTCTTTTGTTTGCTGTTATTATGGTTTTAAGCCTTTTTTCAGAATTTATTGCCAATGATAGTCCTTTGATTGTCTCATATAAAAACAAGCTTTATTTCCCCATATTTCAAACATATACCGATGCTGATTTCGGTGGAGATTTTCCGACACCGGCAGATTATAAAGATGAATTTATAATCAGTAATATCGAAAACAACGGTTGGATGATAATGCCGATTATACCATTTTCTTTTAACACCATTGATTTTTTAATGAAAACACCAACTCCTGCACCGCCTAGTAAACAACATTGGTTAGGAACCGATGACGAAGGTCGTGATATTTTAGCCAGAATACTTTATGGTATAAGATTATCCGTAGCATTTGCCTTTGTTTTAACCATTGTTTCTTCAATAATAGGTATTATTGCGGGAGCTATACAAGGTTATTTTGGTGGCAAAACGGATATTATAATGCAAAGATTTATCGAAATTTGGGAATCTTTGCCGCAATTATTCATCCTCATCATTGTAGCAAGTATGTTTGTTCCTACTTTTTGGAGTTTGTTGATTATTCTTCTGTTTTTCTCGTGGACATCATTGACCGGGATGGTTCGAGCAGAATTTATGCGCACTCGTAACTTTGAATTTGTAAAAGCAGCCAAAGTATTAGGTGTAAGTAATTGGAGAATTATATATCGTCATATTTTACCTAATGCCGTAGTAGCCACCATAACTTTTGTGCCTTTTCTTATATCTGAAGCTATTGTATCCTTAACTGCTTTGGATTTTCTCGGTTTAGGTTTGTCACACGAGTATCCCTCATTGGGCGACTTGGTTCGTCAAGGAAAAGATAATCTGCAAGCACCATGGATTGGCATCTCTATTTTTGTTGTTCTTTCTACTTTATTGACTTTATTGATTTTTATAGGTGAGGGTGTACGAGATGCTCTTGATACCAGAAAGGAACAACGATGAATATATTAGAAGTTAAAAATCTTAATATTGCTGTTTCTAATGGTCGAAAAGTAGTAGATGATGTAAGTTTTGAACTCAAAAGAGGAGAAATATTAGGTATAGTAGGGGAGTCAGGCTCCGGAAAATCATTGACTTCACTATCTGTTTTAGGTTTGTTTCCTTACCTTGACGGTACATCTATAAAAATATCCGGCAAAGAAATGGCCAAAAATAATGAGGAAAATTGGCGTTCTGTCAGAGGAAATAAAATCGGTTTTATTTTTCAAGAGCCTATGTCGTCGCTCAATCCGTTGCATACTATCGGAAAACAAATTACCGAAACGATAATTTTGCACCAAAATATTCCATTATCAAAAGCAAAAGAAAAAGCTCTTAATCTTTTAAAGCTTGTTGGTGTTGAAAAACGTCTTAATGCTTATCCTTTTGAGCTGTCAGGCGGTCAAAGGCAACGGGTTATGATTGCGATGGCAGTTGCAAATAATCCTGAAATTTTGATTGCCGACGAACCTACAACAGCCCTTGATGTTACTGTTCAAGAGCAAATAATCAAATTGTTACTTGATTTACGAAAAAAACTTGATATGTCCGTAATTTTTATCAGTCATGATTTATCGGTTATACGCAAAATAGCCGATAGAGTTTTGGTAATGAAAGATGGTAAAATCGTTGAGCAAGGAATAACCGAAAAAATATTTAACTCTCCTGAAAATAGTTATACTAAAACTTTAATTAATTCTGTTAATATTTTGAAAAACAAAAATAAAATAGACGAAGAAAAAATACTCGATGTTAAAAATATCAAAGTGTCATTTCCGCTTAAAAAGAACTTTTTCGGTAAAATAACCGAAATGCTGAATGCCGTTAATGACATATCATTTAACCTTAATAAAGGTCAAACATTAGGTATAGTTGGGGAATCAGGTTCCGGAAAAAGCACATTGGGATTATCTTTGGTCGGACTTAATAAATATAACGGTGATTTGCTTTATTGCAATAAGACAATATCTTCATATAAGAGCAGGGAGATTTGCAAAGAAATACAAATTGTTTTTCAAGATCCTTATAATTCGCTGAATCCTCGTATGAATGTAGAGGCAATAATCAGTGAAGGTTTAATGGTGAATTATCCGGATATGAATAAAGAAGAACGAAAAAACAAAGTGTTGTCAGTATTAAATGAAGTTGGTTTATCTCAAGATGATATGCAAAAATATCCTCATCAATTTTCCGGCGGACAACGTCAAAGAATAGCGATTGCCAGAGCATTGGTTTTAGAGCCTAAACTTTTGATTTTGGACGAGCCGACATCTGCTCTCGATGTAACAATTCAGGCTCAAGTGCTAAAATTGTTGCAAGATATACAAAACAAAAGAAACATAAGCTATATATTTATATCCCACGATATGAAAGCAGTTAGGGCTATGTCTGATAAAATCATAGTTATGAAAGACGGTAAAATCGTTGAACAAGGAACAACAGAAGATATATTTAACAATCCGCAACAAGACTACACAAAGCAACTGATATCCGCCGCTTTATAATATTGTCATTAATAGTTATATTTCAGATTATGGTATAATATAAAATATATGTTTGCCAATAATTAAGCATATTTGTAATCAATGTTTCGTTTTTTTGTTATCTATAGTGATAATTATCATTTTACATCAATCTGTTATAAGAATAAATTAAACTATACATAATATAGATTATGCGACAAATATGTATGATATTTTAGGGGAGTTTACTCTATCAATAAGTCAATGATTTTATACTGTTTTATGCAATTCGTATTTACTTGTCGTGTAAACTAACCGACTTATTTATTATATCGGCAACTTGAACTAGTTCTGACGGATTTATAATATGAGGCATATCATCAATTCTGTATGCTTTTACATTTACATTGTGAGCTTTAAGCCAATCCAATGAAAAATTTAATGTTTTGTATTGAACGGTAACATCATCTTTACCATGAAACATATAAACGTCAGGTCTTGAATGTAATTCTTTTTCCAAACAATCTTTTCCTGCGACAATTCCGGATAAAGCTATACAGCCCCCTACTTTTTGCTTTCGGCTTAAGGAAGTATATATTGCCATCATTGCACCTTGAGAAAAGCCTATAACATAGGTGTTTTCGTCGTTTACTCCATACAATACCTGCATTTCTGAAATAAATTCGTTCATCTCCGAAGCATGCACCGAGAGTTGCTCTCCGGCTGCATTATATATCGCAACCACTTCATCTGTCGGAGTATCAGGATTACGTCGTTTATGTTCTTTGTCGTGTTCCGAAACATTATACCACTCTCGTACATTATTGTTTTTTCTTATTTTATTTGATTGAGGGGTAACAATAACCGCATTTTTCAGCAATGCGGCCAAAATTGTTGCTTCGGCAAGAACACCGCCCATAGAACTGCGATATCCGTGAATAAAAATGACCAGTTTATCAGGATTATGAACGTTTCCATAACTTTTATACTGATAAACCGGCATCTTAATGTATTCCTTTAATTAGTTGAAAAACTTGTTATTTTTCGGAAAACCGAAAGGAACAAGCTTTCCTATTTGTCCTCTGTGACCTAACCAAGTCAAAAGATTGGTTTCGTTGCCGATACCACCTGAACGATTAAAACTAAAACCGTTAGCTTCGTTAAAGAATTGAATATCAGACAATCCTCCATCTTTATACTTTTGTAAAATAACACCATGACCTCGAGCCATTGTCGGTATTTCTTCGGTTTTAAATACCAACAACTTACGATTTTCGCCGACTACGGCAACCATATCTCCATCAACTTTAACACAGAATGTTGCCTTTTCTTTATCGGCTACGTTCATAATCTTACGTCCGTTTCTGGTTTGAGCAACAATATGATTTTCATCGACAATAAACCCTCTTCCGATGTTGGAAGCTAACAAGTACGAAGCTTTAGGTTCAAATACAAACATTGTAACTACATTATCGCTATTAGCTATATCAACCATTAAACGTAATGGCTGGCCAAAACCACGCCCCGTAGGTACATCATTTGCAGAGATATTAAAGAACTTACCTGAACTGTCTAAAATTATAATTTTATCAGTAGTTTGAGCATGTATTGCAATGGCTAACTCGTCATCATCCTTAAATTTGAACTCACCTTTTAAGTCCGAATGCCCTTTTAATCCCCTAATCCATCCTTTTTGTGATAAGATAATTGTTATAGGTTCTTTTTCTATTAAGGCTTCAATAGGAACTTCTACCATTTCTGCAATTTCAGAAAACTCGGTTCTGCGACGACCTAATGCAGTTTTTTTGCCAAATTTTTCTTTAGTATTTTTGACTTCTTCAGCAATCGCAACCCATTGTTTTTCTTCACTAGCTAACAAACTTTCCAGTCCGTTTTTCTCATTGGTTAAGTCATCAAATTCTTCACGAATTTGACTTTCTTCCAATCTGCGTAATGAACGAAGTTTCATATTCAAAATGGCTTCTGCTTGATTTTCCGTAAGAGAAAACTCTTTCATCATCAAGTTTTTAGGCTCATCTTCATTACGGATAATTTCGATAATTCTATCCAAATTTAAGAAAGCAATCAAATATCCCGATAAAATTTCCAATCTGTAATTAATTTTATCTAAACGGAAATTTGTTCTTCTAATCAAAACATTATGTCTATGATTGAGATATTCGCGCAAAACTTCTTTGATACTCATAACTCTTGGAACACCATCAGAGTCAAGCACGTTCATATTCATATTAAAACGGCTTTCCAAATCAGTTTGTTTAAACAAATGTTCCATTAATAAGTTTGCATCAACAGTTCTGCTTTTCGGTTCTAAAACAATACGAACATCTTGAGCAGATTCATCTCTTATGTCATTCAGTAGCGGGATTTTCTTATTAATGAGAAGTTCTGCGATTTTTTCAACCAGTTTCGCTTTTTGAACCATATATGGAATTTCGGTTACGACAATTTGATATTGTCCGTGTCCGAGGTCTTCTTTTTCCCATTTAGCTCTAATTCTGAATGTCCCCTTCCCTGTTGTGTAAGAAGTCAAAATTGTTGAAAATTTATCAACAATGACACCACCTGTCGGAAAGTCAGGACCTTTAATTCTTTTAACCAAAGGTTCAATTTCACACTGCGGATTTTCTATCAAATACAATAATGCATCGCAGACTTCACTCAAATTATGTGGCGGAATATTAGTAGCCATACCGACCGCAATACCCGATGTTCCGTTACACAATAAATTAGGAACGGCAGCGGGCATAACTAACGGTTCGTTTTCCTCTCCGTCATATGTGTCCATAAAGTCGACGGCATTATCGTTTAAGCCTTCCATCAAGGCCATTGCAAAATCGGTTAATCTTGCTTCGGTATAACGCATTGCTGCCGGACCGTCTCCGTCGATATTACCAAAGTTACCCTGCCCGTCAACCAAAGGATACCTTACTGAAAAATCTTGAGCTAAACGAGCCATGGCACCATAAACAGCACTGTCACCATGAGGGTGATATTTACCGATAACATCACCTACTACACGAGCACATTTCTTAAAACCTGCCTTAGGGTCTAAGTGTAATTGACGCATAGCATACATTAAACGACGATGAACCGGTTTAAGTCCGTCCCTGACATCGGGAAGCGAACGAGAAACAATAGTCGACATTGCATAAGATAAATATCTTTTGCTCAATTCTTCGGCTAATTGTACATCTTTTATTTTTTGTTCAATTTCAGACATTTTTTCTCTTACAAATCTAGATTTTCCAACAAACTAGCACGGTTTATCGGAAATTTCAAGCTGTGGATTTGAAAAAAGTTTTTATTGAGGAAAAAAGCGGTCATCTTTAGCAAATCCGCCACTTTGCAAGCATCTGGATTATAGTTTTTATCCACAATGAAATGGGGATACGAAAACAGTCGCTCTTTATACGGCTCGCCCGATTCTTTACATACGGCTTTTCCGCTTTTAGGCGAAACATATTCTAACTCATCAGTTTGTCCGGTATCGGCACACTCGCTTAAATCGAGTCCTATTCCTAAATATTCAAGCAAATAAAACTCAAAAAAAGCGTAATGAACAAGCCAGTTTTCTTGATTTATAAGCTGAAAAAAACTGTCAATGTAATAATAGAAACGTTCCAAATTCTCATTTTCTTGTAAACAAACAACACACAAAGAACACATCGCCGATAAAGCGGACAATTTTTGAGAATTATTCATAAAATTGACAGCAACCGGTTGAATTAGTTCCGTTTTGAAAGATAACATATTTTCTTCAATTCGGGCATAAGCATCAATACGAATAAGATTTCCGAGTTGATAAACTCCTAAATTTTTCTTACTCATTCCGCCTTTTACAAAGCCGGTCAGAAGTCCGTGATTTTTAGAGACAACAGTAACTATTACGGAGTTTTCCCCGTATTTTCTTAAATTAACAATATATCCTTCATCTACAAACTGCATATAAATATTGTTAATTGGAAAACGATATTTTAGCAAGTATTATTTAAAAACAGGACACCCCTCTCTCATTTAAGAGAAAGGGGTGCATTCTTCTGCAGAAGCGGGATTATTTCTCCCAAGGCTTCTTTTCAGGAGCTTTGTAGTAGAAAGCCTTGTGCTTGCACATGCTTGTCTCGCGGAACGTGAATTCCTTCTCGTTGGCACTCAAGGTGATAACTGTTCTCTCCGGATTGATTTTGCGGGAGATAAGAATCTGCTCACCGTCTGGATACTCGAAAACTGAACCAGGGAATACACCCCAAGCTTCGTCGTTCTTAGCGAGCTCAATCTTGTTGCCGGTGCGAAGGTCGGTGTATGAACCATCCTCTTCCTTACTAGCCGGTACAAACATCGCAAGATACGGGCTGTCAAAGTCTCCGTAATGGAGCTTGCTGCATCCGTAATGTGCTTTCTCACGTACGATAACTACTACACTCTGATTTTTTGCAATTTCTTTCATAAAATTCGAAATTTATTTGGTTAATATTTATATATAGTTTCTAGAATAATCGATTATCTGATATAAGATATACCTCTTTTTGTTTATTTTGTCAACGCCTTTTTGTCAAAAAAAAGAGGATTTTTTTATAAACCCTCTTTTTTATTGCTATCTTATTGAAAAATATCTTATTTCATTGCTTTTCTAATTCTGTCAAATTCCATCAAATTAGCAACAACACTCTTCATATCTTTCAAATACATACTGTTTGGTCCGTCTGATAATGCTTTATCCGGATTATCATGTGTTTCCATAAATACGGCAGCCACACCGACAGCTACGGCAGCTCTTGCCAAAACCGGAGCTAATTCACGATTACCGCCGGTAGAACCACCTAAACCGCCCGGTTGTTGAACAGAGTGTGTAGCATCAAAGATAACCGGACAACCTGTATCAGCAGCCATTTGCGGGAAAGAACGCATATCGGTAACAAGAGTGTTGTAACCGAAAGATGTTCCTCTTTCTGTTAAACATACATTGTCATTTCCGGAATCTACAGCTTTCATTACCAAGTGTTTTACATCCCAAGGAGCTAAAAATTGTCCTTTTTTAATATTTACAACTTTACCGGTTTTAGCAGCTGCTACAACCAAATCGGTTTGACGGCACAAAAAAGCCGGGATTTGCAATACATCAGCATATTCGGCAGCAATTTTGCATTGTTCACATTCGTGAACGTCTGTCAAAATCGGGCAATCGTATAATTTTTTAATTTCGGCAAATGTTCTCATGCCTTCTTCGATTCCCACACCGCGTGCAGATTTGATTGAAGTACGATTCGCTTTGTCAAAAGATGCTTTGAAAATATAATTAATTCCCAATTCTTTAGTGATTTCTACCAAAGTTCCGGCAATATCAATAGCATGTTGACGGCTTTCGATTTGACATGGACCTGAAATAAGAGCTATCGGCAACTCATTACCGATTTCAAAGTCTTTAATTTTAATTTTTTTCTGTTCCATAGTTTTTCCTTTCAAAAATTAAAAAGTATATTTTAACCACATAAATAATACGTTGCCATCATTTTTAACTCCCGGCACATAAGCAGCCTGTAATGATGCGTTTTTATAAGTTAAACCGGCGACCGGCAAAGGCAAAGGAACCGGAATATAACTATATTCATGTCTTTGTGTTACACCGATGGTATAACCTAACCCCAGTTTCCAATCTCCACTGTCTGAAATATCCCAATTATATTGATAAGCATAACCTATCATTGTTTCTAAATAGAAGTTAGAGTCCTTAAATGCCATAGCATACAAACCATGCCATTCATTTCCTTTCCAAATTCCTTTTCCTAAACCGAAACCCCAAGCTTCTTCATTATACTTATCTAAATGTTTATCATCATAAGTCCAACGATTATGCCACGCATAGAACGGAACATAAGCATCCCAACGACCGCAATGCCATGTGTCCGAAATATTAATCTTCAAATCTTCGTACCATTCGCTAAAACTCCAAGCCTTTGCATCTGTTGAAAATACAGAAACCAAAATAGCCAACGGCAATACATATTTTATAAATCTCATCTTTTCCTCTATATTAATCTGCTGTTATCAATAGCCGCTTTAACAAATGCAACAAACAACGGATGCGGTTCAAACGGTTTTGATTTTAATTCCGGATGGAATTGAACACCAATAAACCACGGATGATCGGAAATTTCAACTATTTCCGGCAACTTACCTTCAGGAGATTTTCCTACAATGTTCATTCCGGCCTTTTTCAATACCGGCTCATACTTAATATTAACCTCATAACGATGACGATGACGTTCGCTTATTTCTTTGCTTCCGTAAATTTGAAAACATTTGGATTTTTCATCTAAAACAGTAGGATATGCACCTAAACGCATTGTTCCGCCCAAATCTCCGTCTTTGTGACGAATCTGTTTTGCTCCGTCTTTATCCCACTCGGTCATCAATCCGACAACGGCCTCACAATCATCTGATAGCTCACTGCTGTTTGCATTTTTAATTCCGGCAACATTACGTAAAGTTTCGATTACAGCCATTTGCATACCAAAACATATACCCAAATACGGAATATTATGTTCACGCGCATATTTTGCCGCTAAAATTTTTCCTTCCGTTCCTCTGTTTCCGAAACCGCCGGGGACCAAAATAGCACCAACATCATTCAAATGTTCTTCTGCTCCGTCTTTTTCTAAGTCTTCCGCATCTAACCACTTGATTTTTACCTTAAATTTGTTTGCAATACCACCATGTGTCAATGCTTCGGCAATAGACTTATATGCTTCTTGCAACTGATATTTTCCGACAATCGCAATTTTAACTTCACCTTCGGGATTTTGAACAATATCGGCAATTTTTTCCCATTTGTTCAAATCTGCTTTTGCTGTTGTATCAAGGTGGAAATATTTACAAACTTCTATATCCAATCCTTCTGCGGAATAAGCTAAAGGAACATGATAAATAGATTTTGCATCTAAAGCAGCAATAACACATTCTTCCCTTACATTACAAAACAGTGCTATTTTTCGTTTTTCATTTTGCGGAATTTCAATTTGAGAACGACAAAGCAAAATATCCGGTTGAATACCATATTCCTGAAGTTGTTTTACCGAGTGTTGAGTCGGTTTGGTTTTCAATTCGCCTGCTGTCGGGATGTATGGTAACAATGTAAGATGAACAAACATTGTTCTGTCACGACCTAATTCATAAGCTAACTGACGAATAGACTCCAAATAAGGTTGTCCTTCAATATCTCCTACGGTTCCCCCTATTTCGCACAAAATAAAATCTTCATCGGTAATATTACCTAAAATCACATTTTTGATTTCGTTTGTAACATGAGGGATTACTTGTATAGTTGCACCTAAATAATCGCCATGACGTTCTTTATCCAAAACTCGTTGGTATATTTTACCGCTGGTAACACTGTCGTGCTTTGTTGCCGGAATACCTGAAAAACGTTCATAGTGACCTAAGTCTAAATCAGCTTCCGTTCCGTCATCGGTAACATAAACTTCTCCGTGCTGACAAGGATTCATTGTTCCCGGGTCAACGTTCAAATAAGGATCAAGTTTTCTTAATCTTACTTTATATCCTCTTGCTTGTAATAAAGCCGCCAAAGATGCCGAAGCCAAACCTTTTCCGAGCGACGATACAACACCGCCGGTTATAAATATAAATTTTGTATTACTATTTGAAATTACAGACATTTTAAAATATACCTACTCTTCTTTTAAAGTGACAAGGACACCTTAGCGATTTCTAAGGTGTCCTGCTATTTTCGTTAAAACGATCATATTTACTTCTCTGCAACAGGTGCTGAAGGAACAGACGGAACAGATTGTTCAACCGGAGCTTGTTCTAAAATAGATTTAACTTCATTGTTTGTATTAGCTTTATAGTATAAAGACAAAGACATACTGGTAATAAAGAACAATGTAGCTAAAATAGCAGTTGCTTTAGTTAAAAAGTTACCTGTACCGCGAGCTGTTAAAAAGCTGGAAGCACCATTACCGCCGCCTAATCCGTCAAGAGCACCGCCTGAAGAACGTTGCAACAAAATAAATGCAACCAAAAAGATGGCGATAAGTAAATGTGATACTAACAAAACTGTACTCATTTTAATTTCCTTATTATTAACAAACAGACTTTGCAATAGCCAAGAAGTCGTCAGCTTTAAGGCTTGCACCGCCAATCAAAGCACCGTCAACATCAGGCAAAGACAAAAATTCTTTAGCATTACTCGGTTTTACCGAACCACCATACAAGATACGCATTTTATTTGCAACACCTTTTCCGAGTTTTTTAGCCAAAACTTTTCTCACAGCTGCATGAACTTCTTCAACATCTTCTGCTGTCGGGGTTTTACCTGTTCCGATTGCCCAAACCGGTTCATAAGCAATAACCGTATTTGAAGCATCTGCATTATCAGGTACGGAACCCATAATTTGTTTTGAACAAACATCAATGGTTTTACCCTCATCTCTTTGTTGTTCGGTTTCGCCGATACAAATAATTGTTTTCAATCCGTTTTCGTATGCGGCAGCAGCCTTTTTAGCAACCAATTCATTGCTTTCATTATGATCTGCACGACGTTCTGAGTGACCGAGAATCACATAAGCACATCCTAAATCTTTCAACATCGCCGGACTGATGTCTCCGGTATGAGCTCCTTTAACGGCAAAATGTGCATCTTGTGCACCGAGAGCAACTTTTGCACCGCGCAAAGCTTTCTTTACCGAATAAAGCAAAGTAAATGGTGGACAAACAACAAATTCGCAAGCCGGTTTACCCAACTCTTTCACTTGTGAAGCTACTGATTTTGCAAGATTTACGCCGTCTTCCAACTGTCCGTTCATCTTCCAGTTGCCGGCAATCATAATTTTTCTGGCCATAATTTTATCCTCTAAAGTTAATTTATTGTCATCTTTGTAGCATACTAAAATATTTTTTTCCAGCTAAAAAAACTTTTCAACACTAATATTTTGTAATTGCATAAAATCATAAATCTATTATATTGAGTCGCAGTTATAATTAAAAGGATGGTAATAAATATGATTACTAAATTGAGAAAAGCTCAAGATTCTTGGGCAGCTAAAGCTGTTTTTACTTTGACGGCTTTGAGTTTTGTATCATTGTTCGGTGTTTCCGGATATTTAAACAGTGCAGCGGAGAATCCTGCCGTTATTAAAGTAAACGACAACGGATTAAGCCTTGCCGAATTTAATCAACAGATTGATGAACAAATCAGAATGGCTCGTCGTCTTTTCGGTGATAACATTGAAGTAACCGACGAAATCAGAAATTCTATCGCTTCCGAATTGGTTCAAAAAAATTTGAGCGAAATGATTGTTAAAGAAGTTGCCGGTGAGAAAAGAATATATGTAAGCGATACATTGGTTCGCAATATCATTTTTTCACAACCGCAATTTCGTGATGAAAACGGAAAATTCAACAGAGCTGCTTTTCAAAACTTTTTAAGCACTACAAATTGGAGCGAACAAAAATATATAAATATGATTCGTGACGATATTGTTAAGAGCTTTTTGATAACTAACCCTGTCAATAATATTAAAGTATCAAAAACAATGGCTGATTTAGTTGCAAAAGCTGAAAGTCAACGCAAGATTTTCAAATATGTTGAAATTGATACTTCTAAAATGAAAATTGACAGAGAAATCAGCAGTGAAGAAATTGAACAATATTACAATGACTTCAGTGCGGAATTTATCAATCCTGAAACCAGAGACATCAGTGTAATTGATTTGACTTTTGAAGATATTGCCAATCAAGTAGAAGTTTCTGAAGAAGAAATCACAGAGTTTTACAATACCAACATTGAAAACTTTGAAACTCCGGAAACTCGTGAAGTTTTGCAAATTTTATCAGCAGATAAAGAAACAGCACAAAAAGCTGCTGAATTGGTTAAATCGGGGGCTGATTTTTATGAAACGGCAGAAACGGATGCCGAACAAAACAAAGAAGATACTGAGTTCGGTTTTGTATCTAAAGATATGCTCATCGAAGATATTGCCGAAGATGTATTTACAGCAGCTAAAGGTGATGTTGTAGGTCCGATAGAATCTGAACTGGGATGGCATGTTATTAAAGTAAAAGATGTTAAAGCCGGTTCCAAAACCGATGAAAATACTGCTCGTAAGCAAATTGTAGATGCTCTCAAAACTGAAAAAGCTTATGAAACAGCTTATGATGTTACCAAAGAAATAGAAGATAAACTCGGTGCCGGTGCATCATTGGAAGATGTTGCCAAAGATTTATCTTTAACCATTAAAACAAT
>JAEIGA010012436.1_pt1 | contig 12922 bp, 3 predicted proteins | sample 9270691 | NCBI WGS metagenome assembly JAEIGA01 (sample SAMN17057246, study PRJNA624740) | gut metagenome | biome: biome; isolation source: fecal sample | host: Bos grunniens | place: China: Xizang | collected 2019 | reverse complement strand
GATACTCCAGCTTACTGAACAGTGGTCAACAATAATGTTTTTCTGGTCGAGAGAACCGAGTCCGTCCCATCCGTCAGCACCGTTGACAGTTACATTTTCATTGCCTACACGGAAGCGCATATAACGGATAATAACGTTGTTTGCGTTAATCTGGAAAGGATAGCCTGTTACACAGATACCATCACCAGGGGCTGTTTGTCCGGCAATAGTGATGTCGCCATTCTTTAGGCTCAGTGTTGACTTCAGTGTTATTGTTCCGCCAACATCAAAGACGATAATTCTTTTACCCTTCTGATTAACAGCATAGCGCAGTGAACCAATACTGATGTTGTCTTCGAGTGTAGTTACGTGGTAAACTGTACCGCCACGTCCACCAGAGGTGTAGCGACCAAATCCCTCAGCTCCGGGGAATGCAATTTGTCTTGCGTCACCCGCCACGGCGGTTAGCGAGCAGATAATAAAGAGCATTACTGCTCCGAAAATCTTGATTTGTTTCATATTATTAATGGTTTTATATTGTCTTATGATTTTGCAAAGTTAATAAAAATGATTCATATTATATGTATATTATTGTGTTAAATGGTGTAGTAATTATCAATATGTTTTATAGATGTGCCATTTATACACTATAAGTGATACATTTAGCACTCGTAACTATGCCAATTAGGATAGCTAAATAGGCGTTTTAATTTCTAAATGGTGGTTCACAAAACAAAAAGGCACCCTCTGTGAGGATGCCTTTAATATGGTAAATAAGATTTGGCTCTTATTTGAGCTGACGCCACTTAGGAGCACCGATACCCAACTTGTAGATGTTAGAGTTGCGTACCTTGTCGGTGTTCTGGAAGTAGATACCATCAAGATTGTCAGTGTGATGTTCCATGTGACTTGATGGGTCCATTACATAGTACTTAGGATTTGGAGAAACCATAAGCTCTGTAGCAGAGATGTCGTCAACATGAACCTCCAACTCTTCAGCACCGCTTGGGAAGTTTGATGTAGCAAGGAACTTACCTGGAGCATTGCTCTTAGCAGAGAATGAACCCTTACTGAAGATCTGGCCAGAAGTCAAGTTATTGTTTGTAGACCAGTTGTTTGCAATGTCGAATGTAACGTTACCTGTACCATCACCACCCTGGATTGTACGGATGTCGCAACCCTGGCAGTTCAATGGACGCAAAGCGTCTGCCTCATCCTTTGTTACTGTCCAGAAGTTGTTCTTGATAGTTAGCACAGAACCACCAGGCATGTAACGGAAGTTGAAGAATGGGATAGCGCTACGTGTAGCGTGGTTGATGAATGTGTTGTTTGTTACAGTGATGTTCCAACGTACAGACTCGTCCCAAACCAGGTTACGGTTGTTATCTGTGATGATTGAACCGTGAGGAGTGTTAACGAATGTGTTGTTTTCAACAATTACATTTTCAAGAATGTTGCTCTTTGGCTTACCGTTGTGGTCAGCAAAGATAATGTTGTAACCCTTACCACCGTTGTCATAGAAACCTGTGTTCAGGAATTCGCAATCCTTCAATACCAACTTGTGGATGTTGAAGTCGTTAGAACCCTGGATACGGAAGAATCCACGAATCAAGCCTTGGAATGTACAGTTGTTCCACTCGAGAAGTGTAACGTTGATACCCATACCGTTTGAATACATGTTCATGAAGTAGTTACCAACAGCACCGTAGTTAGAACCGTCAACAGAGTGACCATAGTTCTTTGCCAATGGCACGTTAACGTTAAGATCCATGAAACGAACAGAGTCGATGTCGATTGGAATAGTTGAGTTCTCACCTGGTTGTGGCTGACGGCCTAACATGAAGTTACATGTGTTGATAGTTGTACCTGTCTGGGTCATACCACTGAGGTAGAGAGTTGCCTTCTCACCAGTCTTTGCAAATCCTTCTGGATCTGTACGGAGGGTAAAGCCTTTGTAAACAGATGGGTTGCTTGTGAAGTGATATGTCTTACCAGCCTCAAGATAGAATACCTGATTCTCTGCCAGCTCCATTGACTCGCAATAGTCAATGATAATCTGGTCGAGCTTCATTGAGTTGTATTCAGAAATGTCATAAACATTTGCATTCTCACCTGTGCCGATTGTATCAGTAGCATTTGGCTCGTGTGTAATAAGGATTGCAGGACCAGCTGTTCCCTTTGTACGCTTGAGCAGTGGGTTGTAGTTAGCATCTACAGAAACCTTGATGTCACCGTCCCATACGTCGATGTTATAAACAGCATTTTCTGTGAGACCCTCAACATCTACATAACCACGTGTCCAGTCCTCATCTGTAAGAATATACTTCTCAAAACCTGCAGGAACAGCAGCATTAGGTGAAGACTTAGAAGGAGTGATTGTAAGATAGTCAACCTTGAATACGTCGCCTTCAATAGTGAAGTGCTCCTTGAAGCCCATCATCTGCTCGTCTGTATAACCAGCAGTGCTGCGGTTCAGGTTGATACGCATAGAGGTCTTTGTGATATCTGATACCTGGATGATAGAAGGTACCTCATAACGTGCACCAGTCTGCAAACCAAGATACTCAGCCCAACCACGACCGTCACCGTGACCATACCACTTAGAGTTCTTAGGGTCGTTAAGATCCGCAGAGTTAAGAGTACGGATAGCGAAACGATAGTCGGTCTGATAGTTCAAGTCCTTGATAACCATGTCAAGAACATCTGCACCAACAATGATTGTGTCACCAGACAACAGACCCAAAGAGTCTGTCTCGTGCCATGCCTGAGCACCGCCTGATACGTTTGGCTGAAGAGCCCAACGAATCTGGTATCCGTATGCACCTTCAACACCATACCAATAAAGGTGAACATCGTTGAGGTCAACTACTGCACAGTTGTATGGGTCTGAATCACCCTTACCTGTATTGTTGTCGCAGCGGAACATTGTCATGAACTTACGGTCAGCTCCTACTGGAACATCGTCGTCTTCAGAACATGATACAAAGCCCATAGACACTGCAAACAAACTCAGTGAATATATTAGAAATTTTTTCATTGTTCTAATTGTTTAATTTTATAATGTTACATTATTTATAACCGAAGTGCTGTGTGTATGCACCGTTAGAGCGTGCGATAGCCTCCTTTGGAATAGGGAGCATATAGCGAACAACTGGCAGATTGTTAACATTGTAGTTAACAGGGTCGATTGTCTGTGTTGCTCCATCAACATTAAGGATGATATTGCTGCGCTCATTACCACGGATATATCCATAGAGTGAGTAGAGAATCTGTGCCTTTGGATAACCAGCGTCTTCCATCCAGTTAATCTGAGCCTCATTCCAAATCATGTCAGAACTTGCACTAGCGTTGCCAGTAATGTCTTTAAGTGATATTGGAGTGTATGAAAGCTCATTCATCATCATATAGTTCTCAGGACTAATCTGAGGAATTGTTGTATTAACATATGGGTTAGCAACATAGAGCAATGGCAACTTTGTATTTGCATAAATAGATTTGTCGCCTGTGTTCTTGATGTATGTCCAATACATGCTGAATGGATATCTTTCTGGCCAGTAGATACCATCGTACTCAGAAACCATATCATCATAGCTTGAAGATGTTGCACAGTTTTCTGCTACAGAATAGTAACGGAGGAATGTATAGAACAACTTCTCTGCATACTGGTTGTTACGAACAAGATCCTTCCAACGCATATTCTCACCGGCAAATTCCCAAGCGCGCTCGTCAAGCACTGCATCGAGGAACGATTCCTTAGAAGCTGCTGCTGTAGCAACGTATGCCTCTACCTTATCGCCATGCTTGTCGGCATTGAAAGCACGCTTACGAACAGTCTTCAGTGCCTCCTGAGCAGCCTCTGTAGGACCGTTAAGCTCGTTCTCAGCCTCAGCAAACATCAAAAGAACATCTGCGTAGCGGAGGTATGCAAAGTTGATACCTGTAGCACCTGTTGTGTTGTCGCCAAGACCTGTAGAGTTCCACAGCTTAGACCATTTGCCGTTGTGGCTTGTGTAGTTGTGGTGAACAGCTGGCTGACCTTCTACTTCGTAGTACCAGAAACATGTTATGTAGTCACGGCGGAGGTCATTCTCGTCGAATGTAAAGCGATAGAATGGAGTAACCTGAACGTTACCACCTGTTTCGCCCCATACGTGTGGAGTCTTGCCTTCGTATGACTTAGCCTGTGGACCCTGACGGTAACCCCACTGACCTGTGCTACCATTACCGAATGGAAGTTCGAAGATAGCGTCGTCGGTGTTGTCAACGATAAAGTTACACTCGTCGATGAATACCTGCTTGTATTCCTTTGAAAGTGAGTGAGAACCAGACTGGATTACAGAGTCTGCATAAGTGCGAGCAATCTGATAGAACTCCTTATAGTTTTCAGGGCGTGCCATCTTACCATAGTTAGTTCCCTCTGCTGGACGCAGTGAATAACCACCTGCCTGAAGAGCCAAACGTGCAATCATAGCCCAGCAAGCTTCCATTGAAGGACGCTCGATACCTTCTGCGATTTCTGATGTCTTCTTCATCAGAGGAGCAGCAGCTTTAAGATCGTCAATAAGCTGCTTGTACACTTCGTCACGATTTGTAACAGGAAGGATGAATTCCTGTGTAACGTATGTTGGAAGCATTGTGAATGGAATATCTCCCCAGTAGCAAAGCAACTCATAGTAGAACATTGCTCTGAACACCTTAGCCTCACCCAACATCTGTGTCAGATTTTCATTCTCAGTAGTGTAGATAGGGCTGCTCTCAAGGTTGTAGATGAAGTTGTTGGCTGTTTCTACACCTGAGTAAAGAGCATTCCAGAACTTCTCTGCATCACCAGATTCTGATGTACAGTCGAAACGACGTGGAGTGTTAGGCTGCTCATTCTCATTTGAGTTAGATGAGAAATCAACGTCGCTGTTGAGCAACAGGTTATTGTATGCCAAGTTGCCGAAGGTGTTATCTGAAAGAGCCTTTGCATATACCTCATTCAGTGCCATTGAGATTTCTGTCTCAGAAGAGTAGATGCTCTCATTGGTTGACTTTGAAGGGGCTTCTACATCAAGGTAATCGTTACAAGCTGTGAAAGTTAGCATGCAGATACCACCTATCAATATATTTTTAATTTTCATATTCTTAAATCTTTATATATATTAATTAGAATGATACGTTTACACCAAGTGAGAACTGACGGTTACGTGGGTAACGGTTGTAGTCCATAGATGGAGTAAGACCAGACTGAACGTCAACTTCAGGGTCGAAACCTGAGTAGCTTGTCAAGATGAACAAGTTAGAAGCTGAAGCGTAGAAGCGCAGTTTAGATACACCCCAATTGCCGGTAATGCTTGTTGGCAATGTGTAACCGATGGTGATGTCTGAGCAACGGAGGAATGAACCATCCTCAACGAAGTTAGAAATCATAGCCTTTGTTACGAGGTCGGCTGGGTTCCAAAGACCAGCGTTTGCGTTCATGTTGATGTATGTTTCCTTACCATTGTCAAGATAGTAGTTCTTGTACATACACTCACCTGAGTAACGGCTACCGTCGTTCACGTGAACATAGCGCCAGCGGTTGTCTGCGAACTTGTTGAGTACGTTGTCAAACTGGTACTGCTTTGTTGTTGATGAAGACAGTGCGTAAGCTGTAGCATTGTAAACATCGAAACCAACCATATATGTGAAGTTGGCTGTGAAGTCGAAGTTCTTCCACTGACCGCTCAGACCGAAACCACCCTGGAACTCTGGGTTAGAGTTACCAATAACAGTCTTATCGTTGATGTCAACAATACCGTCGCCGTTGAGGTCCTTCAGCTTAATCTTACCAGGAAGTGTAGCCTCACCTGAGTTGCTGCTGCCGAGAGCCATGTTTATAACAGTGTTTGGCAAGCGGTTGCCATCAGCGTCGTAACGTGGAAGATCATCTGAATAAGGAACAGCAAGGAGGTTCTGTGTGGCGTCGAAGTAGAACTCGTCTGGAGAGTAGAGGCCATCGAATACATATCCGTAGAAGAGACCGAGCTCACCACCTACTTCAAGTTTGTAGTCACCTTCGTCAGCTGACTTCCAAGCACCTGCTGTGTTGTAGAGAACCTTATCTGTTGCATTAAGTTTCTCGATGGTCATCTTGTTGAGACCGAATGTCAAGTTACCGCTCAATACATAGTCCTTACCGCGGAGAATATCACCGTTAACTGTCAACTCGAAACCCTTGTTGCTAACCTCACCGATGTTCTGCATCTGCTTGGTATAACCGGTAGCTGAAGGAATTGTTGACTTGTAGAGAAGGTCGCTTGTTGTGTTCCAGTAGAACTCTGGAGTAATTGTCAAACGGTTGTCGAAGAATGCGAGGTCAAGAGCGATGTTACGAGTAAGAGTTGTCTCCCACTTGATATCCTTGTTAGGGAAGTCGCTGTTTGACTGATAGTACAATTCGCCGTTAGGTTTCTGCTCACCGAATGCAGGACCACCGGTGCTATTGATAGAGTAGAGGTAGCGCCAGAGGTCATCGTTGATGTTGTTGTTACCAGCGATACCTACAGCTGCACGAATCTTCAACTGATCAATCCAGTCTACATTCTCGAGGAATGACTCGCGCTTCATGTCCCATGCACCAGAGATTGATGGGAAGTAACCCCACTGGTTGCCTGGAGCAAACTTGGTAGAACCGTCGGCACGGAATGTAACAGACAACAAGTACTTGTGATCGAAGTTATAGTTGGCCTGTCCGAAGAATGAAGCCATGCGGTTTGGTGTAGAAAGTTCTGTAAGCAACTCGTAAGGTACACCAAGGTTCATTCTATCCCATGCTGTCTTTGCGTCAACGTCACGGTTGAACAAGTGAGCTGTCTCAGACTCAGTACGTCTCTGCCAGTTGTAAATTTCCTGACCGAGGAGGAATGACCAGTTGTGATCATCGTTGTGTGTGAATGAGTAGCTTGCAGTGTTGGTCCATGTGTAAGACTCTGTGCGAACGTTCTTGATTGATGCTACAGGGAGTCCCTGGTGAACAACCTCCTGGCCTGTGCTTGTGAAAGGACCGTAGAACTGGTTCTCATCGCTGAAACCAATGCTATAGTTACCTTCAGTACGGAGTACGAGGTTCTTGATAGGAGTCCACTGAAGAGAAAGCTGGTTGTTGATAGAATAAGAGTGCTTTTTCTTCTGGTTTGTCTGAATGTCAGACTTAGGGTTGGTATATGCAAAGTTTGCCTCCTCGTCTGGGTCTGCAACTTCTGGTGCCCAGAAAGCAGCCTCGCGAAGACCGTTGGTTGGACGATACTTCAAAACGTCGATGAGACCACCTGAACCGATACGGCTTGCACCACCACCGATGTCACGACGATAGGTCATACGTGGGTTGTAAGTCAACTTCAAGTTGTCTGTCAAGTCAGCAGCAAGCTTGATGTTGATGTTTGTACGGCGAACGCCAGAACCCATGATGATACCCTTGTCTTCTGTCTGTGTGAGTGACATGTTGAACTTCAGCTTGTCTGTACCACCACCAACAGTTACGTTAGCACTGTAGTTGATAGGTGTCTCGCCGAGGATCTCATCCTGCCAGTCGTGTGTTGGCAATGTATGATAGATATCCATATCGGCTGGGTTACCGAAGTTATAGCGGAATGGCTTAGCCCATGAAGAGCGTGTACCATTTGCTGCTGCACGGTCATACTGGTAGTCAACAAACTGTGCTGTATTCAAAAGGTCAAGTTTCTTAGAAACCTGTGATACAGAAAGACGACCGTTGAATCCAACAGTGATCTTACCTTCCTTTGCAGCCTTTGTTGTAACAACAACTACACCATTACCACCCTTAGCACCATAGATAGCTGTAAGAGAAGCATCCTTCAATACATCGATAGAAGCGATGTCTGATGGTGGGATGTCGTTGATGTTGTCAACCTGGAAACCGTCAACGATGAACAATGGGTCGTTGCTCTGTGTTACAGACGTAGCTCCACGAACGCGGATGTTGATGTCTGCACCTGGCTGACCATCGACTGTTGTAACCTGCACACCGGCAATCTTACCCTGAAGAGCCTCTGCTGCAGATGCAACAGGAACAGCCTCAAGTTTCTTACCGCTGATAGAACCTACAGAACCAGTCAGGTCTTTGCGGGCCTTGCTGGTGTAACCGAGAACAACGACTTCCTCAACGAGGGCAGCGTCGTCTTCCATAACTACCACCATGTTGTTGGCGGCTTTAACCTCCTGTGTCTTCATACCGACATAGGAAACCACGAGAGTTTTGCCATTAGCTACCTTGATGCTGAAATTTCCATCAAAGTCAGTAACGGCGGCATTCTTAGGACTGCCTTTTTCAACTACGGTTGCACCGATAACCGGTTCGCCCATAGCATCCTTTACAGTACCCTTTAGTGCCTGCGCATAGATACTGCTGACAAAGAATGTCAGAAATACTACGAGCGCAATTCGAAATGTTTTCAAATTACCAGACATAAATGATAAATTTAGTTATTATAAAAGTTAAAATTAAATAGGTCTCTTCCTTTGTTATGTTATCAAATAGACATATTGGATTATATAAATCACATATGTTTACGGGCTGCTTACAATTTTAGTTCATCGTATTTATATTTTTAGTTAGTGATAATTATTTTGCAAATATAGACATTTTTTATGAAATAATCCTCATTTGTGTGCAAAATTATTAAATGTAGAGTTATATGAGGTGGATAAAATATTCAAATATTCGTTTTATTCGTTTAATATACGCAAAAATCCTCTCCCGCAAGAGCAGAAGAGGATTTGCTTTTAATTTATGGTATGTTTTGATTACTTAACGATTTTGCTTGTAATCTGCTTACCATTGTTGAGGGTTTCAACCTTGATAACTGTGCCTTTGAAGCTATTGCTTACCTTAACACCGTTGAGGTTGTAGTATGATGTAGATACAACACCGTTGGCATTGTTTACATTCTCGATGCCTGTAGCCTCAGATACAGTTGCTGTTGCAGCCTCACCAAGTCCACCCATCTCGTTGGCAGCGCGTACAGACCATGTTGCTGTTGCATCGTCAACAGTATAGATTGGCTCAGTTGTGAATGCTACGACCTTGCCGTTCTTGCAAACAGCCCAAAGCAGAGCATATTCGTTGTTATCCCACTTCAATGTGTTGTCGCCCTTGTAGAGAGTAACATTTGTCGGTGTAGGAGCCTGTTCAGTAAGAAGTTGTGGCTGCCAGTTGTCTGAACCACCAACAACATTGTCGATAGTATACTGCTCTGCCTCTGCCTGTGTAAGTACAGGGTTGTACTTAACTGTATGTGAAACGCCATCAACGGTGAAACTTGTTTTACGTGCGCTGCAGTCAACCATAGCACCGCTTTCTGTGTGGCTGTTGTATTCTGCAAACAGACCTGGCACTGCGCCCATGTCGCTCCATCCGGCACCTGTAGGAAGAATCTTCATGGTTGTGTTGATGTAGACAGCACGTGGTGAACTCTGCCATGGACGACCGAGAGAGTATCTGCCATCCTGACCTTTATCGCCATCAATAGTACAGTTGCTGAATACATAACCCCATTTTGATGATGTGGCAGGAGCTGTGATACAGTCGCCGTTGCTGCGAGCATTGTTATAGAGTGTCACTCCGTTGAAGAAGATGTCACCACCGCCGCACAAGTAGTCAACTGTTCCGGCAATCTTTCCGCCTTCCCAATATGCACGCTGTGTTGCGCGTGTATAGTATGTGTCCTGATGCGAGAGCAGGTTTACGTTCTTGTAAACAGCCTTGCTCGCATTCTCCTGAAGCACTACGCAACGACCGATAGAACCGCCTTCTCCATTATTGCCTGGGCGCTCATAGTCAGTGCTCATGAGGGTAAGATCCTGCATATAGATGTTTTCGCCACCGGTGCAAAGTATAGCTGTTACACTAATACCTTCTGCTTGTGGGTCATTGCGGAGAATTGTACCTTCTGTGCTTTCACCGATAAGTGATACATTACCCTTAACGTTTGTCAATGTTGATGTTCCGAAATCGTATGTTCCATTATGGAGGAAAATGCGGAATCGTGCATTTCCGGTAGCCTTATTGAGGGCTGCTCTAAGTTCTGTAATATTTGTTACAATAGCATCATATTCACCCTTAGCAACAGATGGACGATTCATTGTTGTGAAGTTGATTGTGATAGCTTCTGCTAATGTGTTGTCGGTGAGGTCGGCAACAGAACCGGCTGCAAGAACAAATGAATACTGAGTGTTATATTCGAGACCGACATAAGGGAATGTAATAGACTTTCCTGTTACAGAACCTTCTATAGCCTTGCCGTTGAGAGTAGCGTTTGCAGCTTCAGTCAGTTTGATCTTCTCGTCGAAGTTAAGGACAATCTTACCTGTAGCCGATGCGCCTGTAGCGTCGTTTGTAGGAACAGAAGATACAAATACAGGTGCCACACCGTCGTCAACAATCTTCTTCTCACCGAAGATGAAGATATTAGTGATTGTTGTTCCGTCGTTGTCTGATTCTGTACCATCAATATTTGATGTATAATCAGGAATGAATCGGATGTAGAGTTCTGTAGCATTGTTTGCTTCAGCAGGGAGTGTTGCGCTGATTGGAGTACCTGTCTTCACGCCTGGCATTGTAGCCTCGCCTGCAGTTGTCCATGTGGTTCCGTCGATAGAGTATTCAATGAGCTGCTTCTGATAAGCATTGTAGTTGTACATCATCTCAGCCTGAACCTTGATGTTCATAAACTCAGAAGCATTAATCTTTGTCTGATAGTAGTACTTGTCAGTTAATGCCTGCCAGTTAACAGCAGCACCCACGAATGACTCATAACCGCCGGCAGCTTCCTTTGACTTGTCGAGCCAGCCGCTAACCTTGCCATCAGCAGTTGTCAGGATGATGGCTGCAGTCTCGTTGTCAACAGTAGAAGCAAAGTCTGCAGGACGTCCGTTGTTACCTCTCTTGATGAAGTCCCAGCCTACGATATATTCTTCTGCAGAGTAAACAGCGGTAATGGCTTTGTCTGCATCCATGGTAACGCTGATTGTACCGTTTGTCTGTCCGTCACCCCAGTTTGCGAATGTAAGGATAGGGTTAGAAGATGCTGCAAGCTCAACAACTGTGCCTGCCTCGTACATGTTCTTGTCGTCAACGATTGTTGGTGCAGGATTCAAGGCAATCATATAGTCGTTGGCACCACCTTCAACGGCAATAGCCAGTTCGTATGTGTCAACCTTCTTGAAGTTTGCTGTAAGTGTTTCGTCTGCATTGATTATATATGTGAACACTGGTTCTTTAGATAGAATGTCACCGGCAGCATTTGTCCAGTTTTCAAAATCATATCCAAAGTTCTCTGTAGCAGTCATCTTAAGTTCTGTACCCTCGTCGTATGATGTGCTGACAGGATATACATTAACAGAACCTGCTGCTGCATCTGGAGATACGGCTGTGGTCAATGTTACTTGCTTAGCTGTAATCTCAACATTTGCATAAACCTCGAGGTTGAACATATATGCATTCTGTGCATCGGCGAGGTTGTACCAGCGGAGTTGTACGTTTTCTTCGTTGATAGTCTTCTCTACCCATACACCTGCAGCAGGATTAGCATAGTCTGAGCTCAGTGTTACCCAGTCGGCATCGTTAGCGCTCTTCTTCTGGAGAGCCCAACCACGGTTTCCGCCAGTTGCGCCATGCTTGTAGCGAACCTTTGTGATGTTCTTGAATGCAGATGTCTCAACAGTACCCTTCTTGTTTTTTTCAGCCATGATATAACCTGTCTCATCGCCAAACTTACCTGTGTTCTGGCCTGTAGGCTGACAACTTGTTCCAACAAGAGTAAACTTGATTGTTTCGTTAGAGAATGTTGTTGTGATGTCCAACTCGCCGCCATCAGAACCAACTGTTCCCCAATCTTCAAAGCCTGTGTTGATGATAGCACGCTCTTCAATCTTTGGCGCTGCAGATTCAACTACAGGAAGAACAACTTGAACATAGCGGTAGTATGAACCCTCGTTGCCAATAACAACGTCGATAGTTTCAGCAGTATTTGCGATTGTGTATTCGATGGTTTTGGCTGAGGTGTAATCACTCTGTCCGTCGATAGTTAAATATGTTTTGCCATCGCCGGCTCCTAATGGATTATAAGCTTCAACACTAACAATGGCACCCTTGCATGAAGGAATAGTAAATGTTGTTCCCTCATTCAACTGACACCAATCTTGCCAGTTGCCATTAGCCATTTTGCCTGGAGAAGTAGAAATGTCACATTTCACATCGATTGTCTTTCCGTCAACAATAGCCTGAGCAACCCAAACATGTCCGGTAGTACCCTGCCATGCAACAACAGGAGCGCCGTTTCTCTGCTGGAAATCCCATTTCAGGGTAACAGTCTCGGTGCGGTCAGCAAGTGTCACTGTATTGTCTGTGAATACAGGAGTGAGCTCAAGATTTTTCTCCATCTTGATTTCCTGGCCAATAGCATAAGTGCTTGTGCCATCTGTCCATCCGGTAAGTGTCTTGCCCTCAACAAACATTGTCATGTTTGCAGGAATTGTTATACTTTCACCAGCATTTACTTTTGCTCCGGCAGGTAATATACCTAATCCTGCAATGCTGCCCCATGAATATGTGGCGGTATATTCTGTTGGAACTTCAGTCGCTGCTTCTATCGAAATGAATGGAGTATAGCTTGAAGACTCGATTGTGAGTGTAGTGGCTGCGCCTTTGTAATAGCCATAGGTAACAAGTTCGTCAGACTTGTTGCGACTCCAGCAACCTGTGCCAACTGCAAATGAAGCCACCTCAGCACTTGAAGCATCTTTCACCTTTACAGTGTGACCAGAATAAGTACAGTTGCCCACGCCAATCTTTACAGCGCCGTCAACAGGCACAACAAGTTTAACGCCTGTGCAACCATGGTCGTTGTGATACTTTCCGCTGATAACGGCTGTTGCAGAAGCATCAGCCTTGTCAACTCTT
>JAEIGA010012435.1_pt1 | contig 12923 bp, 5 predicted proteins | sample 9270691 | NCBI WGS metagenome assembly JAEIGA01 (sample SAMN17057246, study PRJNA624740) | gut metagenome | biome: biome; isolation source: fecal sample | host: Bos grunniens | place: China: Xizang | collected 2019 | reverse complement strand
GCCATCAACGAGTGGGGAATGTTCTTCCTTCAGAAGACAAAAGGTTTTGAACTGCTTGAGGCATCCTCGATTATTGCTGTCAACACCATTGCCGGCATCGTAGGTACCGTATGCGCCGGTTGGATATCCGACACCTTGTTCAAGGGTGACAGGAAATGGCCTGCACTTGCTGCTGGAGTTATGGAGTCGGTTGCTTTGGTTCTCTTCCTTTATGGAGGTGACGGATGGATCGTGAATATTGCGGCGATGGTTCTGTTCGGTATCGCTATCGGTGTGCTCATAAGTTTCATCGGCGGTCTTATGGCTGTGGACCTCGTGCCAAGAAAGGCGACAGGAGCAGCTCTCGGAATAGTCGGACTGGCATCATATGCCGCTGCCGGACTTATGAACATAATCAGTGGCTGGCTGATTGACGGACATGCTGTGCGTGATCAGCTTACAGGTGAAATAATTCAATATGATTTCACATATGTGTCTGCTTTCTGGGTTGCTGCAGCTGTGATTTCCTTCCTACTGCCAATCCTGAACTGGAAACGAAAGAAACAGGAAATCTAATATCAGTTAATTAAAAACTCCGGAGTCATAAAAGATTCCGGAGTTTTTATATTAATTTTGTAACGTTTCAAAAAATAAAACTATGAAATTACGAAATCTATCTGCTGCGATGCTCCCGGTAGCTGCTCTTACCGGATGTGGAGACAAACTGCCTGAAAAACCAAACATTGTATTCCTTCTTTTTGACGACCTGGGATACGGCGACCTCGGCTGCTATGGTCAGGAACTGATTGAAACCCCGCATATCGATGCTCTTGCACGTCAGGGAATCATCTTTACTGACATGTACACAAATGCGCCTCTGTCAGCACCGTCAAGATGCAGCATCATGACTGGTCAGCATCAGGGACATGCTCAGATAAGGGCGAATGAAGAACTCCATGGCATCCAGACTGCAGACCAGATGTCTGACAGTCTTTTCCGCAGAAGCTGGGAGAATCCTGACTATGAGGGACAGTATCCTCTTGCGGCGGGTACAGAGACCATCGGTACAATGATGCAGAAGGCCGGTTACAAGACGGCTCTGGTGGGAAAATGGGGACTTGGAGGTCCTAATACAGCTGCTGAGCCGAACAAGATGGGTTTCGATTATTTCTATGGTTTCAACTGTCAGATGTGGGCTCACTCCTACTATCCTGACTTCCTTTGGGAGAATGACAAGAAGGTTTTCATCGAAGGGAATGAGTATATGCCTGTATGCGCAAGACTCGATGAGGGTGCGGATCCATACGATATCCGCTCTTACGACAAGTTCAACCAGAAGCACTATTCGTGCGACCTGATGTATGACAAGATCGAGAAGTTTGTCGATGAGAATGCAGATAATCCTTTTATGCTCGTGTGGACCACAACTGTTCCTCACAGCACCGTGCAGGCACCTGAGGATGAGGTAATGTACTATGTGAACAAGCTCGGAGAGGAAAAGACTCCTATCACGGACGGTGGATGGTATTATCCTGTCCTTTATCCTAAGTCGGCATATGCTGCTATGATCACCCATCTTGATGCTCAGGTCGGAAAGCTTGTCCAGAAACTCAAGGATATGGGCCTTTATGAGAATACAGTGTTCATCGTCACATCAGATAACGGTCCTGCATGCAACTCCAACTCACCTCTTGACTACTTCAAGAGCGGTGGTCCGTTCAAGTGTACCAAGGGATGGGGCAAGGCTTCGCTTCACGAAGGTGGAATCAGGCTTCCGTTCATCATCACCTGTGGTTCTCACATCACTCCTGGCACAAGCGATTATGCCGGACAGTTCGTTGACATCATGCCGACACTGGCGGAACTTGCGGGAGTAGAGGCTCCGGCTAATGACGGTATCTCACTGGTTCCTACCATGACTGGCCGCAAGCAGCCTCAGCATGAATATCTCTTCTGGGAGTTCCCGGGAGGCAAGGGATGGCTTGCGGTGCGCTTGGGAGAGTGGAAGGGCCTCGTGATGGATGTTCATAAGGGCAACAATAAGATGCAGCTTTTCAATCTTCAGACAGACTCTCTTGAGACAACAGATGTCGCTGCCGAGCATCCTGAGATTGTGGAGCAGATGTGGAAATACGTCAAGGAATCGCATCAGCCTGTTCCTAACGACGTTCAAAGGTATAAGATGACAGTCAACTTCCCTGAAAAATGAAAATATTGATGACTATTGTATTGGCGGTACTCTGCAGTGCCGCCAATGTGTTTGCTCAGGAGATTGTGATTCCTGACTATTCGGCTTATATTCTTACTCCGAAGGCTCCTGATACACCACGTATAAATGGTCCCAAGGTGACCGGTGCCACTCCTGGAGCGGATTTCCTTTACAGGATTCCTGCGACAGGCGTGCGTCCTATGACATTTGCGGCAGAAGGCCTTCCAAAGGGACTCAAGCTCGATGAAGCCTCAGGTATTATCACAGGTAAGGTAAAGAAGGCCGGCACCTATAAGGTGACTCTCAAGGCAGAGAACTCCCTTGGCTCAAATGAAAAGGAGCTCCGCATCGTAATCGGAGACAGGGTTGCGCTCACGCCGCCTCTCGGATGGAATTCATGGAACTGCTGGGGAAACTCCGTGTCGCAGGAACTTGTCGAAAGTTCTGCAAAGGCAATGGTGGAAAGCGGACTTGCGGACTACGGATGGTCGTACATCAACATCGATGACGGCTGGCAGGGAGTGCGTGGAGGCGAGTACAAGGCAATCATGCCAAACTCTAAATTCCCTGACATGAAGGCTCTGGGAGAATACATCCATTCGCTCGGCCTCAAGTTCGGAATCTATTCGACCCCTTGGGTATCTACCTATGCTTCGCATATCGGTTCTTCCTGTGATAATCCTGAAGGAACATACTGGTGGGTCGAGCAGGGGCTCGTGGATGAATATTTCAAGCTTGACAGAAAGAAGCTTGACAAGGAGAAGATCCGTTATTACGGAGAATATTCATTTGCAAAGAATGACGTCAGACAGTGGGCTGAGTGGGGTGTGGACTACCTCAAGTATGACTGGAACCTCAACGACGTGTGGTGGCTCAAGGATATGCGTGAGGCCATAGATGCTTCGGGAAGGGACATTGTCTACAGCATATCCAACAAGGCCCGTGTGACCATCGGTCCTTGGCTGAAGCAGTATGCGGACTGCTGGAGAACCTCTACCGACATCCGTGACAACTGGGACAGCATCTCCGACATCGGCTTCGATACTCAGGACCGCTGGACCGGATTCAAGGAACCTGGCAGATGGCCTGATGCGGATATGCTTGTGCTCGGAAAGGTCGGCTGGGGCAGGAAGATGCGATGGACGCAGCTTACGCCTGACGAGCAGTATACCCACATCTCACTCTGGGCAATCCTTGCTTCTCCGATGCTTATCGGATGTGACATGAGCATGCTGGATGAGTTTACATTGAGCCTTCTATGTAATCACGAAGTTATTGACATCAATCAGGATCCTCTCGGAATCCAGGGAGTGAAACAGACGGTGAAGGATGATTACTACGTGTACATAAAGCCTCTTGAAGACGGCTCTCTTGCAGTAGGTCTTTTCAATATTTCCGACAAACCTCAGAAGATCGGCTTCATTCCTCACAAGCTTGGACTCTTCGGTGTTCAGACCGTGCGTGACGTGTGGAGGCAGAAGGATATTGCCAAGGTGGCCCAGAAGGAATACTGGGAGACGGAAGTGGCTCCGCATGGTGCAGTGCTTCTTCGCCTGTCTCCAGGAACCACAGGAGAGAAACTGGTGGGCTCATTCAGGGATCATGATTTTCAGAAACCAAAGAAATAAAGATGAAGAATATTTCCAGACTTTCGGCAGCGATGCTTCCTGTGGCTGCGCTTACAGGCTGTGCAGACAAGCTTCCGGAGAAACCTAATATCATTTTCCTCCTTTTCGATGACATGGGCTATGGCGACCTCGGCTGCTACGGTCAGGAACTCATCGAGACGCCGAATATCGATGCACTTGCGCAGCAGGGAATCATATTCACGGATATGTATTCCTCAGCTCCTATCTCTGCACCTTCAAGGTGCAGCATAATCACGGGAAAGCATGCCGGTCACAGTCAGATCCGTGCAAACGAAGAAGCTGTTCCGAGAGGATTCGACAAGGGAATGCCGGACTGGTACTTTGACAGAATCAGGAACGATGCTGCATTTGAAGGCCAGTACCCTTTGGCTGCCGGCACTGAAACCATCGGTACGATGATGCAGAAGGCCGGCTATAAGACAGCCATGATCGGAAAGTGGGGACTGGGAGGTCCTACGTCCGAGGCCAATCCTAACAAGATGGGCTTTGACTATTTCTATGGATTCAATTGCCAGATGCTAGCTCATTCATATTACCCGGACTATCTTTGGGAGAACGGCGAGAGGGTCCTCACCGGCAATGAATACATGCCTGTCAACAGAAGGCTTGATCCCGGTGCCGATCCGTACGACATCCGTTCCTACGACAAGTTCAATCAGAAATACTATGCTCCGGACCTGATGTATGACAAGCTTGAGAAGTTCGTGGAGGATAATGCAGAGAATCCGTTCATGCTTATGTGGACCACGACGGTTCCTCACAGCACTGTGCAGGCTCCCGAAGACGAGACCATGTACTATGTGAACAAGCTTGGCGAGGAAAAGACTCCGATTACTGACGGAGGCTGGTACTATCCGGTGCTCTATCCGAAGTCCTCATACGCTGCGATGATCACCCACCTCGATGCGCAGGTAGGAAAACTCGTCCGGAAGCTCAAGGATCTAGGGATATATGAAAACACAATGTTCGTCATAACCTCGGACAACGGTCCTGCAAGCAATTCGAACTCTCCGATGGACTATTTCAAGAGCGGCGGTCCGTTCAAGTGCACAAAGGGATGGGGCAAGTCGACTCTTCAGGAGGGTGGCATAAGGATGCCTTTCATTGTCTCGTTCGGCTCTCACCTCACTCCGGGCACAAGCGGATACATCGGTCAGTCAGTCGACCTTATGCCGACATTTGCTGAGCTTGCCGGAACTGATGCGCCGGAAAATGATGGAATCTCCTTCGTTCCTACTCTGCTCGGAAAGAAGCAGCCTCAGCACGAATACCTCTTCTGGGAATTTCCGTCATCAAGGGGCTGGGTTGCTGTCCGCTCGGGAAAATGGAAAGGTCTTGTGAGGCATGTGACCAAAGGTAACAACGAGATGGAACTCTATGACCTCGATACGGATTCATTGGAGACCACCAATCTTGCAGCTCAGAATCCTGAAATCGTGAAGCAGCTTTGGGACTATGTGAAGGAGGCTCATCAGCCTGTTCCTAATGACGTTGAGAAATTCAAACTTGACATAAACTTTCCTGAATGATGAAACGTTTGATATTTATGACAATGGCCTTGGTTGCCATTGCGTGCACTCCGGAAGATAAGGTGGGAAATGTAATGACCGGATGGCAGGAAGGATGGTTTGAAATCCATTCCATCAACACCGGTCGTGGAGAATGCTTCTTCTATATTCTTCCAGACGGAACAACCCTTCTTGTGGATGCCGCAGGAGCAAATCCTATGGACGATGAGCTTGAAAGCCACGGCTATCCGCTTGCACCTGCAAAACCTTCTGGAGACATTACAAGCAGTCAGGTAATAGTGGACTATATCCGCCATTATCTTCCAGCTGTCTCAGAAGGACGGCTTGATTATGCTGTCCTTACCCATTATCATGGCGATCATATGGGTATCCTGACAGATGATATGGAAGTAAATCAAGAAGGTGGCTTCGTAATCAGCGGACTTACAGACGTGGGAAGTCAGATTCCTATCAAGGTAATATACGACAGAGGAGACCTCTATGACCGTCCGTCAAAGAATTCCTTTACGGGAGCAACTCCAAGGCGCTATGAAAACTATCTCAAGTTCGTCGAGTGGTCATCAAAGGTTTACGGAACAGAACACAGAATAGCGGTTGCTGGTGCTCTTGATGAGATCAGGATGGTTCATGCCCCAGAAACCTATGAGCCATTCTCAATCAGGACAATTGCTGCTAACGGAAACGTATGGGACGGAAAGGATGGTAATATCTCTAGAATGCCGTCGTCTGAGGAACTGATGCCATTGGGTAAAGGAAAGGGTTGTGTGGCTGAGAATACCCTCAGTATAGCTCATCTGTTCAAATATGGAGACTTCGATTGGTTTGCTGCCGGTGACTGTATGTACATCCGCAGGGAACAGTTCGATTATTTTGATATTGAAGCTCCTATGGCAGAGGTGATGAGAAAGGTGGATGGAATGAAGGCCAGCCACCATGCAACAAAGGGAACAAACTCAAAGGAACTTCTCGAAGTTCTCAGACCTGATTTTGTGATTGCAGGCACATGGAAGGACATTCATCCTAACCATGCTACAGCAAAACGATTCTTCAAGGCATCTCCGGATGTGAAGTTCTACACAACGAATCTTACAGAGGGAGCCAAGAAGATTCTTACTGAAAACGGAGTGGACTGGACAATGTTCGCCGGCACTCAGGGTCATGTGGTGGTGAAGGTGGCTCCGGGAGGAGGCGAGTACAGAATCCTGGTCCTGGACGATAGCAACCAGGAATATCGTATCGTCCAGATGTCTCAAATGTATAGGTCAAGATAGTCAGGACTTGTCCTTCTGACGGTATTGGCTCGGTGTCATTCCGGTCTGACTCTTGAAGGCGGTACTGAAATAACTCTGGGACGTGAAGCCGGTCATTTCGGCGATGTCCGCGATTGAAAGCGAAGGGTTCTCCATCAGGCTCTTCGCTTTTTCTATACGGATGTGTGTGATGTATTCCTTGGCTCCAGTTCCGACAATAGCCTTCATCTTGTTGTAGAGCAATGCACGGCTGACTCCAAGTTCCCTGCAGATGAGCTGCTGGTCCAGATCCGGGTCGCCGAGATGTTCGCTTACGATCTTGTTGAATCTGATGATGAATGCCTCCTCTTCCGAGCCGAAGTCAGCAGGACTGTCTTCATTGCTGAGATATCTCTTCTTTACCTCAGACCTCTTTCTCAAAAGGCCTCGGAGGAGCTCTGTGAGCGTCTCCATCTCGAAAGGCTTGGGGATGAATCCGTCTGCTCCTAACTTGTAGCTGTCGCTCTGGTCGTGTTCGTCTCCACGTGCGGTCAGAAGTACGACAGGAATGTGGCTGAGTCTGTCATTTGACTTGATTGCATTGCATAGCTGGAATCCGTCTCCGTCCGGCATATTGACATCGCTGACTATTATGTCAGGAAGTTTGCCTGTGGATATCATCTTCAATGCCTGGTTGCCGCTTTGGGCCATCATGATATCCGCAAATTCAGTGTTCAGAGCCTCACGGAGGAAAGCAAGAAGGTCATAATTGTCATCGACAAGCATAAGCGTCATTCCGGATGTGTTGAATCCCTCAATCTCCGGAGCGGAAATCTCCAGACCCGGATTATATCCCATGAGCTCGTTCAGGTATGCTCTTGCTGAAGTCACCTGTTCCTCCTGGCTTACCGGTGTAAGAGGCACTTCCCACCAGAACGTGGCACCGCGATCTTCATTGCTGTATGCTCCGATGTTTCCTCCATGCAGGTCCACAAGAATCTTCGAATATGCCAGACCAATGCCGCTGCCGTATTTTTCACCGCCGCTCTGGTAGAAGCTGGTGTATATCTGGTCCATGTCTACCCCGGCAAGTCCTGGACCTTGGTCAGAGATGCTTATGCGTATTCCGGAATCCACCCTCTCTGCCGTGATGCTGATTTTGTCTCCGCTCTGACTGTGCTTGATTGCGTTCATCAGGATGTTTGTCATGACGGTTTCGCATTTTTGTCTGTCAATCCATATTTCAGATGCTTCAGGATTCACGTTGACAGCAATGTCTATGTTTTCGGCCTTCTCCTCATCAATGATGTCACCGGTCACGTCCATGATCCATCTGTATGTGTCCGTTGCCTCAATCTTCAGATGACTCTTTCCGACTTCCATCTTTCTGAGGTCAAGCACCATGTTGAGGATATCCCTCATACGGCGTGATTGCCTGTAGATCCTGTCGAGGGTAGAGTAGCTCTCATGATCCTGCGAAGTCTCTTTCAGCAGTCGTTTCAGAGGTGCCATGATAAGGGTGAGAGGAGTTCTCAATTCATGACTTATGTTTATGAGCATCTGCACCTTCTCTTCATATGACTTCTGTTCCTGCTCCTGCTGCATCTGCCTGAATTTTTCTATTCTGCGCTGTCTGGCGGCAAGATGCATTACCGTTGCTGTGCAAAGTGTCACCACAAGGATAATGCTTATGAACCACCATGACAGATACCATGGCAGAGGAATCCTCAGGTTCAGCAAGTGTACAGGTTCGGTCCATGTTCCGTCTCTCTTTGTGCAGGACACCATGATCGGATGCTTTCCGACAGACGGTCTTGGAAGTGTCAGGGATGGTGTGGACGTTTCGAATGTCCTGCCTAGGTCTGGCAAGTTGAAACGATATCTTTTCTCACGGAAGATGTCTTTCTCCTTGACATTTATTCTTATGAAGATTTCATCCCCGTTTCTCGGCATCAGGAAGAGCCCTTTTCTGTCAGGCATAATCTTCTTTTCATCCACCAGCACATCATGAAGCCTGATGGTAGGCTCCTCTGATGTGTCTACAGTGTATGACGCATCAATGTTCAGGAAGCCATGAACGCCACCCATGAAGATGTCTCCGCTGCGTGCAAGCAGCCTTGCCTTGCTGAGATATTCATTTGGCTCTGCGCCGTCAGACTTTCCGAACATGGCGAATGTGTCGGATTTTGAAAGATAGGCGAAAAGACCATATTTGGTTCCAACCCATACTCTTGCGTTTTTGTCGCACACGACAGATACGGCATCGTTGAAGAGCGAAGTCGGGATCTTATGGAATGAACGATTTGTCGTGTCAAAGCGGTGCAGGCCGTCAGATGTGGCAAGCCAGATGTCTCCCTTCTGATCTATATGACCGCATCTGATGGTTTCGTTGCTGCTGAATACGGATACAGTGGTCAGATCTTCTGCTCCTGTCGGAAGGAAATAGAGTTTTCTGTTGTCATGGAACCATAGTCCCTTGTCTGTGTTTCCGATGGACAGGAAGTATCCGATGGATTTTGTGCCGCTGTCAATCTTTATGCGTCTGCACAGGCCGGTGGTTCTGTCATATCTGTAGAGTGTCCTTCCGAAGATCAGCAGCTTGCCATCATTCTCGTTGCATATGTTTATGCCGACACCGGCATATTTTACCTGATAGTTGAGCTCCGGATCATTGACAGGCATCGGCCTGAGTTCACCATTGAGCTTGTTGAAGATCCAGAATCTGTCGCCGAACACAGAGATTGCAAGCTCGGTCTGGGAATAGGAAGCGATGGACACAACCTTAGTCTTGAGTGTACTCTCGTAATGGGTAAAGGTGTGGGTCTTGGGGTTGAATCTGTTCAGGCCTTCTCCATCTGTTCCGATCCAGATGTCTTCTGAATTGGTTCCTTGATACAGGCAGAGTACGGTAGGGTTGCTCAGACCAGTGTGCATGCCTATATGCACATCAGAGTGAGTCGCCATCTTGCTGCTGCTGACTCCGATCAGACCATCGCGGATGCTTCCTGCCCAGATGTTTCCGTAGGAGTCTGTGTATATGCATTTAATAGAGTGTGCAGGTAGCGAGAACGGGTCTCCGGCGACATGGGTGAGGGTCTTGATGCTGTCGTTTTCCGGATCAATGATGTTGATGCCGCCTCCGTCAGTTCCCGCCCATATCTTTGAATCTCTTTCGGTGAGACAGAGGACAATGTTGTTGTTGAGGTCAGAGTTGTCGTTTCTGTATGTCTTGATCCGTGTGCCATCCTTGGAGTAGACCTCAATGCCGTTGTTGTAGAATGCCAGCCAGATCTGTCCCTTGCTGTCGATCATGGCAGCTGAAATTTCTCTCTGTGATGCAAAAGGCTCACCTGAAACCTTTCCTGTCTTCTGATCCAGCAGGATGATGCCGCTATGCGAACAGCACATCAGCCGGCCCTCTTCCGGAGAAAGAATCTGCTGTACTGTGAATTCGGAAGAAACCTCAGTCAGGTCACAGAAAACCTCCAGCGTCTGTGATTCATGGCTGAACCTGTAGATCTTTCCGATACTTCCCAGCAGGATGCCGTCCTTGTCGCAGAACATGCTGAAGAACTGCAGGCTCTCCTGGTCTGTCCTGATGACTTCGAATATCTCTTCGCTGCCTTTTCTCCTTAGCAGACCGTCATCAGTCAGAACCCAGAGGTCGCCGACAGAATCATCTCCCACGTAGTGAACAGCCTTATCAGCAAATATCGGGTCCTTGTAATGTCTTAACGTAGTGCCGTTGAATCTGAACAAACCGTTCTGGGAACCGATCCACAAGTGACCGTCCTCCTTCTTGAATATGCTGTTGATGGTGGAGGTCAATCCCTCATCGTGAGAGATCCGTGTATAGATATATTGTTCTCGTGCAGACAGATATGCACAGGATAGAATGAGTGCTGATGTGAGGGTAAGAATTCTCTTCATAGGAAATCTCTTGTGATACTTAGCAAATATAATGATTTATGGATTATGGCGGCGCAAAAAAGCCAGACTGATTTTCGAAAATCACTCAGAAATTTTCAAAAATCACTATCCTGTGCCCTCGTGCACAAAACCGAAACACTAATAGCGTTTTCCTGAACGGTGCGGAATGAAACCGGCAGTACTTTCGTGTCAGCAAAATCGAACGATCATGAAAGACACTGCTAATGTTAAGGTCATCATCAAGCTTATTCTTTGGAATATTCTGGTTGTAGGTGTGGCCATATTGATGGCCGTTTTCTGATAGTCAGTTCTGTTTTGGTTGATTTTTTTATCAAAACAGAGCTTTCTAATCAAAATTTGATATATTTGTGGTTACGTAATTTCAAAATTGAAATAACAACCACAAATTAATAAACATTATGAACACACTATTCTATCTTGTGCCGGTGGCAGCGGTGATTGCACTCGCGTTTGCCTACTGGTTTTTCCGACAGATGATGAAGGAAAGCGAAGGAACCGCGACAATGAAGGAAATCGCGAAGTTCGTTAGAGAGGGAGCTATGGCTTATCTGAAGCAGCAGTACAAAGTCGTTATTATCGTCTTCATTGTGCTTGCTGCTCTTTTTGCAGTATTGGCATTCCTCGGAGTACAGAACAGCTGGGTGCCTTTCGCATTCCTTACCGGTGGATTCTTCTCAGGCCTTGCCGGCTTTGTCGGAATGAAGACAGCAACATATGCATCTGCCCGTACAGCAAATGCAGCTCAGAGATCTCTTAATTCTGGACTTAAGGTGGCTTTCCGAAGCGGTGCCGTAATGGGACTTACCGTTGTAGGACTCGGCCTTCTCGATATCGCAATATGGTGGGTGATCCTCAATCAGTTCGTTGACATCGAGGGAACCCAGAAGCTCGTGTTCATCACCACAACAATGCTTACCTTCGGAATGGGTGCATCTACACAGGCTCTCTTCGCACGCGTAGGTGGCGGTATCTACACCAAGGCTGCTGACGTGGGAGCAGACCTCGTAGGTAAGGTTGAGGCAGGTATTCCTGAAGATGACCCTCGCAACCCTGCTACAATTGCGGATAACGTGGGTGACAATGTCGGTGACGTTGCCGGTATGGGTGCTGACCTTTACGAGTCATACTGCGGATCTATCCTTGCTACGATGGCGCTTGGAGCCGCTGCATATTCGGCAGTAGGCACAGAGGCGCAGATGAAGGCAATCCTTGCTCCTATGACTATTGCCGCAATCGGAGTTGTACTTTCGATCATCGGTATCTATGTAGTGCGCACTAAGGAAGGTGCCGGCATGGATCAGCTTCTCAAGTCACTCGGACGCGGAACAAACCTCAGCTCGATCCTTATTGCAGCTGCAACATTCGGCATCATGTACATGCTCGGAATGGAGAACTGGTGGGGCTTCTCGCTCTCAGTAGTAGTCGGCCTTCTTGCAGGTGTGATCATCGGTCAGGCAACAGAGTACTATACATCTCATTCTTACCGCCCAACACAGAAGCTTGCTGAAAGTGCAGAGACCGGTCCGGCAACAGTGATCATCTCAGGTGTCGGCCTCGGTATGCTTTCGACAGCTATTCCTGTTGTTACGATCGCTGTGGCTATCCTCCTTGCATATCTTTGTGCAAACGGATTCGACCTTTCATTCTCTGCAGACAGCCTTTCGACAGGACTTTACGGAATCGGTATCGCGGCAGTCGGAATGCTCTCGACTCTCGGTATCACTCTTGCAACTGACGCATATGGCCCAATCGCTGACAACGCCGGCGGTAACGCTCAGATGAGTGAACTCGATCCTGAGGTTCGTAAGCGTACAGACGTTCTCGATGCCCTCGGCAACACAACAGCTGCAACAGGCAAGGGATTCGCAATCGGTTCTGCCGCGCTCACAGGTCTTGCACTTCTTGCTTCATATATTGAAGAGATCAAGATAGGTCTCGAGCATCTCGGAAAGCAGATTGTAAATGTTTCAGGCGAACTCATCAATGCTGCAGATGCAACAATTCCGGACATCATGGCTTACTACCATGTGGATCTCATGAACCCAGTGGTTCTCGTAGGTGTGTTCATCGGTGCGATGATGTCATTCCTCTTCTGCGGCCTTACAATGAATGCAGTGGGCCGTGCGGCTCAGAGCATGGTGACTGAGGTTCGTCGTCAGTTCCGTGAGATCAAGGGTATCCTCACAAGAGAGGCAACTCCTGATTATGCACGTTGCGTGGAGATCTCTACAAAGGGTGCTCAGAAGGAAATGCTTCTGCCTTCGCTCATCGCCATCATCGTTCCTGTCATCGTAGGCCTTATCCTTGGCCCTGCAGGTGTCATGGGACTCCTCATCGGAGGTCTTGGTTCAGGTTTCGTTCTTGCTGTCTTCATGTC
>JAEIGA010012434.1_pt1 | contig 12923 bp, 24 predicted proteins | sample 9270691 | NCBI WGS metagenome assembly JAEIGA01 (sample SAMN17057246, study PRJNA624740) | gut metagenome | biome: biome; isolation source: fecal sample | host: Bos grunniens | place: China: Xizang | collected 2019 | reverse complement strand
TTTTCCCGAAATACTACCCCCTCTTTCTATACGAGAAAATATATAAAGTCTATAGTCTGTTTTTAAACAGAAAAAATCTGAAGAGTAAAATCATACCCCTCAATAATTATTATACTATTTAATTTTAATACCCTCTCTCATCGGCGCGCTAACGGGCCATGCGCGCCGATTTTTCGATACTTTAGTCCTTTAGCATTTTACCAAACTAAAGCGTTACCACGTTACTTCGCTAAAGCGCATCCTGAAACCACGGTGATGTGCTAACACGTTACTACGTTAAAGTGGCAGTGGGCGAATACTTTAGCTTGGTAAAGTGTTAAAGTGCTAACACAATGAAGAAAAAATTTTTAAAAATTTTTTAAAAAACCCCTTGACAAGCCTATTATGCTGTGCTATAATAGAGTCAAGATAAGAGAGGGGAAAACCTCCAACAAGAAAGGAAATACATACTATGAAGAACATCATCGCTATCACCTACAAAACCACTTGGCACGGTCATCACACCCACTACGCAAACGAGAACCGCTTTATGAGAACAAGAGTTTTCAGCGACATCGAAGAGGCGAGAGCATTCGCAAAGACTGTCGAAGTAATAGAAATTAATGATCGCGCTGGCAAGGTTATCACTCTGTGATAGCCTTATTTTTTTTCTTGGGCGCGACACTTTAGTTTGTTAGCACGTTGCCGTGTTAGCTCGTTGGGGTCCTAAATGGCACTTTAGTATGGTAAAGTAATAAAATTTTAGCAAAGTAAAATATTAACACGTTAATGTACTATCCCGATACTGTATTAACAAACTAAAGTAAAAAAATTTTTAAAAATTTTGCAAAAAACCCTTGACAAATAACCAAGAGTGTGATATAATTCAGACGGTAAGAGAGGGAACAAACCTCACACGAAAGGAATACATAATTATGAAGAACATCAATGAAATGAACAGAGCAGAACTTGACAAGGCAATCGCAGAAATCGAAAATGACCCTAAATACATTAGTGCAAGAATGGCAGACCGTTTGGAAGGCGAAGAAAAAGCGTACTACAACAAACAGTTTAATACATTGCTTAGTCTTAACAGAGCAAGAGCCTCCAAGAGAACAAAGGAAGAGTACGAAGAACTCCTTGCAAACACTCTTGAAACCCTCTCGAACCTCAACAGAAGTCTTGCGGAAGACAACCTTGACGCCTTTAGAAAATACACCTTAAAGCAGACCATCGCAGACTTTGAGAAAACTGCGGAAAACTATCGTAAAGCAATCGCAGAAGCTGAGTAATCAGCTTCTCTCTTTTTTAGCAAAGGCGAACATTCGTTTGGCTCGTGCGACCTCGAAATACTTCAGTATGGTAAAGTGGTAAAATAATAAAGCAAAAAGAATAGTAAAAAAAATAAAAAAAATTTTCACAAAACTATTGACAAACCGCTTTACTTGTGATATAATTAAGACAGTAAAAGACGAAAGGAAATACATAAAATGTACGAATACAACAGCCAAGACTACGACAGAGAAATAAAGAAAAGAAACAAACCTTGGAATGGTAAGGTAATTACTACAAGCAAACAATGGAACTGCAATGCGAGTGGCTCGTGTCCAATAGATAATTGTAGTAGTAACCAAATCTATGAAGCAATAGCAGAATACAAAGACAACTGTAACTATTATTATTAAGAAGAAGCCTGCGGCGGCTCGCTTAACAGAACGGACAGAGCGAGCAACCGCAGACTTTTTGTAAGGCGCACTTTAGTTTGTTACAATGCTAAACCGCTAAAGCCGTGCGACCCCAAATTTCGCTTTAGTATGGTAAAGTGATAAATTATTAACAAAATGAAGCAGAAAAAATAATTAAAAAAATTTCACAAAACCCCTTGACAAACCGCTTTTAATGTGCTATAATAAAGACACAGTAAGGGAGAGGAAACCTCCAAGAGAAAGGAAATACATAAAAATGATTAACATTAGAACAATTCGCAAACTCCAAAACAACGACGGCTTGACTTTAAAATGCGGTCAAAAGATAACCTATAAAAGCGGTTGGCAAGTAGCAGACCACGGCGTAGAAGCAAGAACCGCAGAAGAAGCAATCAAAGCGGTGCGCGCTATGGGCGGTAATTGCGGTGTGTGGCTTGAAAATGGCATTTACTACATCGACCATTCTTTCCGAGTAGCGACCAAACGAGAAGCGTTGGAGATTGGCAGAGCCAACAACCAAATTTCAATTCTCTCTTGGAGAACAATGGGCTTGGCTTACTGCTAAGCCCAACAAAAAAAATTAAAAAAAATTCAAAAAACCTATTGACAAATCGATTCAAGTGTGATATAATAAAGACACAGTAAGGGAGCGGACAACCCACCAACCGCAGAAAGAGAGAAAAAATTATGGCACTTAAGGAAACCTTCAAGAGAAACACAGAAAAGTTTATTGCAGAAACTGAAAAGGCTGAACAAGAAGCCGCACTCCGTTATGTAATTACAATCGTAATTCCCAAGGCGGAAACAGTTAGCACTCACTCCACCGAATGTCAATTCCGTTTTAATGTTCCTATGACAATCAACTTTGAAAAGGTTGTAGAAATCTTAAAAAATGATACTTACGGCTTTGATGTTGATACCTACATTGAAGACAGAGTAATCATTATGAAATGGTAAAAACGAGAGGGGAGCCATCCCCTCTCTTTCTTTTGCTCTTGGCGCTTTAGTTTGCTACCGTGCTAACTCGTTGAAGCCCCAACTCGCACTTTAGTATGGTAAAGCATTAAAATTTTAGCAAACTAAAGCAAAAAATATTTTGAAAAAATTTCCCAAAACCTATTGACAAATGCTTTTTTGTGTGATATAATAAATACAGAAACAAGGGGAACACCCCAATAGAAAGGAAATACATAAATGAAACCTTACGGAAAATATGGAGTTTACAGAGTAAACAAAATCACAAAGGAAAGCGAAAGAATTTACGGTTTTAATTGCAAAACAAATGCTTATAGTATTAAAGACGAATTAAACCGCTATGCACCCGACATCAACGAATATCAATATGTAGTGAGGTATGAAAAATGAAAGACATCATTCGCAGAGGGGAAATTTATTACATAGACCTATCCCCCGTTAGAAACTCCGAGCAAGGCGGAATTAGACCTTGTGTAATCGTTCAAAACAACAAAGGCAACGAACACGCACCGACAACAATAGTTGTCCCCCTAACCACCAAATCAAAAAAAATGCTTCCCACTCATAAAGTTGTAAGAGAGGGAACAAAAGACAGTATCGCCCTGTGTGAGCAAGTGCGAACCATTGACAAAAGCAGAATATCGGGCGAATGTATCGGCAGATGTTCACCGCACACAATGGAACAAATCGACCTTGCTTTAAAAATTAGTTTGGGATTGTAAAAAATCCCAAACTAAAAAAATAAAAAAAATTCAAAAAAACTATTGACAAACATCCAAAAGTATGATACAATAATAACACAGTAAGGGTTGCGACCTACCGCAAGAAAGAGAGAAAAGAAAATGAAAAACACAAGAAAAGATTACCACTTCGCAATTCAGATTATCGTAGTCAACAAAACACGTCAAATCACAGACACAAAAGAGATCCCATTTATTGCAGAAGGTACAAGTTACGCACAAGCAAGAACAAAAGCTCTTAATTACGGTCAAGCAATTCTTCGTGATTACGATAAGCAAAATTTACGTGCATTTATGAGAGTATGTAAAAACGACTAATTCCAAAAGAGGGGAGAAATCCCCTCTCTTTCTGCGGTTTCTCGCTTCACCGTGCTAACAAGCTAAAGTGCGAGACCGCCACAACCGCCCGAGCCGCAATTTGGGCAAAATGCACAAAAACACATTTCTAAATCAAAATAATTTTGTGCAAAATGACTATTGACTTTTCCCTAAACCTATGCTATAATAAGTACAGAAAAAGAGAGAGGGCAACCCCCTCAAGAAAGGATACATACTATGCAGAACTACAGACATTGGGCTTTTAATCCCGCCACGGGCGAAATGGTGAATACCACCAACGGCAACCACCTTAAACGTTGGGTCAAGGCTCTACAAAGAGCCGACAAGGGCGGACGATGGTGGTTTGCCCACGGCACTCGCGAGCAGGCTATGGCAAAATTCCAACGCCTGCTCGGGCAGTAAAAAAAATAAAAAAATTTCAAAAAACCCCTTGACAAATGAAATCAAGTGTGGTATAATAATCACAGAAACGAGGGAGCGAGGCAACGGCGAAGAACCGAAGCCCACGTGAGCGATGTAAGACCTTGCTGACAAAGACCTCGACCGCACGGTGTGTAGGTGTGCGGTATATAAATGTGAGCCAGTGCCGTTCCGCTGAAGAAATGACGGCTAATGCCTACTACAAAGCAAAGCCACCCCTTAGTGGGGAACCTCACTCTATCGAATTAAGTCCTCCAATGCGGAGGGCTTTTTTCGTGCGGCAATTCCGAACATCCGTTCGACCCGGGGGAGCCCGAAAAAACGCTTTAGTTTGTTAGCATATTAAAATGTTAGCAAAATGCGATGAAAAAATATTTGAAAAATTTTCCCAAAACCCCTTGACAAACTTTCAAAAGTGTGTTATAATAAGGTATCGAAAGAAAGAGAGGAAAACAAAATGGAAAACAAATTGGTAGATTTAATGTTTAGTGCTGATGAGGAAGATGTTCTCGTAGAACTGAACTACGAAGGCAAGACCAAAAACGAGCTCAAGCAAGAGGGCAAACAAATCCTTCAAGATTGGGGATTTACTGATATTAAATTCGTCGGTTTCTTCACCGTCGAACAAGGCGAGAGAATGGGGCTTGATACTTATTAAGCCCCCTCTTTTGCGGTCTCCACTTTAGTTTGCTAACACGCTACCGCGATGCTCGCTCGAGCCGCAGTTTAGGCAAAATGCACAAATACACTTTAATTTATTGCGAAAATTTTGTGCAAAATGACTATTGACTTGTCCCAAAAGGTATGATATACTATTATCAGAAAGAGAGGGAAACCCAATGAAAAAAGAAAAGAAATTCGACAAAAGAATATTCAAAAAGACAGGTGATGAACTCCAAGCCTACCTCGCTTTTAAGCGCAGAGGTTCGGCAACCAAAAGCAAAAAGGGTAAGGGTTCGTATGACCGCAAGAAATTCAAGAGAGGTGAAGACTAATGAAGAAGAAAACAATCATTATCAACGGCGAAGAATACCAAGAGGTAGAAAATACAACTGTATCGGACTTAATCGGAATGACACTTGCGGTTGTCGGTGTTTCCGTTCTGTTGGTCGGCACTTTTGCAACTCTATTGTTTGCGGTGCTTGGCGTACTGTAAAAAAAATTAAAAAAGTTTTCAAAAAGGTATTGACAAACAAAGTCAAGTGTGATATAATATAATCAAGATAAGGGTTGCGACCGACCGCAAGAAAAGAGAGGAAAATATTATGAAACTTACAAAGGTATTGAAGGACAAGATTAAAAAGGAAATGGCTATCGCAAGACAAGAAGCCGACAAAAAGGCTCGTGCTGATTACGATAACCGCAGAGAAAAGGCAAAGGAAGAACTTGCCAATCTCATTAAGAAAATAACCCCCGAAGCCGTAGCAATTCTTGAAAAATACGGAATGGATTCGCTCGGTGCGACAGAGTTCGCAAGTGAAAGATGTTATAATAGAATTATCCGTTGCGATAACTATTATATTGAAAACAAAGACGAAGCAAAGGCTTTGCGTGAAGCTGAGAGCGCGAGAAGCCGAAAGGAAGACGAACTCATCGAGGAATTTTTCCTTGAATGCGAACTCGGTGTAGAAAAGGCAAACTTCCTTGACGAACTAAAAAAACTCTGTTCCAAAATGGCTGAATAGTTAAAAACGAGAGAGGGCAGAAATGCCCCCTCTCTTTCTTTTTCCGTCGCACCCCCGAACATCCGTTCGAGCCGCAATTTTCGCTTTAGTCTGCTACCACATTAATTTGTTACTAAACTAAAGTAAAAAATTTTTTAAAAAAATTTCACAAAACCCCTTGACAACCGCCCGCAAGTGTGATATAATTAGGTATCGAAAGAAAGAGAGGAACTCCCAATGAAAAAACTTACAGTAACCGAAATGAGCAAAAACATAGTAATCGCAACGGACAATGACCTCGACTATGCGTGGTTCGAAGAAAAAACCGACTATTATATGACGAACCCTCGCTACACCGCCGAAGTCAAGAGAAAGTTAATCGAAACCGCATACGAAAGCCTTATGGTTCGCATAGCACTTGAAACTATGACCGACCGCACCGAGCGTTATATCTTCTATATAGAGAACGGCATAACGATTGAAACCGCAGAAATTATAGAGGAAGCAATCCTTCCTCTATTGGAAAAATAATACTTGACAAATCAAAAATAATATGATATAATTATTATAGTAAAAAAAGAAAAGAGGTAAATCAAATGACTATTGGCTATTGGGTATTTGTTGTGATAGTTGCTATCGTCGGACTTGTTTTTTCCTTTATTGCAGGATACGGAAACGAATCTGTCGCATATGGTGTAATCGGAGTGCTTATCACCGTTCTTATTGTCGGAGCTTTAATCGGCGGTGGCTATTGGTACTACAACAGCACAGCCGACGGAGCAAGAGCACTAAAAGACCAACACTCTAATTTGTCGAATGGACTTCAGCGAGAGATTATCTTAACCGCAGAAGACGGCAGAGAAATCTTTTATTACAAGGGCAAGTGTGATATTGAAACAGACCACTCCAACTATATTCTATTTGAAGATGAACAAGGAAATCGACAGATAATTTACAAGGGTATTCAAGACACCTTGATTATTTCAGAGATACCCGAGTAAAAGGAAGAGCGGTCGCCCCGATTGGGCGGTCGCTTTTTCTCGCTTCAGCCGAACATTTGTTCGGGGGGGCCGCAAACTCCGTTCCACCCCCAACTTGGGCAAAATGTACAAATCCACTTTAATTTATTAAAATATTTTTGTACAAATTGCCTATTGATTTATCCCGAAAGTGTGGTATAATAATTACAGTAAATGAAAGAGAGGGAAACCAAATGGCTAATTTTTCCGTAATCGCAAAAAATGACAAACTTGAACAAATCAACAACATTAACGATTTGCAATATGCTTTTGAAATGTATAAGTATCTTGCATTTGAAATGGACTTTCCCGATGTAAAACTCATTGACAACGAAACGAGCGAGGTTCTGTTGTATATCAAGAGGGAAAGCACCACTTATGAATGCATTTCCCCCTTGCTTATGAAAGCGTTTCAAGAGGGTGCGGACACCCCGATTGAACCGAACGGAGTAAGCGAGGAAACCGCACCTCTAAACAAGGCACTTGACTATCTTGCTATATGTCGAGAAAAACTTGAAAAAATGCTCGCTGATACCAAATACCCTATCAGTCTTATGAGGCAATTAAAAGATATTTACAAGAATGTTATTGAGTTACGATATGATGTCGGCACATTAAAACATTTGATAAAAGTTTTAGAAGAAATTGAAAAAAACTATTGACAAACCCCTCTCGGTGTGATATAATAATAATGTCGAGAGGGGAACACCCCCTACATAATAAATGAAAGAGAGAAAAAAAATGAAACTTACTGACAACAAAAAGGCAAACAAAGTAGAACACGAAATTAGGTTTGAAGATTTACTCGATGGCGAAGTGTTTTATTGCGACGAAATGCTTTATATGAAACTTGATGATGATGTACAATCTATGGATGGTTGTAGTCTCGTATATAATGCTGTTGCATTAATCAATGGTTCATTGGCTGCGTTTGACAATGACGAAAAAGTTGGTCGCTTCGGCGAAGAACCCGAACTAATTTACGATACTAATACTGTTCGATATACCGAATGAGAGAGGCGAGAAATCGCCCCTCTCTTTCTTTTAGGATTTGAACCGCTCGCCCACGCCCCAGGCGAGCGGAATTTCCATTATACCACGCCCCTCGAAAAAAGTCAATAGGCAATTTGCACAAACTTCGCATCTCAAATTATCCCGATTTTGTAACATCTCACAATTGACTTTCCTATTGGTCTGTGATATACTATTATTGTCAAGAGGGCAAGGGTGCCTTCCCGCGTGGATAGTTTTTAGCGATTGAAAAGGCTACGCTAAATGCTCTTAATTTTTTGAAAACTTTGAAAAATTTTTTCAAAAACCTCTTGACAATCGCACGAAAGTGTGATATAATAAGAATGTCAAGAGGGAGAAATAACCCCCGAACGCTCGGACAGAAACCAATGGTACTAATGGAAGAACAGATAGTCGTTAGTAGGGCGAGGTTAGAGTTGAAAAAAGTTGCAAATTTTTTCAAAAACCTCTTGACAAATACATACCGATATGGTATAATACATATGTCGGGTGGGAGCGTACGGCTCACTCGATATAAGTACCAAATAATAACTTAATTTTGAAAGGAAATCAAAAACTATGGCTAACACCACCAAGAAACCCACAATCGTTGAAAATTTCAAAGACATTATCGAAGTCCTCGAAGCAAACGGACTTTTGACCGAAGACCGCAAGGCTTTTCTTGAAAAGCGTATCGAAGTAACCGAAAAGAAGAACGCTTCGGGTGGCGGTGAGAAGAAACTTTCCAAGGAGCAGATTGCTAACGAGGAAATCAAATCGAACATTCTTGATGAAATGGAAACGGGCAAGTCCTACACCATTTCGGATATGCTCAAATCTCTTACTTGTTGCGAAATGCTTTCGCAGAATAAGGTTAATGCCCTTGTTAAGCAGTTGAAGGATTCGGGCAAGGTAATTCGTACCGAAGCAAAGGGCAAGGCATATTTCACCCTTGCTTAAATTAAGGGGCGAGAAATCGCCCCCCTCTATTCCAAAAGAAAAGAGGTTGAATAATGAATAAACAAATCGAAAATCTTGTGCGGTCGCTCGGTTGCACGGTCGAAGAAGCAAAGGATATTATCGAAGCCGACAAAAGAATTGATAAGGGCGAGAAACTGTTTGCCCTCTCGCCAGAGCAAGAAAAGGCAAGTAAAAAGGCTCGTTCTGTCGCTCGACAACCTACCGCTTATAATTTCACCAAACGAGAACGAAAAGCCGATGAGGATAAACGCTTTTTGATAGAGGCATTTGAAAAACTCCTTGCCGAGCAAGTAAAAGCCGATGAAATCGAAATCGTCAATCCCGAACGAGAAATCGTGTTTAAGGTGAATGACCGCAAATATAAAATTGTATTGTCTTGCCCTCGCAACTGAGGGCAAGATTTTTTATTTTTGTGCATTTTGACTATTGACATTTTAAATCGGCTGTGACCGGATGCCACAGCCGAAATTTCATTATACACCATCCCCACCAATTTGTCAATAGGCAAAATGCACAAACTTCTCGCTCCCTCAAATCCCGATTTTGTCATTTCTCACAATTGACTTTTCCGTGCGGCTATGGTAGAATAGTATTGTTGATAGGGCAGATGTGCCCTACAATGAATAAATTAAAGAGAGGTAAAAACCATTGAACCAAATCAAACTTGACCGCAGAAGAAAGTATTATATGATTCTTGACTGCGAAACCGCAACCCTTCCAAAAGCAACCGAATACGAAAGCGAAAAGGCGAAGAAGACAATCGCAATCGCAAAACCGCTTATATATGACCTCGGTTATACAATAATCGATAACAAGGGTAATATATATGCGAAGAAGAATTTTCTAATCTCGGAAATCTTCTCTGTCCCCGAAATCTTCAATACCGCATATTATAAGGATAAGAGAAATTTATACCTTGAAAAACTCCAAAAGGGCGAAATCACTTTGACCGATTGGAATACCGCAAACCGAGAATTGACCGCAGATTTGTCCCTTGTGTGTGCGGTCGGTGCATATAACTCGATGTTCGACTATAAGAAAGCAATTCCATTTACTGATTTATATATCAATATGCTTTACTCCCCTAATTTCCACGAATGGCTCGAAAGTCAATATAGCGTGTGCGATTGGCTTGTCGGTGGTGGCAAAATGAGAACGGAAGAAGCAAGAGATTTTGAAAAAGATATCTTCCGCTATAAAGGCAGTATATATCCCCTCTTTGATGTGTGGGGCTTGGCTTGTCGATACTTGCTTGATGATGAATACAAGAAACTCTGCTTTGAAAATGGGTGGCTCTCGGCAAGTAAAAAGTATTTTACCACTAATGCGGAAAAGGTATTCCGTTATTTAAGCGGTGATTTGGAATTTGAAGAACGCCATACCGCCATTGAAGATTGCTTGATTGAAAGCGAAATCTTCGCAAAGGTGGTACAAAAGACCAAGAATAAATGGGATATGGGATTGATTTATTTTCCGTTTAGAGAATTGGGAACAGTTGAAGAATTTTGTTATCAAAACGAACTGTTCAATCCCTATTCCGATTTCTAAAAAAAATAAAAAATTTTTTCAAAAACCTATTGACAAACCCTCTTGGATATGGTATAATAAAGCATACCCAAGAGGGAGTACATAAGAAAAAAGAGAGGAAAACAAAACTATGAACTTTTTAACTTTATTTATCGTATTGAATATCGCAAATGTGATTATTCAAACAATCAAGTCAATCGCAACGATTAAGTGCGGTAAAACTGTTGCTTCAATCGTAAATGCGGTTGCCTACGGACTTTACACCTATGTAGTGGTTTTTATGAACTGCGACGATTTATCGCTCTTTTGGAGAGCCGTTATTGTAGCACTTTCAAATCTTATCGGCGTATGGGTTGTTAAGTATGTCGAAGAAAAGAAAAGAAAAGACCGCCTATGGAAAGTGGAACTTGCCGTTCCGTTCGCTAAAGCAGACAATACCGCAGAATTAATTGCAGATAACGAAATTCCCTTTAATGCGGTAGTTGTGGGTGATTGGGTAATGTTCAATGCTTATTGCGAAACTCAAAAACAATCTTCCAAAATGGCAGAGATTGGAAAACTTGTGGGTGGTAAAATTTCCGCATACGAAAGCAAACCGATTTTCTAAACGAGGGGGCAAATGCCCCCATACATAAAAAAATTAACAAAACCTATTGACAATCTTAAAATTATGTGGTATAATTAGGTAAAGAAAAAAAGAGAGGAAAAAACAAAATGGCAATTAAATTTAATGAAGTATCAAACAAGCGTAGTTATCGCCCCCTAAAATTCGAGGACTTGAAAATCGGTGATATTTTTCAGTCCAAAGACCCTTCCTACGCTTCGGATTGGTATATGAAAACCGATGAGGGTTGCGACTATGAGGGAAGTGTCGATTCTAATGCGGTGGCATTGAGTAGGGGCATTTTGGTTTATTTCTCCGATGATTCAAATGTTACCAAGTTGGATAAGGACTTGACCATTGAATACACGAACAAAGACCTTTTGGAATGGGTGTGAGGGGGTAAAAAATGAAAACAGAATTGCAAAATTTTATTGATATGCTTGACAATGCCGATGTGCAATATGGCATCAAAGATGTGTTAGGACTTCGCACTCTTGTTGTCATTGAGGGAGTGGAATTTTGGTTCGACGATGTCGGTCGGTTGCTTGAAGCGGGTCGGTAATGATGGGGCGAGAAATCGCCCCTCTCTTTTTGTGCAAAATGACGAACCGGTCGCGGTGGAACGCCACGACCGGTTTTTCCGTAAAATTCCATTATACCACTTTTTTGCTCCGATGTCAATAGGCAAATTGCGCAAATATTTTATCCCAAAACCTTGAATCTTTGTGCAATTTGACTATTGCATTTTGTTTCCTCTTGTGGTACAATCTTAATGTAGTCAAGGGGAGGGTGATTCCGACCGAGTACAACGGAATGATGGGTTCGATTCCCTATTACTGACGAGTAAAATACTTTTTGAAAAATATTTCAAAAACCCCTTGACAAATCACTTTTAATGTGATATAATCTTAAATGTGAGGTAGAGATACCAAGCAAATCAAATCGAAAAAAATTTGAAAAAAGTTTCAAAAAAGGCTTGACAAATGGTTTTCGATATGATATAATACATATAGTGAGTGAGGGGTGCACACCTTATGAACTATAAGTACCAAATTTTAACTTAACTTAATTTTGAAAGGAAATTTTAACTATGTCTAACACTAATAAGAAACCTACCATTATCGACAATTTCAACGATATTCTCAATGTCCTTGAAGAAAACGGACTCTTGACCGATGACCGCAAGGCGTTCCTTGAAAAGAGAATTGAGGTAACCGCCAAGAAGAACGCTAATAGCGGTGGCGAAAAGAAGCTCTCTAAAGAGCAGATTGCCAACGAGGGCATAAAGACCGAAATTCTTAATGATATGGAAAGCGGTAAGGCTTATACCATTTCGGATATGATTAAGGTTCTTCCCTCTTGTGCGATGCTTTCGCAGAATAAAGTCAATGCACTTGTCAAGCAGTTAAAGGATGACGGAAAGGTTATCCGTTCCGAAAACAAGGGTAGAGCATACTTTACCCTTGCGGAAAAAGTGGGCGAGTAATCGCCCACCCTTAATAAAGGGGGTATATACCAATGGCGGAAAAGCAAGTTGAAAAACTTATGCGACTTTTGGATGTGTCGGAAGAAGAAGCCTTGCAAATCATAGCAGATGATAAAGCAATCGATAAAGGCGAAAAACTTTTCGAGCAGACAAAAGAACAAAAAGCCATAACGAAAAAAATGTCTGCGACAGGTACAAGAAAAGCACCGACAGTATATAATTTTGATACTACGAAAAAGGAACGAAAAAAAGATAGCACAAAAGAGGAATTTATCGCAAATTTGGCTCAATATCTTGAAAATTGTGTTGATAATGTTGAAATTCTCAATCCGTCTAAACTAATTTCGTTCAAAATTGGTGAAGATACTTTTGAACTTGACCTAAAACTCAAAAGAGCACCGAAAAAATAATGGAAAATCAAAGATTTTCCCTTATACATAATAAAAATGAGAGGAAATTAACAAAAAGTGAA
>JAEIGA010012433.1_pt1 | contig 12924 bp, 9 predicted proteins | sample 9270691 | NCBI WGS metagenome assembly JAEIGA01 (sample SAMN17057246, study PRJNA624740) | gut metagenome | biome: biome; isolation source: fecal sample | host: Bos grunniens | place: China: Xizang | collected 2019 | reverse complement strand
TGCAGTTCTTTCTAACTCATATAAGGAGGAGCAGCTTGAGAACGGTGAGACACGCGTTGTACTCAACATTCCTGCACCGCTTGCACCAGTTAAGGTTGCAGTGCTTCCTCTCGTTAAGAAGGACGGTCTTCCAGAGCTCGCACGTGAGATCATGAACGACCTTCAGTACGACTTCAACTGCCAGTACGATGAGAAGGATTCAATCGGTAAGAGATATCGCCGTCAGGACGCAATCGGTACTCCATTCTGCGTTACAATCGACCACGATTCACTCAACGACCACTGCGTTACAATCCGTCATCGTGACTCAATGCAGCAGGAGCGTGTCAAGATCGAGGATCTCCATGCAATCATCGCTAAGGAGGTTAACCTCAGCAACATCCTTAAGAAACTCAAATAACACAAGATATTATGAAAAGAATAATTGCTATCGCCCTCGTTTCTCTCGTGGGTTTCGTTGCAGCTGAAACAACTGCTTCTGCTCAGCTTCTCAAGAACCTCTTGAAGAAGGCTACAACTGAGACAACAGCTCCAACAGCAACTACTAACGGTCAGGCTGCCGGTGCTGCTCTCAAGGGTCTTTATACTCAGTATAAGGCTGATGGCAAGCTTGATATGGCTAACCTTACCAATATCATGAATCTTGCTACACTTGCAAACAATGTGAAGGATCTCAAGGGTCAGACTAACAAGTCTGCATTCTACAAGGATTTCGCTACTGGACTCGTTTCCGGTTCAGGAAACCTCGTTACAAGCGCCAACACATCTTCTGTAATGAGCGGTCTTACAAGCCTCGTTAACAACGTGGATCTTTCTGCTCTTCAGGGCAAGGCTACTGATGTTGTAAGCAACGTTACAACAAAGGGAACCGAGGCTATAGAGAATGCAAACCAGATTGCATCATCTGTAACAGGCATCCTCAATCTCTTCAAGAAATAGCATAACCTGCAAATATGAAAATCCCTTCCGACGACCATCGGAAGGGATTTTTTTATATGATATGATACTTTATTCGTTATTCCAGCCCTGAGCCTTTATAGGGAGCTCCAGTCCGTCAGGAGTCACTACAACCGCTCCTACTTCAGGCTTTGCAAGGTGTCCGATCACGTCGAATGTCTGGAAATCGTGACGGAACTTGTCGTGCTTGCCGATAGGAATAGTGAAGAGAAGTCTGTAGTCCTCTCCTCCGTTAAGGGCGGCAGACATAGGGTCGATATTCATTTCCTTTCCAAGGTCGAAAGTCTTTCCGGCAAAAGGCAGTTTATCTACATAAATCTTTGCTCCAAGACCGCTGTCCCTTACAAGGCGGCGTACTGCATCTGCAAGTCCTTTGGTCACAAGATAACCATATGAAGGCATGATCTCGGAATCCTCCAGCTGAGTGATTGTCTGAGGGTTGATCTGAGGCTTGAGATAAGCTCCTACGAGATGCTTGTAATCGTCAAGCTTCGGCTGAGCCTTGGCATCTCCGCTCTGCATGAATGCCTTTTTCTCTCTTTCAAGCACCTGGAATCCCATGTATCCTGCGCCGAGGTTATCCGATACGCAAATAAGGTCCATGCTCTTTGCCTCCGGCCTTCTCTTTGCCATGAGCAGAGAAGTTTCTCCCATAGATGAAACACTGATAGTCAGACCGTTAGGTGATGGTATAAGATCGAGACCGACCTGCTTGTAACCATGCTCCTTTGCTGCTGCTACAGCTCCGTCCCATACTTCCTTTATCTGTTTGAAATCGAGCTTCGAAGATATTCCGAGACGGATCTCAAGAGTGCGTGGGTGTGACATTTCAGCATAAAGCTCGCCAGTTACGGCTGTCACGCATTTATATCCGAGGTGCTTCAGCGGGAAGTAGATCAGATCAAAGTCAATGCCTTCAATGAAGGTACGTGACTGCATGCTTATGCAGCTCTTTCCTGATGTCTCGAATCTGTTGTTCTGAAAAGGTTTGAAAGGGGTTCCTTCGTAAAGTTTCGCGATTGCATCCACTCTTCCGAGGGTAGAGAAAGTATCTTCTGCCATTATCTGTATTTTTATTTTTTCAAAGATACTGCAAAAATAGGAAATTTTGTCAAACAGATAAAAAATCAGTAGATTTGAAATCTGTAACCAATATTACACTATTACAATGAAAAGAATACTTTTATTAGCTTTGGCGGCCCTTGTGGCTTTCCCGCAGATTTCTGATGCCAGGAAGAAGGACTCAGAAGGACTTAAGGTAATGTCTTACAACATTCGTTACGGTAGTGCAGAGGACGGCACCAACAGCTGGAAATACAGATGGCCTGCTACTATCGAGATGCTTAACGATGTGCAGCCTGATGTGTTCGGTGTCCAGGAAGCATTGGATTTTCAGTTGACTCATGTGAGTGAAATGGCAAGAAACTACAAGAATGTAGGAGTAGGCCGTGAGGACGGAAAGCACGACGGTGAGCACATGGCAATATTCTGGAACAAGAAGACCGTAAAGATGCTCAAATGGGGCACTTTCTGGCTCTCTGAGACGCCTGAAAAGCCGTCAATGGGTTGGGATGCCGCATGTTTCAGAACAGCAACATGGGCCCTTATGAAGGACAAAAAGACAGGAAAGAAATTCTATTTCGTAAATACTCACCTTGATCACGTAGGAAAGGAAGCACGTAGATTAGGTCTCAAGCTTATCGTTGACAGAATTGACGATATCAACCCTGAGAAATATCCAATGGTACTTACAGGAGACTTCAATGTCAGACCTGACAATCCATGCCTTGTTGACCTTGACAAGATCATGACAAGCACAAGAAAGATCGCTAAGAAGACTGATAGCAAAGGTACTTTCAACGGCTGGAGAAAGGACCGTGAGGGTGGAGTAATTGACTACATCTATGTTTCAGGATTTGGTGAAGTCGTTGAATATGAGACCATTACCAAGAAATATGCAGACAGATCTTTCGTATCTGACCATTATCCTATAATGTCGGTGCTTAAATTTTAGGTGAGAGATTGTCAATGTGCAGTGAATTGTTGTTAAAATAATAGCAATAGTTATGAAAAGGCTTGCATCGCTCGCCATATTGGTAATATTGATATTACCATCCTGCGATAAAGATTCCAGGACAGTACATCGTCCTACGTATCCATTCATTCAAAGGATGTCAGAGAGTTATTATATTTCAGATTCGCTTGATGTTGCCCCTTTTTATATAACTTCTAACAATTCTTATGAGGATCTGGGACTACATATATACGTAAGGGTCTCAGATATGAACTATGATTTTCCTGATTCTGTTTCAAGAGAAATTTATACAAAGATCAGAGATAAGGCTATACCATTTTTAGATTCCCCATATTCAAAAAATCAATTCAGTTATTGTAATGCTGGACTAAGGAGTGGAACAAGAATATATGTAGATAAAGTTTTATTTGGAAGAGAGCCTGGTGCAAATCTGGCTGATATGTTTAAAGTGCACCATATATATGATCCTAACATTACGCGATATGAGACAATCTTGTCTTATCCGGATTGGAATATATTGTATCCGTACGATGCGCAGAATAAGCCAGAGACTTTTGAGGAATTTGCAGCAGAGGGCACACTGCTCTGCGGGTATAATACGTCATTTGCTACCTTATTGTTCAAGGAAATTCCAGAAGAAATTTATGATGAATTTACTTTATCTGTAGAAATACCTATAACTTCAGAATATCTCTATGATTTTCCAGAATCATATTATGAAGAATACGATTTACCTCGCTCTGGAGATCGTTTACTTAAAAGTAGCGCAAAACTGACATTCACGGCTAATCCAACAACTATTGAATAAAAAGAAAAGAGCTGACCATTATCCTATAATGTCGGTGCTTAAATTCTAATCCGCACTTAAGTCTTTGATTTTTAATATATTAATACAATAAGGGTAGGTAAATTTTACCTACCCTTATTGTATTAATGTTCTGATAATCAGCATATTGGCTGCGTGGAGCTAATGCCTACTTTTTCAACAGTTTCCATGTGACATTCATCTCGCGGAGCTCATCGAGCAGATCCGACGTCACGGCAACCTTGAACTTACGTGATAGGAATTCTATATTCCATTTATTTTCAGGATCGTAGAGGAACATCGTGAGCGGTACTGAGCCTTTGTTCTTCTTGATCATCTTCACGAGCCTTTCTCTGAACTCCTGTGACAGCATCGGGGTCGACAACTGTATGGAGAAGCCTTTGACATATGTGTCCGTCACGTTTCCAAGAAGCATCATGTTCTTCGGCTTGAAGGCATAATCGGATGTCTTTCCCTTGGCTCTTTCCTCAGGTTTGATATAGTATTTCTCGTCTATGACACCTTCAATGAAAAGGGCGCTGTTGAGCTTCTCGTACTGCATGAAAGCCTCATGGTCCTTTCCGAAGAATGCGAATTCATAGCTTCCGCCATAGTCCTCTATCGTCATGCGGGACATCGGCCTTCCGGTCTTTGTCGTACCTTCTGAAGCGGCTGTAACGAAGCCGGCGATATTGACCTTAGTCTTTAACTTCTTTTCCTGACAATCTGCGATAAGGGCTGGAAGTTCACCCACCTGGCATGTTGTAAAGTTTTCAAGCTCAAATGAATATGTGTCGAGAGGGTGTGAAGAGAGATACATGCCGACAAGCTCCTTTTCAAGCTTGAGCTTCTCGAGAATGTCCTCTTCTCCTACCATTGCAGGAATCTCCGGTCTTTCAGGCTTAAGCTCCTCGACCTCTCCGAAAAGTGATACTGCGCTCTCCAGACTGTCTTTTCTGTAGAGTTCACCATATTTGAGGAGTGTATCGAGGAACGGGTCTCCGTTCTTGCATGGCAGCAGGAACTGTTTTCTGCTGATGCCGAAGCTGTCGAATGCACCGGCATGGAGCAGTGACTCGAAGGCCTTTCTGTTCACTGTGCCTGCCATTCTTTCCACGAAGTCATATATATCCTCATACAGGCCGTTTTCCTCGCGGTCTGCCATGATTGCACGTACGATATTGTCACCGAATCCCTTTATACCACCGAGGCCGAAACGGATTTCACCGTTCTTGTTCACGGTGAATTTTGAATCCGACTCGTTGATATCAGGGTTGAGGACCTTGATTCCGTTCTTCTTGCAGTCATCCATGATCTTCTTGATCTCTTCCATGTTGGAGAGGTTCTTGGTCAGGTTGGCTGCCTGGAACTCAGCAGGGTAGTGGGCCTTGAGCCATCCTGTCTGGTAGCTCACCCACGCATAGCAGGTCGCGTGAGATTTGTTGAACGCATACGCCGCAAACTTCTCCCAGTCGGCCCAGATCTTCTCAAGCACATCCTTAGGATGACCGTTCTTTTCTCCTCCCTCGAGGAAGAGTCCCTTGAGCGAGTTCAGAAGGTCTATGATCTTCTTACCCATCGCTTTACGCAATGTATCGGCCTGACCACGGGTAAAGTCCGCAAGCTTACGCGACAGAAGCATAACCTGCTCCTGATATACTGTAATACCGTATGTATCCTGAAGGATGCTCTCCATTTCAGGAAGGTCATATTCGATAGGCTGGCGGCCCTGTTTTCTCTCTACGAAGTCAGGAATATAGTCCATCGGACCCGGACGGTAGAGGGCGTTCATGGCAATGAGGTCCTCGAATCTGGTAGGCTGCAGTTTTGTAAGCCATTCCTTCATGCCGGGACTTTCAAACTGGAACACGCTGGTGGTGTCTCCGCGGCTGTAAAGTTCGTATGTAAGCTTGTCGTCGATCGGAATCTTCTCAATGTCGAATTCGATGCCGAAACGCTTCTTTATGTTGGCCTGGCATTCCTTTATGATAGAAAGGGTCCTAAGGCCCAGGAAGTCCATCTTGAGCATTCCCACCTCTTCGATGTAGTGTCCGTCATACTGTGACACCCATACCTCTTCGCCTGTGAGCTTGTCGTTGGCGATACAGATAGGAATATATTCTGTAAGATTTCCTCGTCCGATGATCATGGCGCATGCGTGTACGCCGGTCTGACGGATACATCCTTCAAGCTTTCCTGCATACTGGAGGACCTCCTTGGTCTGCTCGTTTCCGTTTTCGATCTCATTCTTGAGGTCTCCGTACTTTATGCAGTTGTTAAGCTTCGGCTTGAATTCCTTCGTCACCTTTTTACCGTCTTCCACAACAGTTGCTTCAAACGGTCTGTCAGGAACCATCTTGGTAAGTCTGTTGGACTCATCGATGGACATTCTGCTGACGCGGGCAACGTCCTTGATGGCACTTTTGGCAGCCATCGTTCCATAGGTGATCACATGAGAGATATGGTCCTTGCCATACTTCTCTTCAATATACTGGAAGACCCTGTAACGTCCGTCATCGTCGAAGTCGATGTCGACATCGGGCATGTTGATTCGGTCCGGGTTGAGGAATCGCTCAAACAGGAGGTCGTATTTGATAGGGTCTATATTGGTGATTCTCAGACAGTAAGCTACTGCTGATCCGGCAGCGGAACCACGTCCCGGGCCTACGGAAATGCCTTCACTTCGTGCTGCGGCGATGAAGTCCTGCACGATAAGGAAGTAGTCCGGGAAACCCATCGAACAGATGGTCTTGAGCTCGAATTCGATTCGCTCAGCCTGCTCGTCAGTCAGTGTGTCGCCGTATCTCATCGCCGCTCCCTTGTATGTAAGGTGGCAGAGATATGCAACGGAATATGTGAATTCAACACCGCGGTCATTTCCCTTCGGGTCGCACTTTCCTACGGTGATGATATGGTCGTATTTCGCGAGATATGAATCGATATCGGCCATGAACTCCTCCGGAAGGTCGAACTTCGGAAGAATCGGGTCTTTGTCGATCTTGAAACTGTCGATCTTTTCAGCCACCTCGAGAGTATTGCTCAGAGCTTCAGGATGCTCGTAGAACATGTCAAGCATCTCATCCTCGCTCTTTAGATATTCCTCCTGGGTGTATCTCATACGGTCCGGATCGTCAATGTTTGCGTTGGTAGTCAGACAGATGAGACGATCGTGCGCAGGGCCGTCCTCTTTTCTTGTGAAGTGAACGTCATTTGTGGCCACAACCTTTGTTCCGGTCAGCTCCGCGAGCTTCCAGATACCTTCATTTGCAACCATCTGATTCTCGTAAACCTCCTGTGACTGGCCTGGAATACGTGTCTTGTGCTGCTGTACCTCGAGATAGAAGTCATCTCCGAACACCTTCTTGTGCCACATGATAGCCTCTTCAGCTGCCTTCATGTTTCCGGCTATGATGTTTCTCGGAATCTCTCCTGCGATACAAGCCGAGCAACATACAAGGTCTTGAGAATACGCCTCGACGATTTCGTGTGAAACCCTCGGCTTCTCGTAGTATTTTCCCTCGATGTGACCGGTAGATACGATCTTCATGAGGTTCTTGTATCCGTTGTAGTTCTTGGCCAGAAGAATAAGGTGGAAATAGCCTCTGTGATCCTTGTCCTTGAGCTTATGGTCATAGTGCTTGGTCACATAGATTTCACATCCTATGATAGGCTTGATCTCCGGATATTTCTTCGCTACCTTAAGAAATTCCTTCACTCCATACATGTTTCCATGGTCTGTGATGGCCAAAGCCGGCATCTCGAGCTCTTTTGCACGCTCGAAAAGGCTGCCGATCGAAGCCTGACCGTCAAGGATGGAATATTGGGTATGGACGTGAAGATGGACGAATGACATAGCTCAAATTTTTAAGGAGGACAAAGATAGACAAAATTAATAATTTAACTTTATACCTAAGTAGAAACAACGAGGCAAAGTCGGGCCGTACATATAGCCCGAATCACGGTCAGCACCCGAATCAAAATCCTTCTGGAATGAATTTAATATGTTCTGTACGCCTGCATTCACCTGAAGGTTGAAGCTGTTGTATATCCTGAAATCATATGCCGCCTTGAGGCCCATGTCCCAGAAAGGAGATGTTTCCACTGTCATGTTCTTCTCAATCATGCCGGCATGGTGCTCGATGAGCATACTGCCTGTGTATGTGCCTGATAATGCCAGAGTCAGCTTCTTTACAGGGTTATATGAGGCTGTAAGGTAGCCGTGGAAATCAGGTGTTCTGAACATGTCCCTTGTAGGTGCCACGTCATCGCTCCATGAACGTTCTTCCTTGTATTTCGAGTCCTGTACTGTGAGTCCGAGCTGAAGCTGGAATATGTTTCTGTATGCGATTTTTCCTTCAAGGTTTCCTCCTACGACCCTTGCGCCCGCTTCGTTGTATCTTTCCTTGATAAGTATTCCGTCTTCAAATCCTATTTCCTTCAATGCGAACACATCGCCAAGGTCGGTGAAGAATCCTTCGATCAGGAAATTGCCCTGCCATTCTCCCCAATTATGGTAAAGGTCTGCAGAAACGCTGACACTCTGGGACTTCTCCACGCTCAGGTCTTCGGCAAGTCGGATCATTGATACAGTTCCTCCTACATTGTCAATATGCAGGTCTTCGTCAAATGCCTGAGGTGCACGGAAACCGTATGAATAGCTGGCTCTGAGGTTGATGTTCTCAGTCGGGTTGTATCTGAGGTTTGCGCGGGGGCTGAAGATCAATCCATCGAGCAGATTGTGCTTGTCCAGACGTCCTCCGAGCAGAATTCCCCATTTCTCGTTCTTCCACTCGTTCTGGGCGTATGCGCTGACTATCCTTACCGTCTGGTCGGTCTGTCGCTCATATCCCCACATATTGTCCCTCAGATAATCTTCATTATATTCTACTCCGGCTGTGAGATCCGCCGGCATGAAGATGCAATTCTCGAATTTATATACATACTGAGCTCCTCCTACCCAGGTCAGGTCAAGAGTCTTGCCGTATGCGTTCGGGTCTTTGCCTGCGCCGTAATAGCTCTCTCTGTTGATGTGCTGGAGGGAAGCAAAGACATTGAGCCTATGCTTCTGGTCCTTGGAGAACCAGTCGAACTTGAGGCCTCCGGTGTTGATTCCATGCTTTGTCTGCTCTGCAATCATCGCTTCATGTGGCGGGAGGTCAAGATTATCTCCACCTCTGCGGAATTCTTCAAGATGGTGATATTCTGCAGTTACCTTCGAATACAGGCTGGTCTTGACATATCCTCTGAAGCCAACAGTCTGGCCGGAAATCTTTGAAAGCTCGGTGAATCCGTCTCCGTTTGCATCCCAGGCATCCTTGGATGTGTTCTGGCCGAATACTGCAAGGCCAAGCTTGTTATCTTCGGAAACAATGGATGCATTGATGCCTGTAGTGTTGTGAAAGGCTGATGATCCTCCGATGGAAGTCGTTGTATGTGAGATAGATGCGGAATTCCTGACAGGCTCTTTCGTTATTATGTTGATGGTTCCCGCGATTGCTGATGAGCCGAAAAGTGCAGATCCTCCACCTCTCATGACTTCCACTCTGTCAACCATATTCGCCGGGAGCTGCTCAATGCCGTATACACCTGCCAATGCGCTGAATACAGGACGTGAATCTATGAGGATCTGGGTATACTGTCCGTCCAGACCGTTTATCCTTACCTGCTGGAAGCCGCAGTTCTGGCAGTTGTTCTCGACTCTTACTCCGGGCTGGAATGAAAGTCCCTGAGCCACGGTCGTGCTGTTGGTCTTGTCATATATATCCATTCCTACGACATTCACGAGAGTAGGGGACATTCTTCTTGTCGTCTCGCTTCTTGTTGCGGAAACTATGACTCCTTCAATCTGTATAAGGTCTTCTTCAAGTGAAAAATTAACCTCGTATGAGATGCCTTTCTTTACTGTTATTTCGCGTCTTTCGGTCTTGTATCCGATTGCTGCAACCTCGATGGTGTAGGTTCCCTCAGGAATGTTCCTCATAAGGTAATGTCCTGTGTTTTCGGTAGTTACTCCAATGGTGGTGCCTTTAAGTACAACTACGATATATGGAAGGTGTTCGCCTGTGGCCTTGTCAATTATATGGCCGTATATATGTGCATCGGTGTTTGAAGCTTCAGCGGACAGCATCATGCACAATGCCGCCACCAAAGCTGAAAATAATCTTTTCATCTTTTATGGTTTGAACTGTTGTTTTCGATCTGACTGATAAGTTTGCCGGTCACGCCGGCAATGACATCAAACCTGCGGTGGCCCGCGAAGAACATGCGCCGATGCCGCCTCGATCAGATACTCAGGAGCATCATAAACGACGCATATTTCAGATGACAACAGAAAAGGGGAGTCCACGCAGTATGACCCCGATGCATACTCCGACTGAAACTGCGAAAGTATATCGATTACTGCATATTGCGAATCATCATGCTCGTGCTCTGTAGCACCTCCGAAATGGGAATGGACGATTGATGATCCGTTCATGAAATGGGCATGCGAGAACATGCTGATACCACAATAGTAACAGCTGAACATAAGCAGCAGAGAGGCTGCCAGATATGCCCTCAGATTTTTCATGAATTGTAAAAAAACGTCTAAAGGTAGAATAAATTATTATTTTTGTGAAGCAAAAACTGTGAATGGATGAAAAAGACAGATAAGACAAATGCAGCCCGCCTGTTGGATAAGGCGGGCTGTACATATAAACTTATACCGTATGAATTCGATGAGAATGACCTTGCTGCTCAGCATGTTGCGGACAGCCTGGGTCAGGATATCGCCCGTGTCTTCAAGACTCTGGTGCTTCACGGTGACAAGACGGGTTATATTGTCTGCGTCATTCCGGGAAACTGCGAAGTGAATCTGAAGGCCTTGGCGAAGCTTTCAGGCAATAAAAAGGTGGAAATGATTCCGATGAAGGATCTGCTGGGAGTTACCGGATATATCCGTGGAGGTTGTTCTCCGATAGGCATGAAAAAGGCATTTCCGACCTATTTCCACACCACTGCCCTTGATTTTGATACTATATATGTCAGTGCCGGAGTACGTGGCCTGCAGATTGAAATAGCGCCTGCAGACCTTATTTCGTACGTCCGCGCCAAAGTTGGGGAAGTCGCTTCCCTTACTTTCTGACAAATCCCTTCATAAGTGCCTGTGAGATGTTGATCATGAAGTCTCCCATCTTCTCCAGCTCACCTACGATATCCATATAGTAGACACTTGTCTGGTAGTTCTTACCACCGTTTTCAATGTCATTGATCTCAGTTTCTCTGAGGTTGTTTCTGAGGCTGTTGATGTGCTCCTCAGCATTGTATGCGTTTGAAATCTCGACAAGCTCACCCTTGTAAGCTGCGTTGAGGTTTGCGATCATTACCTCATACGCCTGCTCGACATTGGCAACCATATCACCGATCTTCTTGACTGTATCCTGATCGAATTTCTTCTTGTGGATGTTCTTTCTTGACAGGATACGGCTGATTGATTCACCTGAATCTCCGAGTGATTCGAGCTCGCCGATGATCTTGTACATTGCCTTGATTCTTGTCGAAGTTTCTTCGCTGATGTCTCCAGCTGAAACTGCGTTCAGGAATGTTGCGATCTCATACTCTATGCGGTCTGAAATCTCCTCGTATTTGACAAGCTTGCCACGGAGTTCCTCGAATTTGTCTGTATCAGCCTCGATTATGGCCTCCTTCGCATATCCGAGTCCGTTCTTGGAAATTTTGGCGAAATGAATGATTTCGTCAAATGCCTGCTCTGTTGCAAGTTCAGGTGTAGCCAATGGACCGGCAGAGATGTATTTGAGTCTGAATACTTCGTTCTCCTGATTCTTAGGAGCCTTGATTATCCATACTACAGCCTTCTCGATGAACTTGGTGAACCAGATGAGTACCAATGTGTTGATGAGGTTGAAGAGAGTGTGCAGCATAGAGAGTCCGTACAATGCGGCAGTGCTGTCCGGAGTATTAGGTCCGCTTACTGCAAAGCCCTCAACAGCAGGGTTAGGAAGTCCGAAGAGTTCGATGACCTTACCTACAAGACCAAGGAATGGTCCGAAAAGTACCAATGCCCAGACAACTCCGAATACATTGAATATGGTATGGGACATCGCTGCTCTTTTTGCCTGGGTATTACCCACGGATGCTGCGATATTGGCTGTAATCGTTGTTCCGATGTTCTCACCAAGTACCATTGCGCAGGCCATGCTGAACGGTATCCATCCCATGCTGAGCATGATGAGGGTGATGGCCATGGTTGCAGATGATGACTGGAGTACCAGGGTAAGAATTGTTCCGAATACAAGGAAGATGAGTACGGAACCGAATCCGTGTCCGGCCCATGTCTTTACAAATGCGAGAACTTCCGGTGTCTGGTTAAGGTCAGGAACTGACTCCTTCATAAACGACAGACCGAGGAAGAGAAGGCTGAATCCTACGATGAGCTCGCCGACATTCTGTCTCTGGTTTTTCTTTGAATTCGAGAAAAGGAAGCCCACAAGCATGAGAGGGACGGCGAGAATAGAAATGTCTGCCTTGAATCCGAGCCATGCAACCATCCATGCGGTCACGGTTGTACCGATGTTAGCTCCCATGATCACGCCGATTGCCTGTGCGAGGGTAAGAAGTCCGGCGTTTACAAAGCTCACAACCATTACGGTTGTTGCTGAAGATGACTGGATAACGGTAGTGATACCTAATCCGGTCAAAACTCCCTTGAAGGGATTGGAAGTCATTGCAGAGAGCAATCCGCGGAGTTTGTCACCTGCTGCCTTCTGAAGTCCTGAGCTCATGAGGTTCATTCCGTAAAGGAACATACCCAAAGCTCCCAATAGTGTGAATATCTGAAGTATTCCCATTGTTGCTCTGTTTAGTTATTGTTTTATATCTGACAAACGCAAATTTATGCAAAAAATGCTTAATTGCAAGATATAACTGTCGGCTTTTCTGGGAATATTACAAATACAAAAATGGCCTACAGATATCTGTAAGCCATTTTTGCGGTGAGAGGGGGATTCGAACCCCCGGTACGGTTACCCGTACGTCAGTTTAGCAAACTGGTGGTTTCAGCCACTCACCCATCTCACCAAGCTGACCCGTCTTTTTTAGACAGGACTGCAAATATATGACAATTTTACTG
>JAEIGA010012432.1_pt1 | contig 12925 bp, 10 predicted proteins | sample 9270691 | NCBI WGS metagenome assembly JAEIGA01 (sample SAMN17057246, study PRJNA624740) | gut metagenome | biome: biome; isolation source: fecal sample | host: Bos grunniens | place: China: Xizang | collected 2019 | reverse complement strand
GATTTCACGTGCAAAATCGAGGAATGTGAAGTTCTTCATCCAGTCGTAGTTGTTCACGAGCTCCGCCTTGTTTGCTGCATCCGACTCAAAGTCAAGGAATTTGCTGAGTTGAGCCTTGATGCATGCTACGTTGTGGTTGAGGGTAGCCTCGTCGAGGAGGTTGCGCTCCTGTGACTTCATTGATGGGTCACCGATCATACCTGTTGCACCACCAACAAGAGCGATAGGCTTGTGACCGCAGTTCTGGAAGTGCTTGAGAATCATGATGCTGACCATATGTCCGATGTGGAGTGAATCTGCTGTTGGGTCAATGCCGACGTAAGCCGCAGTCGAGCCCTCCATGAGCTTCTCTTCAGTTCCAGGCATGATATCCTGTATCATACCTCTCCACATGAGTTCCTGTACAAAATTCTTCATATATGTTTATCTTTTATAATTATTCATTCGAATGTGAACCCGCAAAGTTATATAAATTTTGTCGCATTTCTATATAATACTCCATGTTTACGCATTCATAATAAAGTTTGTTATCTTTGTATGTTTGATAACCGCATATGACTAAAACAAATACTATGAAAAGATTAGTTCTTTTTCTACTTTCCTTGTCAGTCTTGCTGGCTTGTGACGGACTTGGACAACAAGGCACCGAGGCTGTCATAACATTGGATTCCGATCAGCAGACTGAACTGACTCTATCACATGAGGCAAATGAATTTGTAGTATCATTCACATCTTCTCTGGACTGGACTTGTGAGATTGAATATTCCGATGATGCATATGATTGGGCATCTGTCAATAAAAGCAGCGGCACGGGTGGATATGCCATTGCCAAGGTGAAGGTGTCAGTTCAGCCAAACGATAAAGGTTATGAAAGATCTGCCAAGCTCATAATCACCTCCTCTTCAACAAGCGTCGAGATCCGTTTTACTCAGGAGTCATCGGAAAACATGGGACTGCAGCCGGTTTCAATGCATATGCTGACTGATGGCGGTGCTGATATCGATGCATCTGGAGGACTTTTGGGTGTGGTGGTCAAGGATGGTATTGACTATCAGTGTAGTGTTGAGGTCGACTGGATTCTTATGGTTGATTATCTGGATGGAGGTGACAAGACCTATGTCTTTGAAGTGGCAGAGAATATGAGCAGTGAATCCAGAAGTACTGCAATTTCGTTCTGTGCAAACGACACCTGCAAGCCGTTTGTTGTTACGCAGGCACCGGCTACAATAGATGATAAACCGGAGGATCCTGAAGATTCTGGTGATCAAGGAAATCCTGAAGATCCGGGTGATCAGGAAGACCCAGGTGACCAGGAGATGCCTGGAGATGGCAGCTGGATGAAGGCAGAGTTCAAGCATCGTTCATTAGCAATGCGATTCACAGCTGATTGGTGCGGTTACTGTCCGATGATGGCTCAGGCGATGAGCAATGCGCAGGACCAGCTTCAGGGTAATCTTGAGGTGCTGAGCGTGCATTGCAGCGACAGCGGACTGGCCTCAGAGGCTTCAGGTCAGCTGACGAATCACTATTCGGTCTTTAGTTACCCGACAGGACTTATTGATTGCAGGACATTTGTTGAGAATTCTTCAGATATACAGTTCACGACCTCGCGCATTCTTGAAGCTGTTAATTATACAGAAGAAAACTATGAAGTTGTGACATCAGCCAGCTGGACTTCATCACTGTCTGACACAAAGGTTTCATTGAAACTGTCTGTATATGTCAAGACTGCTGGAACATATAAAGTTACAGCCCTTCTTGTGGAGGATAATTACATAGGTTATCAGGCGGATTATAACAGCGGTGGGTTAAACGACTATGCACATAACGGAATCATACGTGCTGCGCTCTCTGATGCTGTTGGCCAGTCGTTCACAACTTCAGATGCTCAGGTGAAGACATTCAATTATACGGCTGTATTGCCATCAGATTGCATTGCGGATAATGTCAGGGTTCTCGTATACATTCAGAAACTTGACAATACGACCAGTTCATATTATGTAGATAACACAGCTACCGAGAGACTTGGTAAGACAAAGACATTGGATGTCGTCTCCGGAGCATGGAGTGATGATAATGAGGGTATAGTTCCTGGTGATGATATCACCTTATAAAATCTGTAAGCTATGAAGACTATATATAACTATCTCATATTGATTGCAGTCGCTGTCTTTGCTGCAGGATGTGTTCAGGAGAATTTTGTTATGGTGGAACCGTCTGTGGAGATTGTTGCCAGGATGGAATATGACACGGAGACACGAACTGTCCTTTCTGACTTTGATGGTCAGATGTATTATCCGTTATGGTCAGCCAGAGATGAAATCGCAGTGTTTGCTGACGGTGATGCTGCACCTTCCAAGTTCACATTGACTGCAGGTGAAGGTACGACATCGGCTTCGTTTTCCGGAAACAGGGACGGAAATGAACTTGTTGCAATTTATCCATATGCTATGGTAGAGTCCATGGCTGACGGAACGGTCTCTCTTATGCTTCCACAGTCGCAGAAGTATGTGGAGAACTCATTTGGTATGGGGACCTATCCGATGTTCGCAACCGGATCCATTCAGGAAGGATTGAGCTTCATGAATTTATGCTCAGTACTTAAGATCACATTCACAGGAAGCGCGGTGATCCGTAGTGTCACCCTCACCTCAAGAGATAAGAAATGCTACCTGTCAGGAGCGGCATCTGTGAAGGTTGATCAGACAGAACCATCTGCCAATCCTTTGACAATGGCGACAACAGCATCCAATTCTGTGATTCTGAATTGTAATGGCCTCAAAGTTTCTGAAAGAAAGCCCGTTGATGTATACATCGTGATACCTGCCCAGACATACAAGCGAGGCTTTACAATCGATGTTGACACCTATACAGAAAAGGTGAGCAAAACTATTACTGCAAGCTTGAAGTTCGAGCGTTCTCAGATGCGTGCAATCAAGGATTTTCAGTTGAATTCTGAAATCCCTGCTGTCGTTCCTGAATCTATTCCGAACAATGAGATATGGTATATGTCAAGTGACAATACGCAGCTTCAGCTCTTGACAGGCACCACTTATGATGCAAATGTGATTTCTCATAAATATTCTGACGGAATGGGTGTGATACGCTTTGATGCAGATGTGACAGCAATCACTGGAGAGATCTTTGAATACGCCGATGCTCAGAAACTCGATAAGGTGGTTATGCCTGGAAGCATTGAGTCTGTTGCCCATAGTCCTTTCTATTCTGCACAAAATCTGAATGAGATTATGGGACCATTGGCATCATATGATGGCAAATGTATGATAGTCGGAGGACAGCTTGCGGCTTTTGCCCAACAGGGACTTGAGGAATATACGACACCATCCGGACTCACATCCATTGCTCCAATGGCTTTCCATAATAATGGTGTCCTTAAGAAGATTGTCATATCAGAAGGAGTCAACAGTATAGGATGGATGACCTTTATGAATTTGCCTGAACTGCAAGAAGTGACTTTGCCATCTTCGTTGACATTTATAGAATATAATGCTTTTGCATTCTGCCCAAGTGTAAAGGTATATAAGGGAGATTGCAGATATATTACCTCTGACAGGCTTGCCCTGGTCGTGGATAATTATAATGGGTCTGGCACTAGGACATTGATTGCTTATGCATCTGGCAATACAGCTTCAGAATATACTATACCGGAGAATGTGGAGATTATTGAGTCAAGTAGTTTCTATAATGCAAAGAATCTTACAAAGTTGAATTTCCCGGATGCTTTTGAGGGTGTGTTCTCCGCCAATGCCTTTGTAGGTTCTACAAATATAAAGTCTCTTACAGGTAAGTATGTCAGAGAAGATGGACGAAGTGTGGTAAAGGACGGATGCCTGATATATGTCGCTCCTGGTAGCTTGAGGTCCTACACAACTCCATCAGAAGTTTCCATAATCTCAGAGCTGGCTTTGGGATATAAGGAAGATCTGACTGAACTTGTCGTGTCGGATGAAGTCGTGACGTATGATGGCAATAACCCTATCTTTTATTATAATCCAAAGTTAGAGACAATAACAATCTCCGCATCAATGATGGATCTGGGATGCGATCCGTTTGCGACTTATATTGATTACACACCATCTTTAAAGACTGTTTACTGCAGGGCTGTAATCCCTCCAGTCGTTGAGTATAATCATGCATCACCAGATGCCTATAACTTCTCGGATCTAACGATATATGTTCCGAAGGAATCTTACAACCTATACCTGTCTTCTCCATATTGGGACAGATATGTGAAATATATTAAGTCATACGATTATGGCGATTTGAGCGATTACTATCCGGATTACTATATATCTTCGGATTATTCTTCAGATGGAACAGTAAAGACTCTGCAGAGGGCGACAAAAGGTAACGGAATCAATATCGTTCTTATGGGTGATGCGTATTCGGACCGCCAGATATCGGATGGTACATATGCTGCTGACATGAAGTTCCTATATCAGAATCTCTTTACCGAGGAACCGTTCAAGTCATATAAGAAGATGTTCAATGTCTATTATGTGAATGTGGTTTCAATGACAGAGGGATATGATAATGTCGGTTCTGCCTTAGGTGGATATTTCGGAGAAGGAACTTTGGTCGGAGGTAATGACCAGAAATGTTTTGAATATGCGTTGAAGGCAATTAGTGATGAGAAGATGGATGAGGCTCTGATTATTGTTGCAATGAATTCCAATGTTTATGCGGGTACTTGCTGGATGTATTACTCCGGAGTATCGACAGATTATGGCAGTGGCCCATCTGTAGCATATTTCCCTAAGGGAGAAGATCCCGATGTATTCGCTCAGCTTCTGCATCATGAGGCCAACGGACATGGATTTGCAAAACTGGCGGATGAGTATGCTTATGAGGATTATGGTGCTGTTCCGACAGATATTGTGAACGAAACAAAGAGCCTTCAGGAGTCTATGGGCTGGTATAAGAATGTTGACTTTACAAATAATAAGCGACAGGTACGCTGGTCACATTTCCTTGAGGATAGCAGATATGCCAATGAAGGACTTGGATGTTACGAGGGTGGTTTCACATATTGGACAGGAGTATGGCGTCCGACAGAGAACAGCATTATGAATCAGAATGTCGGAGGTTTCAATGCACCATGCCGTGAAGCTATTTATTATCGTATAAATAAGTTGGCAAACGGTGCAAGCTGGAAGTATGATTATGAAGATTTTGTGAAGAATGATGTTGTGAATCGAGCTTCAGCTGTTGCTGCAGGCAGCCATAGACGGAATTATGTAGAGAAGGCATTCGAGCCTACAACTCCGCCGGTGGTAGTAAAAAAATCCTGGAGAGATGCAGAATAAGGGATATAAGGCAATCATATTACTTTTTCTGGCTGTGCTGCTGACTTCATGCGGCGCAGCCAGAAAGGTGGATCAAACATCATCAGATTCAACAGAGAAGCCGCATCTTCATCCTCCTGTTGTGGTTCCACATTCTTGGCGTGATGCAAGGTCTGGGGCTAATGCAGATTAATCTCTACTATTGATATGGCAAAGACCCTTGGCAAGATTATCGACGATCCACAGGTTGGACAGGTGCTTTTGAGGAAGTCCACCAAGGCTCGTCGTATATCCATCAGGGTACATCCTGTCAGGGGAGTAACTGTTTCTGTTCCGTATGTGGTTCCATATATGGCAGCAGAGGCTTTCTTCAGATTGAAGCGTCAATGGGTCATTGAAACCATTGAACGACAAAAGGAGAAATATAAGGATGTAAAGGTTATTAGCCGGGAGGATATAGAGCAGATGAGATGTCAGGCAAAGGCCGAGCTTCCGGCCCGCCTTTCCGAGCTTGCTTCAAGGTATGGCTTTGTGTATAACAAGGTCACAATTAAGAATATCACGTCCAAATGGGGCAGCTGTTCGACTTTGAACAATATAAATCTGAGTCTGAAGATTGTTCGCTTGCCCTTTGTCCTGCAGGATTATATCCTTCTGCATGAGCTATGTCATCTGCGTCATCACGATCATGGACATGCCTTTCATCTTCTGCTGGAGCATTTGTTGACGGACAATACGATGAAGTTGATGGCTGAAGGCGATGAATATGCCAGGATGATTGCAGCTAAGGCTGCTGTATCAAAATCCAGATTCCCGTTGGATTATATAATGTCAAGAGAAATCATATCAAAATCACGAACCCTATGAAAAGAATCTTTTTGTCCTTTTTTATTGCGCTTGTTGCGCTCACTCAAGCAGATGCTGCGAAGCCTAAACGTCTCCCATTTCCAATCCCTGATAATGAAAAGGGAGTGTATATGGGCAGAGCTTCAACTGAACACCCGTTTTCTATGTACAAACATGCACTTGCAGAGGCAATTCTAGAATATAATACATATTTGAATTATAAAAAAGAGGGCTCGTCACAGGTCATTGATTCAGGTAATGTTTCAATAAAGGTAATCAAGTCGTATGTTAAGAATGAAGAATTTGTCTTGCTTGTAGAAATTAAACCGGGAACTGACTATTCTTATTCTGTGAGTTCCATATTTCAATCTAATACAGCTGTCAGAAGTGAAGGAGAGTATACAGTTACTGAAAATAAAGGTGAAAAATCATACAAGGTTAAAATCAATTCAGGTGATATGAATGATATTCTATTCGTAAATTATACCTGGGATATAACGGAAAGAACTCTTAAGAAATAAATCAGAACAGGAATCCGATACCGAATACGATGTCATTGAACGGACGCTGAATCGAGAAGCCTTTTGGAATGGTTCCGTATCCTATTTCCAAAATACATAAGCTTAAATGAAACCCCAGCTGGACTCCGATTTCGAAGCCTTTGACCTTGCCGGACACACCATATAGGTCATCTTCTGCACGGTATCCGTATGTTCCATACTCTCCATATCCCATATTCATACCAAGCCAAAGCCAGTCAATGGTCTTGATGCATGCTCCTCCTGTATATGAGCGTCTGTAATTCTTGCCCAGGGATTCGCTATATCCGTTTTCAGAGGACTTTTCAGCATGCATATCGGTCATTGTTCCTATTTTTATACCCCATGTCTCCTGAAACAGAAGACCAGCATCGAAACCGATTTCACCACTGGTATTGAATTTTACCGATGCCAGGCCGTTCAACTGAGCTTGTGCTGCAGGGGAGCAAAAGAGCAAGCCGATTGAAAGAATTGTCAGGCTTATAAGTCGCTTCATATTTTATAGACAGTTGTTATACAGGTAATATACTTCACTTGCGGAAAGGGTGCAGCCATAAATGCGTACCTCATCGTATTTGGCAGATATTGCGTTAGGATATTCTCCGTTTTTGGTTCCTCCGATGAACATGCCATGGCATGAACTTTCGTTCCAGTCACTTTCAATGCTGTCAATCAATTGGCCATCAACATAGAGTCTGCATATGACATCATACTCACCGAATTCTTCACATGTGACCACAATGTGATGCCAGTTGTTGCTTTGTATCGATGTATAGTCCAGGGAGAACTCATCTGTGTAGTCTCCACCGCTGTTGTCCTGTTTGGCAAAGAACTGGAATTTACTGTTGTCGGTGGACATCAGTTTTGGAAAATCATAATGAGTCTGTCTGCTGCCGCTTGCTGATATGATCACGCCAATGGAGAAATCCTTTAACCATAGCGATATGCTGTAGTTCTTGTCATCATAAAAGAACTGATATGGAATATTGACATACTGATCCTTGAATCCATTCAGTTTCAGCGCAAATCCCTTTCCTGAAGGTGTGTCAGTTATGAATGAAGGGTCGTTCAGACCGACACCATTCTTACCCATGCCAGAGACATCGTCGAAACTGTTTTCAAAGCTATAGTGAGCCAAAAGGTGAGAAGGCTCTTTATCTGTCACTCCGTCGGTACCAGTATCAGTTCCATCATCTATAGATGGCAGTGGAAGACAAGCAGCTGCCATAAATGATATGGCAGCTGTCGCTATGTAAAGTATATGTCTATTTTTCACTATCATATATGCTCTTCACTTCTTTATCAGAAATGCATCTCTGATAGAATCTGATATTGTCGATTTTCATGGTTATGCAGTCCATGTTGTACTCACCGTCCTTGTTTCCACCTATATATACCTTCGTACCGGTGGCCTGTTCAGATGGCCATGATGGAGCTGTATTGGAATCTGTTCTTGCTCCGTCAACATACAGGTATCTGGTATCTCCATCCATTGATACGACCACATGATGCCATTTTCCACTCTGTATTGAAGTATACGGGTAGCTGAAAGGTTCAGTGATGTCGTAATTGTCATAGCCTGTGTAGAAACGGAATTTGCTGTCAGAATCTGCTATCAGACGCGGATGGTCACTTCTGGGATAATCTGCAGAAATTGTAGAAAAGATCGCGCCTATACTGAAATCCTTGATCCAGAATGACACTGTAATCTTCTTGAGATTCTTGAATACATTGTAAGGTATGTTCATGAACTGTCCTTTGGCTCCGTTCAGCATCAGGGCTTTACCTGTGCCGTCGACAGTCTCGCTAACGAACGACGGATCATTCACGAGAATTGCATCCAATTCATTTTCAGTTGCATCAGATCCGTCACCCTTGTCGAATGTGTAATATGACATGAGGCCCTGAGGTACCACCAATTCATTGTCAGAACCTGAGTCTGAGCCAGAGTCGCTGCCTTCGTCATTATTGTCATCGCCGCCGACAGTACCTGTGGTGAAACTCAGTACTTCGTCACTGTAGAATGTGCCTGAAGTACTTGTCACGTAGGCTCTGACGTGATATTCAGTGGCTGGCTTCAGTCCTGAGAGCGTACCCTTGAAGGTCTTGACTTTAGACACATTGCCGTAGTCGCTGACGCTGTCTGACAGACCTGGTGTCTTGTTGGTTGATGACCAGCAGAAGCCATGCTTGCTGATTCCTTTGTCGCCAAGTTCAACGATGGTGCCGCTGACTGTGGCTTTGGTCGTGCTGACATCGCTGACTGCCTCGATTGTAACCTTCGGAGCACCAGGCTCTGATACAACCATTTTTACTGGAATCGAAATTTCCTTTGTGTCAGCTGTAAGCAGAATGCTGCCATCATAAGTCGATGGTGATAACTGGCTGCGCGAAACCACAACTGTGATATAGTCGCTGCCGGTAAGGAAACCACTCTTCTTGCTTATGCTGATCCAGTCGTTCTGAGCTTTAAGTGAATAAAGGACACTTCCGGAATTGCTGCTGAGTTTCATCTGCATTTCAGATTTATCAGATCCGAAGTCCAATACGGATGGCTCTACAGTAATTGACTGTGAGGCAGGCTTGAGGGTGATCTGCACGCTGGCAACCGTTCCTGGCTTTACTGTCACCTTGTGTTTCTGATCCTCGTATCCGTCCTTTGTGAAGGTCAGAGTGTATTCAGCAATATCAAGGTTGTCATATTGAAATGCGCCATCTGCATTGGTTACCTGTGAGTAACCGGTAGGGTTGAGCATTACTGTAACACCTTGTATGAAACTTCCGTCCTTGGCATCCTGAACTGTACCGCCAATGCTGCCAAATGTGCTTACTATTGGCTCTGTACAACCCACTGCCAATAAAAGACCGATCAGATAAAAGAAGATTTTTTTCATGTTAGAATCTATAGTTAAGTCCGTTTCCTGTTAAGACAACACGTTTGGCTCCAGGAGCCATACCTGCATCAATAAGGTTCCAAAGATATAGTGCTGCAGTGGCACCGATGCAGATTCCGCCAGCTACACCGAAGTTTTTCTGCCTTGCATCCAATTGTCTGATGACGTTTATGTCGTGTGTCTGGCCAAGCTGCTGAATGAATACCTGACGCTGCATCAGGAGAAATGCTGAAGTTCCGGCTCCTGCGGCAACACCTCCAAGGAACAATATTCCCTTTGCTGGGTCACCCTTGTAGAATTGTCCTGCACCTGGAATCAAAGACAGAAGAGCAGCTGTGCCGCCATATTTTTCTGTGACATAGCAGTCCTGGAAGCGGGTGTCCGCACCTTTGCCCACCTGATAGAGAGCCCACACTGCGCTGCCTTTGCGGAATTCATCCACTCGGAGACAGTTTATGGACACTGGTCTTCCGTTAGCTTCCGTTTCGATTGTTCCTGTCTGCTGCATTCCGCCATCGGATCTGCGGGTGCTCAGATTTCTTTCGCTGACCTGTACATTGGATACCTTTGTGGAAACATGCCATTCTCCTGGAAGATTGACTGTAAGGCGTCCCATTTCATCAGCATATGAAACCTGACCGGCACTAGAAAAAGTGTAGGTTGTGATGAATTTTACATCTGGGTTCCTTGATGCCGGAACCTGCTTAAGCCATTGTGGTTTAAGCTTATCTGCCCTGTTTTGTGCGACGCAGCATAGAGTCCCAAGTGTCAGGAGACCGAAGATTAGAATTATTTTTTTCATAGGTTAAGTGCTCCGATTTCCAATTTGCCTTCCTTCAGCTCCTCAAATGCCTTTTGAGATGCATTCTCAAACTCAGCTGAACTGATATTGATCTCAGCTGCAGAGTTCTTTGTGATATGCTTTTCAAGGTCATTCATTGCCTTCTGAATCTTTTTTGTGTTCTTGATGGTCAAGAGCACGTCCTTTACGCTGATTTCAACTACAGCATAACATGCCTGGATATTTCTTTTCTTGTCTATCACATATCTTGTAGACTGCATCACGCGGCTTCCCTGAATGATTTCCTTTGCATTGGATTTGGTCTGCTCCTTTACTTGCTGCAGTGCGGCCCTTGATGCTTCATCCATAGAATTCATTCCTTTGGAATCAGCGTAGTGGTCAAGTGCTCTTGATACAAGTGTTGCGGTCTGCTCGGCGAGTGCAGCGCGTGCATTCATTGCCGCAAACGCTTCAAGGTTCATTGTAGAGAAATCCTCGTAGACACCCCATGCACGTATTGTGTTTCTACCCTTGTCCTCAGCAATTTTCTGCTCTTCGCTCTGCCATACCTTTTTGGGACGAGCATCTGCATCAGTACAAAACATAGAGATTGCCATTGCAACTCCAGCCAACATGTAAATAAATCTTTTCATATTCTAGTATTTTAGTGTTAAAAACAATTTAAGGTCTTCGTAGCTATATACAATATTTTGATACTTATTGTCAACATATGTGTGCATCATCAGCATATAGTCATTTTTTACTGTATTCTCCTCGCCGCTATAGTAGTCAACCGCAGAGAGATGTCTCTTGACCATATTGTCGGTGATGATCAGATCGTCCACAAATCCTCTGAAGTCGTCGGTCTTGAATTCATCCTGAGACCTTGCCGGATCATGATAGTACAATGACAGCTTTTCAGGATACTCATTCATGAGCATGTCGTGAACTAGACACACCTTCTTGGTCTTTCCTTCCTCTGTGAAGCAGATATAATGATAACCGCCATTGTTGTTGGCATCAACCATCTCCTGCATGTCTGTTGACAGATTCGAGATGATTCCCATGTAGTCGGCAGCTGTGTGTCTGTTCGCGACATCCGCCATGTTCAATGAGAACAGGAATATCTCTTCTGTCTCGGCATCCATCACTCTCATTACCTGTGAATCATTATCCCAATGGATTTCATCGTCAGAAGTGAAGAAATCGCCTTTCGACAATCTTTCATTACCTATCAGAATGTTCTCTGTGGAAAGTGATATGATCCTGTACTGCTTTGGATCGTTGCCGAAAGCCAGCAGAAGAAGCAGTATTATGTTCAGTATTCGAATCATGCTTAATCAGTTATACCTAACAAAGATATGAAATCATATCAGATTAGACAAATATCGACAGGAAAGTAAACAGAGTACCGAGTATCAGGGCGTTGATGAATACTCCTGAAATTGCATATATGATTATCGCGATGATAATCAGCGGAGTACTATAGCTCAGATATTCTACAAAGAGCAGTTTCATATAATATCTTACCGTCTTGTCCGAATGTTTCCCCTGAGCGACATCATCTGCTATGGCTGTATCTGCCTTTTGTTTCTTCCTCTTGAATATTCTGGCGGCAATTGATGATGGGTATTTGCATACCTTCTTGAACCATAACGATATTTTAGAGCCTTGAATGTGCTCTTTGATCCTGGTTCCGATGCCGAACCTGTCTTTCAGCAGGAACATCGACTCTAACCATAAGGTGATGAACAATAGCAGGTATACTCCGAACGGTATGACATTGTCCTTATGCAGGAGCGCAACAAATGCATTGTATACGATGACAGGACCAGGCTGCTCTCCTGAGATTGTGCTATGTATGTCGTTTTCGGTAAAGTCTCCGATCATGATGAACTTATCATCGAAGAATTTGCCGCTGCTATATCCTTCGTTATATGGTTCGACCACCTGTGCACCAAGATTATATATCTTGGATGAATATACATTCGATGTCGTAGAGGCTCTATCAGATGCATCTGCAATATCGTCATAGATGGAATAACGGAAGTCGGGAATAATGGAACGGACACAGAATTTACCATCCATGGAGTAGCCCCACCATTTCTTTTTCATAGTACCGCCTGTGATGTCCTGCCAGATCTTCAAGGCGATGTTCGGGTTTCCGTCTTCAAGAATGTAGTTGTACTTCATGAAATCGTCTCCAACCAGCCTTGCAGAGAAAAATGACATCGCCACTTTATCCTTTATCTGCTCAGGTGCCTTATCCAGGTCGCCACACGCTACGACAATGTCTCGCATTGATGCAATTGTGGAAAAGAGCTCCTCATCATACTCGGTCTTGTAATCGTCAAAGCGGATATCACAGAAGATATATTCATATTTGTCCCGCTGTTTGAGCATCTTGAGGAATGTCAGCAGTTTTTCCCTGTCGGTAATTGCCCTTACTCCAGCGATGGTGCTGTCCCTCGGGTCGTGATGAGGAATCAGCATCTTGTCATATGCCACATTAACCGGAACAATCTTGCTGTCATCGAAATCTCTTTCGATGGCCAGATC
>JAEIGA010012431.1_pt1 | contig 12925 bp, 6 predicted proteins | sample 9270691 | NCBI WGS metagenome assembly JAEIGA01 (sample SAMN17057246, study PRJNA624740) | gut metagenome | biome: biome; isolation source: fecal sample | host: Bos grunniens | place: China: Xizang | collected 2019 | reverse complement strand
GCTGCGTGCTGCTGCCAAGGTACGTGTTAAGTTGAGCCCCGAACTTAAGGCCGAAGGTTTTGACATTATCGATGCTAAAATAAAATCAGTGGCAAACAGAGGTTATTGTGTCCCTGCCAACTGGAACAGTATTGATGAAACAGTCTTGTTCCACGGTAACAGCAGCGCATTCCGTCCTGTAGAAGGCTCTGTGATATCAAGAGATGTAAACCTTACGCGTAAAGTGGTCGAAGACACCATTTCCACCATCATTTACATACCCGAAATATCCAATGGAACAGGTGATAACGAGAACGCAATATCGCTGACACTGAAAAACAACAACGATGGCTCTATATACGAGTTTGACTACAGCGATGGTATAAAGTTCAGAATATATGAAGATGGTAAGGCTACTGACACACAGTTCGACATTGTCCGCAACCATTTCTATGATTATACAATCACTGATATAAACATAGGTCTTAAACTTAACCTCGATGTAGCCGATTGGGAACTTGCCGATATTTGGGATCTCGATTTTTCTGCACCTATACACACACAGTTGTTGGTCGCTCCCAATATTAATGCCGACGCACCCACAATGGCCCCTGTAGTAAGTTACAACAACATTGACGACGAGGCCGGTGCTTTCGTAGGCTATTTCAAGATGGACTCTCCCGCCGGTGTAAGCTGGAAACCCACCTTGACAAATGCAAGTGCAGGCGACTTCGAAGTTCGTGTCTATACTCACAGCAATAACCTCGACAGTGACGAAGAACTGTTGTTCGACATACTCGTTGAAGAGCCTGAGATTCCTGCTGCCGGCAACAGATACTACAAGATAGTAGTGGTGGCAAAGAACCCCAACATTATAAATAAAGTTGTAAAACTCGGAATATCGTATGTTGCAAGTTGGAACGAAGGAGAAAACACTCTATTGGTAATAAACAAGGGCGGCAATAATGGTCTGTACTATCCTTGGGTAGACAACGCTCCTCTTGACTACAAGGATGATCCCGACGAAAACTGGATATCAATTACACAGGGACGAGGATATTAATCTCTCTGTCATATAGAAATTAAAGAAGATATGAAAAAATACATTTACAGTATATTAGCATTGGTATTATTCTGCTTGGTCGGTTGCAACGACGAGTTGAATACTGCTCTCAATCACAATGGCGATGTGCGCTTCTCCATTAAGACAACATCGAAAACTTTGGTGCGCGCAACTATAGAAGATACCCCTGTGGAAGAACGCATAGATTGGGTCGATGTATTTATCTTCAACGAAGACAAGAGCATATTCTACAAAGAGCGAGTAGATGTATCGAACGAACCTGTATACAAGTCGGGTGAGTTCACCATTCAGAAAAAACGTGATGAGTTCGGCAAGAACAAGCACTACTATGTGTACCTTGTAGCCAATGCCTCACAGGACCTGACCTCTGCCGAATCCAATGTGACTACCTGGAACGATCTTCAGGCCCTTGTTCAGTTTGACAACAATATGCATCTCTCGGCATTTGTCGACAGCAAAGGCAAGCCGGCATTCGCCAACGCCCCCGCCCGTTTCCTTATGGACGGCTTTGCATACGTTGGAAGTACCACAGGCGCTGTAACACCCCCTACTGAGATGAGTACTTGTGTCATCAATAACCCCGATGTTAAAGAGTTACTCTTGTGTGGCACACTATATCGTGCTGCTGCCAAATTCATAATCAACATTAAGCAGGGTAATAGTGTTGAGTTCCAGAAATCACTTGTCAACCCCTTGGACAATGTAAGCAAGACACCGCAGTATTACATTAACCAGCTTCCCTCAAGCACCAGGGTATTGCCTCCTGCTGAAGGTGACAACTTTAAACCCTCAGCACAAAACTCTGCACCCATAGGTCTCAACGACCACTCATTTACATGGAACGACTCCAACAACAGCATGATCATCACAGGCTATAGCTATGCCGATGACTGGAGTAAATTGGAGTATACCAAACAGGCATCTATACTTTTCAACATCCCAATGAAGTGGGACAAAGATAAGTTGCTGTCTAATGGCAAGGAGCAGGTTAGTGCCGACAACTGGTATAAGATACCTCTTAGCAAGACAAAGAGTTTCAACCGTAACACTTGCTACATCATCAACATTACTGTCAACGCAGTTGGTGCTGAAGAGAAGGAGTATGCTGTTGAACTTGACAATATTGAGTACACTACACACCCTTGGGAAGGGAAAATTGTAAATTTGGGAGGTTACAATGCAGCCTTCTTGACCCTCAACACTGATTTGATAAAGATTTACGATACAAACATCGACACAGATCAATTGACATTTACTTCGTCATCGCCCATCATGAGCATTAAGTTAAAAGATACTTATGCACACGATGTCCGAAATAATTCTTTGATTCAAGGAGAAGCAGTTACAGATTCTCATGGTCTACCTACAGGCGAATTTATCGGTACTGACGGGTTGTATGCTTATTATATCGACAAGTTCGGCCAAAAAGTTCAACTTGGCACAGACCCCGGCTTTGACATCAAGGTTGTTGAGCACCCCGAGTGGACAAAGGAACAGATTCTTGCAAAGGAGGCTAATCTCTATAATAAGGAGGGTGTAGCCGATAATGCGCAGTACATACGCGCTGAGGTTTGGGATGAGCATAAAAGAGCATTGAATGGTAATATTACCATCCATTCACCGATTCTTCCAGTAGATACTATTGAGGACCTTAATTGGCCCTCACATTTCAATACTGTTCGTTACTTGGAATTTGAGGTAACAAATGAGCAAGGGATAACAGCTATATTCCGTGTAGAACAAACACCTATTACTGTTATAAATAATATTGAAAGTTATTTCTCATATAGAGATGATTATATTGTTGACGGAACATTACAACACAATCCAAATGCATTTAAAGGGGATTTTGGAAAACAAAGGCCAGAATATCATGGTCCTATTCACTTGCTTAATCCAAGAGCTCCATTCTTTGCCTTAGCTGGATTCTTACCATATCACGCAGACGAAGTAAATGAACAAGGAGTTCATTTAAAAACTTCATGTACAAGTTCTTACAAGGGATTTGAAGAACTTTTATACGGCTTTATGGAGCGAGTTTACCATCGTACATATGCTTGGGGCGGTCCTGTAGCAAGTACATTTCACAGAGATCATTATAAAACTGTAAGTGGTACAGACTTTTATAGTTCAGATATTAATAATGCCTCTAATTATTATATTGCTGTAGGATTTCCTTATTATGATCCAGAAAGGAATAAATATTATCGAAGACACTATACCGGTAACTTTTTTGAAACATTCTGGTCTAAAAAGGTAGAAAAAGTTTATCTTGAGAATGGTGTCAATCCTAATGGCTATACACGTATAAAAGGTCAAGCAGATATTATAAAATTAGTGCCAAATGATACATACGATGGATGGGAAATGTACAGTAGACCTAGATACTATGTCAACCATCGAATGTATCACGTACGTGTAACGTCTACTTCAAATGATTACATTATAGCCAATCCTCAATTAATGGACGATGAGGGTAAACCAATAAATGATAGAGGACGTGGTTACACAATGGAGGGTGATATAAATGCACGAATTGTATCTCCTTCATTTATGCTTGCATCGCAACTTGGAGAATCGATACTACCAACTAATGAACATCACTATGTTGTGCCTGGTATAGAAGGTATTTACTACTATGCCAAACGTCAATGTCAAGATTATGCAGAAGCAAGGTATGATGATTTGAATGATAATAACAACTATGATCCTGGAGAACCAGTGTATCATTATAACGATTGGCGATTGCCAACAAGAGCCGAGATTGAATATATCGTTAAGCATCAAGAAATGTCACGAGCAATGGATAAAGTTTTATATGCCCAGCAATATTTCCATGCTTCTATAGATCCTGATGTTTATACAGCAGAAACATTGCTATCGGACGAGATTCCTAATTATGATACAACTCACAAAGGTTATTATATGCGTTGCGTTCGTGATGCATATATTGAGCCAGAGCCAATATACTATGATGCGAACTACAATATTGTAAAAGTAGGTAAGTAATATCTTTAACTAAGAAACAAAGGATAAAGATGAAAAATATATCAAAAATATTTATAGCCCTCTCTCTTCTGTGCATGGTATCAGCCTGCCACGAAGAAAGTATGCACGGCGAAAGCATAAACAGCACTTCAAACGAGGTAGGAGTGTTTGGCGATGAGATGCGATTGAGTCTGGGCATTGTGTCCCCCGACCCAATAGAGATAGGCACACGTGCCGTTGACCCCGATGGCAAGGCATTGCAATCGCTCGTTGTCTTCTGTTTCGACAGTAATGGATTGCTCATATCAACATCAACAGCAAAAGTAATCCCTAATACTGAAGTCGAGGACTACACAGAGGGAGTTATAGATGTAAATATTCCTATAGCTACACGTATCATGCATTTTGTTGGTAACCAGAACATGTCGCGATTCGACAAAAACACCTTTACCAACAAGTCTGAGGATGAGGTGCTCTCAATTCTGGAGGGTAGCGCCGGTATGCTCATTTATTGGGCTCGTGTAGAGGCTCCTGCTAATGTAAACGCTTTGTATACCGATGCGCTTTACAAACTCGAAGATGGTAATGTGGTTACAGCAGCCGAGGCACGACGCACTGAGCCCGAAGCTGTTGTTGACTGGTTGACAATAGAGACTAATCCCACATCTGAAGTGCATCGAGGCATTAATGGTAAGGGTTATCCTATTATTCTGTTGCGTAACCAGGCACGATTCTCTATTGTATCTACAGGCTGGGAGGATTTTGTGGAGACAAACACTGTTACAGGTGTAACAAGCAAGCCTATGGACAAATGGAAAGGCGAATACTTCGAAGTTACAGGTTTTGCCATCTGTAACAGCCCTGCATTCGGAACTGTGGCTCCCTATCATACGAACTACGGATTCCCCACATACAAGTGGTCGGAATACACACCTTACTATGGTATAACAGATGGCGTAAAAGGCAACTGGGTGGATGATACTACTTCTGTTACCTTGCCTGCTCGTCGCGATAAACTAACAGACGCAAACGATGTGAGCAATGCTCGCGACCAGTTTATATTTGAGAGTGTCAACCTAACAACCGACCCGGTGGATTTGATTCTCCGCGGATACAACATAGTAGATGGTGTGCGCGAGACACAAGAGCGATACTATTATCGCGTTAACATCATTGACGATGAGGGTGAGATGATTACTATACGCCGTAACCATCACTATAAAATAAATATTATGGACAACCTTACCAACGGTTGTAATTCGTTTGAGGAGGCTTTGAGATCACCTGCGACAAATAATATTTGGCTCTCAATATCAGATGAGGTAAAGGCTGTACGTGACCAACAGATAGAACTTTCTGTCGACAGAACAAAATTTGTGATTGATGCAAACGAACTGGAGGATGATTTCTTCGCGCGTATGCAGACATTCCATTTTAAAATAAAAGCTTTAAGTGATACTATTACTCTGAACGAAGAGAGACTTAAGATACAGTGGATTGAGGATGACCAGCAAGTGTCAACCACTTACAACCCCGACTTGGTAATAGGCGGTGCTGTTGCTTTTGATAAAACTACAGGTGAAGGTGCCGTTAATATACAGCTCAATATGTTGCCCGAGGGTAAAGAGATGGTGAAAGGTACTATGATGATAAAGTATGGCCATTTGCTGCGAAAGGTAACTGTAATTATTGTGAAAAAACAGAAGTTTATCCCAGCATGGGTAAGTTCAGAGGTTTATGGTAAACTTACAGGCGACGACTATCAAGGTGAACATGTAACGGTTATATTTAATATTCCCGAGACTTGTCCCAAAGAGTTGTTCCCTATGAAGGTGCTGTTGACCACCAACGGATTGGATGGTCGTGCTTCGTCGGGACAGATATTGCCTATCGTGAAGAGAGGCGAAGAGGGATATGGCGATACTTTCACCTATGAAACGGAAACAGGTGAGGTGCTTACTGACCTTGGCTATAAATATGAGTACACTGTTAATGCTCCCGGACAGCACAGAATCTATTTCCGCAATATATTCGAAGTAGAAGCAGGTGCAAGAGAGTATGTAGTGTTGCAAGCTGACCACTTTGAGACATTGGCCAAGCCTGTAACGTATGTTGAACATAGAAATAGACTTCTTGTTCCTGCTTTGACTACGTACTCAGCCCAGCCAGGTGCTGCAGAATCCGATGCTATTCCATATCTGCTGGTTGCGCAAAAACGCTTCGCCCCTGTGAAACTTGATGTGGCATTAGATATTCAAGATGGCTCTCCACTAACCGAGATGGGAGATAATGAGGAATTCTTGTTATACTCAAGTAATCTGGATCACTATCCTGATGACGACTCAAGATTATATGAATATGAAAAACAAAACTTCGATTGCTACTTTAAACCCTATGATGAGTCAGTTTGGGGTACAGGTGGTAGAATTTATGGATTCTATCCTCGTATTGAAAAGATTAATCAAGGTAAATTTTGGGATCAACTGTATAATTATCCCGGATTCCAAATATATATGGAAACCAATAAGCCCAAAAGTGCAGAGGTGGTGCGCATAGCATCAAACCAGACCAATTCACCCCAGGTGAAGGATCCTTCTCAGAATTACGATGGAACAACATTCCGTTCTGTAACATTTGAGCTTGCCAACTATCGTCCATTCCGTTTTGCTGCACAGATTAAAGCTGAGGAGAACTTTAATTTCGGATTTGAAGGTAATTACAAGATTGACCCAGTGGATAACCCTACTTCAGAAACAGAGCCGGAGGTCATTGATCCTATTAAGTTTACATATCTTCCTAATCAAATTGTTGAGATAGCATTTGATATAACAAGTTTCTCTTCTACTGATGGATCTACTGTAGACCCATTCGGAACCGGATTCGAGGTATTCATTGATGCACCTATGCTGGAACTTATCCCCGGAGATAATCCTCTTATTGAAAACAAACAGGTGGTAATGTTTGACAAGCATGATGATGGTACTCACTATAGAGTGAATAAACCAAAACTTGAGGATTTAGGCAATGGCCGTTTTGTTTACCGCGTAGACCCGAACTACGGAATGGAACAGCTTATCTTCCCCGGTGAGGCATTGATTAAAGACCCTAGAAACTTCAGTCAGGTTGGTGACCGCAAGGTTATCAAATTCCGTAAGACTGCTGTTGTGACAAGTGGTGATATAGTGATTAGCGCTAATCCCGAGCATGTAACTTATCACTCAAAAACTTTTATTGTGAACAATGAGCCTATCAATGGTCGTATAGGATATGTGCCTGTAGACGAGAATGGAAACGAACTTGATCCTGTTACAATGCCTGCCGACCAATTTGTCTCGTTCTCGCGCATTTACGACGATTCGCGTATAGGTTCGTTGATAGTAAATCCTTATAATGAGGCTAACCCCTTAGAGAATACTTACTACGATTTACGCTTGCGCGGAGAGTATGAATTCAATTGGGAAAACGACCCTATTAAGATACAGACTCAGATTGGTGGACAATTCTATTCGACTACAATACCAGACTTGAAGTATTTGTACAATAATACAACTATCCTGCTCAATAAGGAGTAATATTTAGAGTTTATAATGCCAATCCTCCATCTTCTAATGTGATGGTAGATTGGCATTTTAGTTATTTATTGTGTATTTGCGTTTAACGGCAATGTATGAATTAATAAATATGAAAAGGGTATTGCAATATATATTTATTGAAGCGATATGTTTATTGTCGTTATTCTTGTCTGTGGGATGTAGCAAAGAGGCTGCTGTTATGGACGATGCGGAGAATGCCTTGGTTCGTATAGAACTTAAATTCGACACCGCAGAGTATGTGTACGACGGTAAAGAGGTTATAGGGACTTCTTCGGCAGATATTGCAGGAAATGTTGCCAATGGCGATTGTGTCAGGTATATAGTCAGGGTGTATCCTGCATCGAAAATTCCAACCCGCAAGAATTGTATCAAGGAGATTGTGTTGAACCGCAATATCTCTGATGGGTATGAGTTTGGATTTGACATGGAGATTGTGCCCGGAAATTATGACATCATGGTGTGGTCGGATATTGTGACAAATGGAATGCCTACATACGATGCTGAGGATTTCACTGAAATAGTTTTGTCGGGTAATCACGATGGAAATAATGCAAGTGCTTATGCATACAGGGGACGTGCAACTGTTTCGTCATCGGATTTTTCGGCTGAAGAGTCTCCTGCAACCATTGAAATTACAATGCAGAGACCATTGGCGAAGTTCGAAATGGTTGCCAATGATCTTTTGCAGTTCATTGAAAGGGAGAGCGAAAAAATGTCTGATGGTGAGACTGACGCACTGACTGTTAATCTGGATGATTATACGGTGGTATTTTATTATGTTGGTTTTATGCCTGACACCTACAGCTTTTATAAGGACCGTCCGGTAGATTCTTCTACTGGCGTGTGCTTTGAATCGAAAATTAATGTACTCAACGACTACGAAGCATCATTGGGCTTTGACTATGTGTTTGTAAACGAAAAGGAGTCTGCCGTAACTGTGCGTGTGGGTATATATGACAAGAAAAATGAACTGGTCGCACTTACTTCTTCTATAAAGGTTCCTTTAATGAGAGGGCATCACACACTACTGCGCAATGCTTATCTTAGTGCGAAAAAAACGGATGGAATAATTATCGATACCGGATATAATGGCAACTTTAATCTTATTTTCAAGTAAGGTTTTTGTTGTTTACTTAGTGGAATGGTGTATGTGATTGTCTGATTTTGGACAATGGTTGTCGTGAGGTATCCCCTCCGGCGGCAAACTGCAAAAACATACTTTTTTGGTGCAAAAATGCTTGTTTTTTGCACCCTTTGCAGCATATATTTGCTTGAAGGCTGATTTTAAAGTTTTTTTCATTTTGTTTTCATTTTTCTCTGTTTTTCTTTGCTTTTTTGATTTATGTTCTTTTTCTTTGCACAAATCCTACGATAGAGTGCAATTCTTGTGTGGGTATATGCATTGTTTTTCGATGTTTGTTTTTTGTGATGTACGACGGTTGAGAGTTTGACTTTTTGCTGGAAATTGTTTTTATTTCTGTCTTGAACTTTTTGATGGCGATTCTAACAGTTTCTTAAAATATTATATAAACTTTATAAACTTAATGTACTATGAAAAAAATTTGTTTTTTGGGGCTTGCAGCTACTATGTTATTTGCAGCCTCTTGTTCTAATGAGGAGTATGTAGCAGGTGATGCTTCAGGTAATGCTCAGATGACATTCTCTCTTGGAGTGGATGGTGTTATTGCTTCACGCGCTGCTGCAAACGAAATGAATGCCGACATGCTGGTTTATTCTCTCTTCGACGCAGAGGGTAAATTGGTTACTTCTATCGCCAATGCCGACAACGGTATGGTTATCAATAAAAATGCTTTTGCTTCGGGTACTACCGAGAACGTTGCTCTGTCGCTGGTTAAAGGTCAGACTTACACCATCGCTTTCTGGGCTCAGAACTCTGAGTGCGAGGCTTATGAACTTTCTGCAGCCGATGGCGCACTGAATGTTGATGTTGACTACAATGGTGTTAACAACGACGAGGCACGCGATGCTTACTATGCTACCGAGACTTTCACAGTAGAGGGTGATGCTGATGTTGAGGTTGTGCTCAAACGACCCTTCGCACAGATTAACCTCGGTGTTTCAAGCAAGGACTGGGAGGCTGCTATGGCTTCTGGTATCAACATCGTAGCTTCTAAAGCTGTAATCAAGAATGCTGCTACATCTATCAACCTGTTCGATGGTAGTGTTGATGGTGAGGCTGTTGTTGAGTACGACTATGCAAACATTCCTTCTGTGACAACAAGAGCTGCTTCTTCTGCTAAGTCTTTGATCGTTAATGATCAGGAGTATAAATGGCTCTCTATGAGCTACATCCTTACAGATGAGTCAAAGAGCACTTTGGACGCTGATGGATTGCAGTTCATCCTGGCTACTGACGATGGTGGTTACATCACTCTTGACGAGGGCTTGCACAATGTTCCCGTTCAGCGCAATTGGAGAACTAATGTCGTTGGTGATGTGTTGACTGGCGAAATGAACTTCTCTGTTTCTGTTGACCCCATCTATTATTCTACAACTACTGTTGGCGACGTGGATGCTTTCTATGCTGCACTTAAAGATAAAAATATCCAGGTTATCAAGCTCGCTCCCGGTGTATACGATATCATGTATGTTCACACCAAAGGATTGAAGACTATTGAGTCGCTCGACGCTGCCAACCCTGCAACCATCAAGGGTATATTTGCTGTTGCTTGCTCTACAGTTGAGTTCAACAATGTAAACTTTGAGGCTTCTGAGAGCTCTTTGGTTGCTACAGGTCACCAGTATATCGACCGTTTCGAGAGAAAGTCTGTAGTGCCTATCTATGCTGGTAAGGCTAAGTTTACAGGCTGTAAGTTCTACGACCTCTACAACTCGCACAATGTTGTTGCTATCAACTATCAGGCTCATAAGGCTGGTGTGATGCTCGAAATCGACAACTGCTACTTCGAGGGATTTGCTTATACTATCTATTCAAGAACTCTGCTCAGCGTGACTAACAGCGTGTTCAAGCAGCAGCATCCTACAGTTGCTCCTCGTGCTATCTTCCTCTATGGATTGGGCGACGGAAATGCTGGTAAGGTTATCTTCAAGGGCAACCAGGCTATTGGCAAGACTTCTTATGCAGTGCAGATGAGCTCAAGCAACTACGACTACAAGAATATCAACTTCGATATTCAGGACAATGAGAACTTCACTGGTAGCGAGGGTGAGAATACTCCTTATCTCTTCCATCCCGACAGAAACTACACTGGCTGTACATTTGCTGAGGGTTCTGAGGTTTTCAATTTCTAATACTGAATTCCTATAACTGTTATAATATGGGGGCGACAAAAGTCGCCCCCTGTTTTTTTTGAATACATGGCGAGGCATTGCAGTTATGCTTTGCAGTAGGCTGCGGGGGCGGCTTTAATGGGATTTTTCTTCTGTTTGAAGGTGTTTTTTGAGGAAATGAAAAATTTTTTCAAAAAAAATCCTCAATAGTATTGCAGAATGAAAAAAATGTAGTACCTTTGCAGAGCAAAACCCAAGCGGGGTGTAGCTCAGCCCGGTTAGAGTACGCGTCTGGGGGGCGTGTGGTCGCTGGTTCGAATCCAGTCACCCCGACTGGAAAAGCCTTGAAAATCAAACGATTTTCGAGGCTTTTGCTTTTTCTAAACCCTTTCTCAATACCATTCTTAACACCTTTTGTCGGTGGAGTCTTGTTATTTCGCCCCTTAGTTTGTATATTCGCGACCATTCCAGTCGCATTGATGGCTGGAATATCCACTATGCAAATTATTAAAGCATGAAAAAGTCATTCAAAATATACGCCTGGGCATGGGGCGCGCTCGTGGTAATTACAATATTGTCTGTTGTACTTCTAATGGTAATGCCATTCCATCACGATTTTGCAAAAGATCCTTATGGAATAGAACAGATAGTGGATGTTGATTTGCCCGATATTGCTTCTGTGGAATCCGAGAATAATTTGAATAGAGGCACTTCGCGATGGGATGTATACAAACATACTGCTCAGTTCTGCAAAAATTTGTCAGAAGAGTGCATTGCGCAGCTGGATGATTTGTGTAGGACCGATAGCCTGCATTGGCAAAAGAATACCGATAAAGGATATTATTTATATTCCGATAGTGGTGGAATGTTTACTGACTATTCAGTTTCTTGTTTTATATACAACGATCATTTTTCTTTAACTTATGAAGTTGATGAGGATGAGGGACTTGCAGTTATATTTATTTTGTTTTTGGTTTATCAGATGCTTATCATTTGGGGTATAGTGCTTCTTGTTGCAGCCATCATCCGTAAAGTAATAATAAAACGGAAAGAGAGATAATTATGAGACGCTTTCTAAAGACTCTTGGTGTAATCTTCGCGGTCTTATGCTTGTGTTTGGCTGTCACCTGTTTGCATTTGAGAAAGAGGGTGACGAAGTTTGAGTTGCCTCAGGGTGAACTCAAATGGTCAACCACTCGGCCCGAGAATGCCAAAATGTGTGTTCCTGCTGCCTTTACCGATGTCAATGGCAGGATTACGGGGGCGTACAGAATAGGTGGCAAGAGCTATCACGATAACAATCGGAGAAAGGTTTCATTAAAAGGTAATTCTTTTATTGTCTACCCTAAATGGATGTCGAACAACGGCTTTCAGCAGCTGACGCTGGTTTATGACTCCAAGCCTATGGTGTTTAAGGATTCCCGTAAGGATATGCGCCGGGCTTTATGCAAAAACAAAAAAGAGGCTTTCATATTGGAGTCCAACTACCCGATGACTATGTCTGCCTTTGCATATTATTGCAGTAAGCATTGCACGGATGCGGCTTACTTGGATATGGGAGAATTTGGATACGGATATATCAAAAGGGGCTTTTTCGTTCGCCCGCTGTATGTCTGGGCCTTCTTTTCCAGGCATAAACAGACAAATTGGTTGTATATAGAATAACGCGAATTCGATATTATTGGTGTCCGGTAAAAGTTAAAAAGGGTATAAAAGTGTGTCTCAATTTGCAGTATTTGTGCGGTTTCATCCATAGCATTTGTAACTTAAAACTCAACCGGCACCGTAAGCATCACAGCCGAGAGTCCGTCTGTTTTTCGGATTAAGCGTGAAGGTTTGTGCAAACGAGCGTAACGCAAGTTTACTTGCAAGTTACAAAGCGAGTGTAGCCAAAGCTCGCCAAGGGCAATGACTGTCTGAGTGTTAGTTATACGCACAAAGTGCGGATAACTGAACGAGTTCCGCAGCACCCGAAAAACTGACGAAAAGACTCGAGCGACAAGGCTCGCCACCGACTGAAGAATGTTGC
>JAEIGA010012430.1_pt1 | contig 12925 bp, 8 predicted proteins | sample 9270691 | NCBI WGS metagenome assembly JAEIGA01 (sample SAMN17057246, study PRJNA624740) | gut metagenome | biome: biome; isolation source: fecal sample | host: Bos grunniens | place: China: Xizang | collected 2019 | reverse complement strand
GCGAAGTGGTTGTATATGCTAAACTACCTCGCACCTTCCAAATTCCTACACCCGTAGGCAACTATGCTCCCGATTGGGCTATCGCCATGAAGAAAAACGATGTAAAACACATCTTTTTCGTAGCCGAAACCAAAGGTTCGATGTCATCCATGGACTTGTCCGCCATCGAGCGAGCCAAAATCGACTGTGCAGAGAAGTTGTTCAACTCCATCTCCACAGCCAATGTGAAGTACCACAAAGTGGCTACTTATCAAGACTTGATAGATGGGATGCAAGCGATAGGCTGATAATAGAATCGGCGTTCACCCTCAACAAGTGAACGCCGATTTTTACATTATTCTATATCTGATGTGTCAGGCCTTTTTCAACGAATAAAAAGAGGAGATGACTGTTCATCTCCTCTCTATGCTGTGGGTTGTTGCTCGGTTTAGAGTTCTCTTGATATACCGATGCTGAGCATGGGGAATACGGTGAAGCGACGGGCGAGGTCTACGTATTGACCCATCTGACCTTCAATCTTGGTGAGGTCGCGAGTGAGGTTGGTGCCATCGTGGGTGATGAGGTCGGGAGCGCCTCCCCAGAAGAGCACACCGCAGTCGACGTTGAGGTGGGTCTTGCCTGTGCCGCCCTTATAGCCAAAGCCGAGGTAGGGCTTGAAGACGTTGGTCTTGGCCTCTACGCTGACGATGCAGAGCTCGTTGGGCTCCATGCGATAGATGCTGCCATCTGCGCGCTCACCTACATCGAGACCGATACGGCCATAGTCGAGGAGGGCAGGACCTGCATAGAGGTCGAAACCTCCGACAGAGGCAAAGGGCTCATCGGCCTCGGCCTTCTCATAGATGCGGTTGAACATGTTGGCGGTATACAAGGTGGCGATATCGGCTGCCGAGTTGCTTACTCGGGCAATGGTAGAGCTACCGGCAAAGAATCCGGTAGTGAAGCGCCAACGCTTATCCTTGAAGGGGTGTACGTCGACCAAGAGCTTGTAGTTGTGCATGGTGGGCTCGGCAATCATGGTCATCTTATTCTGGGTCTTGCTGCCTGTGAAGCTCTCGACATAGTCGATGATGCGTCCGAAATCGGTGAGCATGGGCTCTTCGTACTCGTCGAGCATGATATTGCCTGCCTCGTCATATTGATACATTCTCTCTTCGATGCCTACACCAAACTCCATGCTGATGTTGAACTTGGGCATAAAGGTATAGCCTCCACGCAGGCTGAGGTAGTCGTTGATGGGGGTGGCAAAATCGAAGCCTATACCTAAGGTGCTGGCATTGAGTCCTATCTCGAGTTTGCTGAAGGGACGGACGGCCTGCTTCGTAGTGGGCTCAAAACTATACGCTTTGGTGATTGCCAAGAGAGGCAATAGTAGCAGAAGGGCAGATTTCCTTTTCATAGAATTTTGTGTTTTTAGTTTCTTTACGCTACAAAATTACAATTTCTTATGTGCATTCCAAACCTTTTGCTTAAATTTGTACGTTAAAATAATGATGCACACATGAGTTTGTATAATCTTGTCACTATCCTTGGCCCTACGGCTTGCGGTAAAACATCGCTGGCAGTGGCGTTGGCCCATCGTCTGCAGACGGCAGTGATAAGTGCCGATAGCCGTCAGGTGTATCGCTCGATGGACTTGGGCACGGGTAAGGATTTGAGGGAGTATACGTATCAGGGCTGTGAGGTGCCGTATCGCTTGATAGATGTCGTGGATGCTGGTTATAAGTATAACGTGTTTGAGTATCAACGCGATTTCTTGAAGGCTTTTGAGGAGTTGCGCGCTCAAGGGCAGTTGCCGGTGATGTGTGGAGGTACGGGCATGTATCTCGAATCGGTGTTGCGTGGATATCGCTTGGTAGAGGTGCCCGAGAATAGGGAGTTGCGCGAGGCATTGGCAGATAAGTCGCTCGAGGAGCTGACGACGATGTTGAGTGTTTATAAGCAATTGCACAACACGACCGATGTGGATACTTGCAAGCGTGCGATACGCGCTATCGAGATTGAGGAATACTATCGCGCCAATGAGGTGAATATTCGCGAGTTCCCGGAGATAAAGAGCCTCACTATTGGTCTCGATGTGTCGCGCGAGGTGCGTCGCGAGCGCATCACCCGCCGACTACACGAGCGCCTTGCCGAGGGTATGGTGGATGAGGTGAAGGGTATCTTGGCATCGGGAGTAGCGCCTGAGGACCTGATATACTATGGGCTGGAGTATAAGTACTTGACGCTCTATGTCATCGGGGAGCTGACGTATGACGAGATGGTGAGCCAGCTGGAGATTGCCATCCATCAGTTTGCCAAGCGACAGATGACATACTTCCGTGGTATGGAACGTCGAGGAGTACCTATACATTGGCTCGACGCTTCACTATCGACCGAGGAGAAGGTGGAGGCCATCGTGCGTATGATAAATGGAAAGGAGTAGATTATGAGTAAAAATAAGACTGAACAGACTGTTGTCATCCCAGTGAAGGATCGCTGGGGAATAGTATATGTGCCTATGGCTGGTGCAAAGAAGAAGCATCGTCGTTGGCATCAGATCAAGGAGTATCTGGAGGCAAGGAAGGTGCCCTATGACTACATACAATCAGAGGAGTATGGAGCGGTAGAGCGACTTACACGCATGTATGTGGAGAACGGATATAAAACCATCGTTGTGGTGGGTGGAGATATGGCCGTGAATGATGCTATCAATGGTATTATGACTTCGAACGTGGAGAACCTCGAGGATATGTCGCTGGGCATCATACCCAATGGTATCGGTAATGACTTTGCCAGCTTCTGGGGATTGCATGTTGATGAATATAAGCAGGCTATTGACAGTATTATCCGCGGTGCACGTCGAAAGATTGATGTGGGCTACTGTACCTTTATGGAGGGAGAGGAGATGAAGAAACGCTACTTCCTTATGGCAGTGAACATTGGTTTGGGTGCCGAGGCTATTGAAATCTCTGACGAGTGTAGACACTATTGGGGTAAGCGTAACCCGACTTATCTCTTCAGCATTGTGCGTCTGTTCCTCCGTCGTAAACTCTATAAGATGAACTTGAAGGTGAACGATGAGGTTATCAACGAACGTTTGATGACCGTGTGTGTGGGTAATTCACGTGGATATGGATTGACTCCAAGTGCAGTGCCCTATAACGGTTGGCTCGATGTGTCGGTAGTGTATCGTCCAGAGTTGCGCCAGTTGCTCCATGGTATATGGATGTTGACCCATGGGCGCATCCTTAACCATAAGCAGGTAAAGCCTTATCGTACTAAGAAGGTGACCGTATATGAAACCGAGGGCGCTTCGTTCTGTGTCGATGGATGCTCGCTCGAGTATAAGTGCCCGGTGGAAATCTCACTCATGCCTGAGTTTTTGAACTTTATCGTACCGAACTAACCTCGGTGTAAGGATGATAGGATAAAAAAATACGGAAGTTTCCTTCCGTATTTTTTTATGTCAATTGATTAATTTTCAAGTTTCGTGCCAGAGAACACAGCTGAAGCTCAACAACGGAGTTGTTAATTTTCAATATTCAATTATCACTTGATTCCAATGCTCTCTAAAGTGATATCCTTGCTGGGCCATTTCTCGATAAGACGTTTGGCTTCGCTCAATGTCACAGGAATCGTGGTGCCGTGACGAGGAGTAAAGATATCGGTATTGGCCGAGTTACATACGTAGGTGAAGTTGCTTAAGTCGGTGCTCTTGCAATACTGATAGTGCCCATTCATGTAGCAGTCATACATGAGTATCCACTCGTCAGAATCAATGAGTTTGAACATGCCTGAACCCTCTACGGCAACATTGGTCTGTTGTAGGTAGCGGTACTCGGGGGTCCATTCACCGCGCAGGGTTTTGGCAGTAGCCTTCATGATGCCATTGCCTTGGCCTTCAGTCTTGAAGAACATGTGGTAGAGTCCGTCGTGATATACGATATCGGCATCGATGGTATTGGCCTTGTGGTCGTACAACACCTTAGGCATGCTAATCTCGGTAAAGTCCTCATTGGCATACGAGCAGTAGGTGATGTAGTGTGCACCTCTCTCACCGATGGCATAGTAGAGCATATACTTGCCTGCCTCGGGGTCGTAAATGGTTTGGGGTGCCCATACCTGTGTGAGGTTCTCGCGGTCGAAACGTTCGGGCCATGTCGTGGGGAAATCGATGGCAGAGTGTGTCCAGTCGATAAGGTCTTTTGAACGCAACAATACGAGTCCGTCATTTGAAGCCCAACCTTGTGATGAACGCATATCGGTCACCACCATATAGAAGTAGCCATCTTCGCCACGCAAGATGTGGGGGTCGCGTACGGCTTGCTTGTTGGCAATGGTGTCGGAACTGATGATGGGTTTACCATCATTGAGTGGGGTGTAGTTGTAGCCATCGGCACTGAGGGCAAAGCATATCTGCTCTTGCCAGGGGGCATTACCATTGAAATAGGTAAAGAGGTATCCGGCATAGGGCTCGTTGCTCTTACCACAACAACTCGAGAGGAGTACTGTTGTTAATGTTGCCATGAGGCTCAGTGTTGTCATCAATCTGTTTTTCATAAGCGTGTGTATTTATGGGTTAGTGTTATCCAATACGGCTAATCTTCTTGAGTTCCTCCTCATCGATAATCTTGATCTTGCGTCCGTCGATAGCAATGAGGCGCTCAGATGCGAAGAGCGATAGTGTACGTATAGCGTTTGAAGTGGTCATGTTTGAGAGGTTTGCCAAGTCTTCGCGCGAAAGGAATATGCTGATGGTAGCGCCATCCTCCTCCAAACCATAGGTCTCTTTGAGGAAGAGCAATGACTCGGCCAATCGTCCGCGTATATGCTTCTGTGTGAGATTTACAGTGCGTTCGTCGGCAATGCCAAGATCTACGGCCAGCAACTTGATGAAGAACATGGCCAGCTTGTTGTTCTCTTCGACTAAACGGGTGATAACCTCCATGGGGATAGAACATATTACCGATGACTCAAAGGCTGCTGCCGATGTGACAAAGTGGCCTTCGGCAAAGTAAGCACGATAGCCGAAGTACTCTACCGGCTTGATGACGCGCATAATTTGGCTTCTGCCTCCTACTCCCTCGCGATAAATCTTTACTTTACCCTCAATCAAACAAAAAAAGTGTCGAGGGGTATGTCCCTCGGCATATATGAGCTGGTGCTTCTTATAGCGTGCAACCTCGGTGTGTTCCTTCAATAGGTTGCGTTGTTCGTCGGTCAGGAGCTCCCACATGTCGGCCAAAGCCGTTGCGATATCTATTATTGGTGGGGGGTCTTTTTTTGCCATTACTTCTTATTAGAATGAAAGGTTAAAAATTAAAACGGATGCTTACCCAGCGTTTTTAACTTTGGGAGTTACCGCCTGTTTTAATTTTTAACCCTTTGCTTTATACTTAGTCAATGATATCAAATCCACAGTAGGGTACCAACACCTTGGGAATGCGGATACCTTCGGGAGTTTGGTTGTTCTCGAGGATAGCTGCCAAGATTCGGGGCAAAGCCAATGCAGAGCCGTTGAGTGTATGGCAAAGCTCGGTCTTCTTGTCTTCGACACGACGATAGCGGCACTTCAAGCGGTTGGCTTGGTAGGCATCAAAGTTTGACACTGATGAAACCTCCAACCAACGCTCCTGAGCAGCAGAGTATACCTCGAAATCGAAGCACAATGCAGCAGTAAAACTCATGTCACCGCCACAAAGACGAAGGATGCGGTAGGGGAGCTCGAGTTTCTTTACAAGGCTCTCTACATGGTCGAGCATTTCTTTGTGTGATTCCTTAGAATGTTCGGGAGTATCGATGCGTACAATCTCGATCTTTGAGAATTCGTGCAAACGATTAAGGCCGCGAACCTCCTTACCGTATGAACCTGCCTCACGACGGAAACATTGTGTATATGCGGTATTCTTGATGGGAAGCTCCTTCTCATCGAGGATAACATCGCGATAGATATTTGTTACGGGAACCTCGGCTGTGGGGATGAGGTAGAGATCGTCAGCGGTACAATGATACATCTGACCCTCTTTGTCAGGCAACTGACCTGTGCCATATCCTGAGGCCTGATTTACAACAGTAGGGGGCATGATTTCCTCATAGCCTGCATTACGAGCTTCGTCAAGGAAGAAGTTGATGAGCGCGCGTTGGAGACGAGCACCCTTGCCACGATATACGGGGAATCCTGCACCACTAATCTTTACACCCAAATCAAAATCGATAAGGTTATATTTCTTTGCCAGTTCCCAGTGGGGGAGAGGGTTCGGACCGAGATTGGGAACCTCGTTTCCTGTCTTCTCTACCACATTGTCCTCGGCATGAGCTCCCTCGGGAACCTCATCGTAAGGGATGTTGGGAATGGTGTAGAGCAGGTTCTGAGTGTCCTCAGCTGCTTGTTTCATCTCCTCTTCGAGAGTTGCATTAGTAGCCTTCAATGCTGCTACATCTGCCTTTACGGCTTCAGCTTCCTCGCGTTTGCCCTCCTTCATCAAAGCACCGATGCGAGCTGCCAACTGCTTGGCTTCTGCAAGGTTCTTATCGAGGGTGGTCTGTGCAGCACGACGCTTCTTGTCGAGCTCAATAACCTGGTTTATTGTTTCTGCGGCATTGCCGAAATGTTTCTTCTCAAGGCCTTTGATTACTCGTTCGGTCTGTTCGGTAATGAGTTTAATCGTAAGCATTTTATTCCTTTCGTTTTGATGTTGTTTTATTTGGGATGCAAAGATACGAATAAGCGAGCGAAATACAAAACTTGTTTTGATATTTCACCGTGAGAGAGAGTCTTTTCAAAGATTTATCGCAAAGGTGTCAATACAAGAAAATTAGAAAGGCCTAACGATAGTGTTTGGCCTTTCTAATCTAAATTAATCAGTATGTAGTCTCTTGCGACTATTAACGGATAAAGTTTTCTACTTTTAAGTCGGTAATGCTACTCTTGAAGTCACCAGCTTGCTGTAAAGGGAAATGGAGAGTTTGCACATAATCGTGCTGTTCCTGGTCGCGAATCCACTTCTTTACACGCTTGAGTTCATCTTGCAACTTGCCATTCACGAAGAGACGTGTCGCGTGGTTGGTGCATTCAATGCGGATGTCATGACTCTTGCCCTCTTCAACATAGTAATCGAAGGTGTAGAGGTAGCCATCACGAGAGAAGGCCATGCGACCATCTACTGGGCTACTGAGGTAGAATTTGGTTACATCATTAGAGAAAAGCAATGTCCCGGGTTCCTCTTTGGCTCCATCGAGATGGAAACTGATGGTATTGTGGAAACCGGCCTTTTTGATGGGATACTTCTTGCCAGGCTTTACCTTTGACAAACTGTATACCACACCCTTGGGTTCGCGGAAGCGACCGAGCTCGTTCACACCGGGTGCTTCGGCAAGGTTATGGCGCTTGGTGTCAAACTCACGGAAGGGTACAGTTCTGTAGCTGTAGCTCCATGTCGCTGCTGCCATGGTTTGTGTAGCAGGAATGGTGCGGTCGTGGATGTCATCTACCGAAATACCATTGTACGCAATGTCGTTCCATACGGCAAACATACCACCAAGGATGTTGGGGTCTGTGGGGTCAAGTATGCTTTTGTTAAAGGTTCCGGGATGCCAATCGTTGTACAATTTAGCCACGTTGAGATAGTCTGCATAATATCCTGCAGCAGGCACGATATAGGTGTACCATGATGTGATACTGATGAGTTTGTATCCCTGTTTGATCATCTCTGTAGGATTGGCATACGAGGGGTACCAGCATTGCATGATAACGTTGTCAGAGATCACAGGTGTCTCGCCCTTAGCATGGGTGAGTGCACCCCATAACCAAGGTTGCTTGCCGAAACTTTGTACGAGGCGGAGGTAACGATCGGTAAGTGCGCGGAATTGCTCTACAACCTTCTTGTCCTTGTTAGAATACTCGTCGGTACCGATGTGTACATTGGGACCAGCGAATACGGGGTCATCACCCTCGAGATATTCGGTGAAGAGTGAGTCGAGGAAAGTGTATACGTTGGGGTTGAAGAGGTCGAGGTGGTCAAGACCATACTCTTTAGAACCAAACTCCTCGCGGAAACGTGAGAAACAGAGTGAGTGAGCGGGAATGTCAATCTCAGGGATGATATTCACACAAATTTTAGCGGCATCCTTTTGGAATTGACGGAAAGCATCTTTGGTGTAGAAGCCATCCTTAGCCGTAAGCTCGGGGAAGAGCTCGCTCTCAAGGCGGAATGCTGTATAAGTGTCATCCCAAGTGTCTTCATGTATCTTTGCAGCACGGTCGTTGAGGTGAATCTGGAATGAGTTCATCTTGTAATAGGCCATCACCTTGGCATACTCAACGAGATACTCCAAGGGGACGTGCTTGCGACCAACGTCAATCATATATCCACGAATGGGGTAGTCGGGCCAGTCGCGTATGATGCCCTTAGGGAGGTTTTCACCCTTGCTTGCCTCCAATACCTGCAATAGGGTACGTGTGCTCCAATAAGCACCAGTAGTGGTTTGTGCCTTTACTACTACATTCTCACCAATCTCAATACTGTAACCCTCTTCGCCAAGTTCTTTGTCAGTGGTGAGGCTCATTACGATAGCTCCAGCAGGAACCTTAGCTCCCCCCTTTATGGCTTTAGCTTTCATGCTTTTGCCAAATAGCAAACCGTAGTCTTTGGCCAACTCCTCAGCAGCAGTGGTCAGTGCATTGTCGGTGTACAATACTTTGGTGTCTGCACTCACGGCTAATACACCTTCTCCTCCTTGCCAATGACGTAATTCTGGAATCACGAAGGGTTTCTCATTCTCAGCTTTCAATATATCTGCAGTACCCCAAGTAAGTAGTACGAGACATAAAATGAAGATTCTCTTTAGCATAGTAATATAAATGTGTTTATGTTATTTGTTCGCGCTTCTATATACCCATTCTATGTGGCATTATCACCAGCATAGTAAACAAATTACAAAGAAACAAAAAAGCGGGTAAAACACAAAATTATAAAAGATTTAATTTTCGCATAAACAGTTTAATGCAGAATAAAAATGTAAAATCTTGGGTGAAATTAAATCTTATAAACTAATGCTTTGAAATTGTATAAATTTTCTATATTTTTGTATGAGGATTGCGTGATTTATTGTAGCCTTTGCTCTTTTTACGACATAATAAATACATTAAATGTACATAAACAATATGAGGAAAATCTTATTAGTAGCTGTTGCTGTAATTTCTTTACTTGCTTCGTGTGGTAAGAAGGATTATACGGCTTTCGTGGATCCCTACATTGGGTCGGGTGGTCATGGGCACGTTTTTGTAGGTGCAAGCACTCCTTTCGGTATGGTACAACTCGGCCCGCATCAAATTAAGACGGAAGATTGGGATTGGTGTTCTGGTTATCACTACAGTGATACGTTGGTGATTGGTTTCTCACATACCCACCTTACCGGTACGGGTTGTGGTGATTTGGGTGACGTATTGTTTATGCCCTTCGATCCGACAAAGGTAAAGGAGGATACCCGTTATAGGGGTCCTCGTAAAGCAGAATGTAAACATTTGTATGCACTCCTTGATCATAGCCTCGAAAGTGTGAAGCCAGGGCTTTATACAGTAGAACTTCCTGACTATGGAGTAAAAGTACGTCTCACTACCACTGACCGAACTGGTTTACATGAATATACATTTACGGGTGATCAGTCTGCTATTCTTGTTGATCTCTGCACTGGTATCGGTAACGAGCATCCCAATGAGTGGGATTTCGAAATCATTGATCCTACACATATCAGAGGCTTTAGACGTTCTGAGGGTTGGGCTAATCATGTCGTATATTTCGTAGCAGAGTTCTCTCAGCCTATTACGAGTAAGAGTGATCGTCATATTGTACATGATCAGTACGCAACAATTCTTACTTTCAATACGACGAAGAACAAGAAGGTTCTATCCAAAGTGGGAATATCGGCAGTGAGTTATGAGAATGCTGAAGAGAACTTGGTTACTGAACTTCCCGATTGGGACTTTAATCGTGTCTATGCAGAGGCTAAGGCTAAGTGGAACGAGCGTCTCGGGGCCATTGATATCGTGCCTATGGATGAGAAGCAACAACGTCTCTTCTATACCGCGATGTATCATTCTATGATTGCTCCTTCGCTCTTTAGTGATGTGAATGGCGAGTATCGTGGTGCTGATGGTAAGAATCATCATGCTGAGGAGAATCAGTATACAATGTTGTCGCTTTGGGATACGTACCGTGCTGCATATCCTCTCTTTACATTGATAAATGATGAAATGTCGACTTCGTTGGTATCGACCTTTATGAATATTTATAATGAGCAGGGTACACTTCCCATTTGGCATTTGCAGGGTTGGGAAACCAATTGTATGCCTGGTAATCCTGCCGTGATATGTTTTGCAGATCTATGTCTTAAGGGATATGTGAAAGATGTCCCTGCTGCTTTGGAGGCTATGAAAAAGTCTTCTATGCGTAATGATCGTGGAGTACAGTACCTTAAAGAATATGGTTTCATTCCCCACGACAAGAGCGATGAGAAGGAGGAGGTTTCGAGATGTATGGAGCACGCTATTGCAGACGCTTCGCTCGCCAAGGTTGCTGAGATGCAGGGTGATGTTCAGGCTGCCAAGTATTTTGGTAATCGTAGTAGGTCTTGGGAGAAGTATTATGACCCTGCCATGCGCCTCGTTCGTGCACGTAATGCAGATGGTACATGGAAGGAACCCTTTGATTCTTACTTGGCACAGCATGGTGCGGACTTCAGTGAGGGTAACGCCCATCAATATACTTGGATGGTACCCCACGATGTTGGGACTTTGATAGCTAAGTTGGGTGGTCCTGAAGCATTCACCGCTAAGCTGGATTCCTTCTTTGTGGATGATAATGGGCGCGAGAACTTTGGTGTAGATGTGACTGGTCTTATCGGTCAGTATGCCCACGGTAATGAGCCCAGCCACCATATTGTATATCTTTATAATTACGTAGGCCATCAAGAAAAGTGTGCTGAGAAGGTACGCCAAATTCTTACCGAGCTCTACTACGATGATCACAACGGTGTATGTGGTAATGAGGATGCCGGTCAGATGTCGGCATGGTATATCCTCTCTGCTCTTGGTCTCTATCAAGTAGATCCTGCTGCTGGCGAGTTTCAGTTTGGTTCACCCCTTGTACACAAGGCGGTGCTCAACGTAGGCGGTGAAAAGACCTTCACCGTTATCGCTCATAATAACTCTCTGGAAAATATCTATATCCAAGAGGCAAAACTCAATGGTAACGTGCTCTCAGGCACCAGCATTACCTACGATGATATTAAGGCTGGCGGTATCCTCGAGTTTACCATGGGTGCATCACCTAAGAAGTAACTAATTTAAAAGTTAATACACAATGAAACGTAATCTATTGCTATTCTTTGCAGCACTGTTCGGTGCTAGTGCGTTTGCACAAATCAAGTGGTACAAACCCATGGAAGCGGGTTTTCCTGTCATTCAGAATCAAGGTTGGGTAGGAGAGGAGCGCGAGAACCCCTATCACCGCTTTCCCCTTCGTGCCAAGGAAACCTTGCGTGGTAATGTGTGGTCACTGGGTCGCCACACTGCGGGTGAGTGTATCTCTTTCACTACCAATGCCAAGGAAATCTATGTGAAGTATACCGTAGCTGGTGGCAAGGCCATGAATCATATGCCTGCCACAGGTGTCACAGGTGTAGATCTTTACACCAAAGAACGTCACGGTAAGGAACTTTGGGTAGGTGCGTCAAGCTATAGCTTCGGCGATACCGTACGCTACCAGTTTGGTCGTGGTAATCAAAAGCTCGACTACGATGGTGGTCGCCACCACCTTTATACCCTCTATCTTCCCCTCTACAATGAGGTGAAATATCTGGAGATTGGTGTAAACGAAGGCGCAAAGTTTGAGTTCGAGGAGCTCCGCCAAGACCGTCCTATTGTGGCATATGGTACTTCTATTGCTCAAGGCGCTTGTGCATCACGTCCCGGTATGGCGTGGACCAATATCCTCCATCGCCGCATGGGTCGTCCAGTATACAACTACGGTTTCTCGGGTAACGCCTACTTTGAGAAGAGCATCATCGACTACTTGGGAGAAATTGATGCTAAGGTATACATCTTTGACGCACTGCCCAACTCACACTCCATCGCTCCCATCGAACTACTTACTGACACCATTGTCAAGGCTGTTAAGCAGCTCCGCGAGGCACGTCCTAATACTCCCATCCTCCTTGCTGACCACCTCGGATATCCCCACGGTGGCACCATTAAGTATTGGAAGGGACAGGAAGATCATGCCAACAAGGCGCAGAAGGCTGCTTATGAGAAACTTATTGCTGAAGGTGTGAAGCATGTGTATCACCTCACTTATGCTGAACTGGGTATGCATCAAGATGCTACCGTCGAAGGTATCCACCCCTCTGACTATGGCATGGTTATCTATGCTGACGCCTATGAGAAGAAACTGCGTGAGATTCTCAACGAGCCTATCGGTGAGTACAAGACTACCATTCCTACCGAACAGTCTCGCGATAGCTACGACTGGATGGACCGTCACAACAGTATCATCAAGCAGGGGCGCGAGGGCAAGCACTTTGAACGCGTTGTTATTGGTAACTCTATCATGCATCACTGGGGAGGCACCGATTTTCGTATCAAACGTGGTCAAGAGGTGTGGGATACCTACATGCAGGGCACTCTCAATATGGGTTGTGGCTTTGATCGTATTGAGAATATGCTTTGGCGTGTCTACCATGACGAGCTCGAGGGCTTCACCGCTGATAATATCTATATGATGGTAGGTACCAATAATATCGGCTTCTCAAGCGAGGAGGAGATTCTCGGAGGTATCGAGCACCTTGTTAGTGCCGTTCGTGCACGCCGTCCCGAGGCTAAGGTTGTGCTCATCGCTATCTTCCCCCGCGTCAAGGACTTTGAGTTCACTAAGCGCATCAATGTAGG
>JAEIGA010012429.1_pt1 | contig 12926 bp, 10 predicted proteins | sample 9270691 | NCBI WGS metagenome assembly JAEIGA01 (sample SAMN17057246, study PRJNA624740) | gut metagenome | biome: biome; isolation source: fecal sample | host: Bos grunniens | place: China: Xizang | collected 2019 | reverse complement strand
TATAGTTCTGTTAGACGATAAAGGTGCGCATTACACTTCCGAAGAACTTGCAACTTGGGTAGATAAGCGAACCATGCAATCAAACAAAAGAGTGGTATTTGTTATAGGTGGCCCGTATGGATTTTCAAAAGAGGTATATGCCAAAGCAAATGAAAAGTTATCGCTATCTAAAATGACCTTTTCGCACCAGATGGTGAGGCTGATATTTGTGGAACAGCTATATAGGGCATATACTATTATAAAAGGTATTCCTTATCACCATATTTAATACTCTATGTCAAAGGCTATGGGAAGATGGTCACTGTAGCCATTCTGATATCTGTAACCATTAAAATTTCTAAAAGGTTTTTTGCCTCCGTACTTTGTATCATCTTCAAGTAAAAAGTCGAAATTGCAGATTCTTGCATTTTTTGCCGAAAGACATCCCAGTTCATTTGTAAAACTGCCGGATACAATCAGCTGGTCATAGGTATCCCATTCTCCGTTGTATCTGTAACTGCCATCAGGACAATTGTCAAGTAGTGTAACCAGTTCATCGTCCTTTAAGTAATAAGCTCTGTCAGATGATTTGGCTCTAAGAATATCTCTTATTGATGCAGATTCACAACCATCGTTCATATCGCCCATAACAATAATGTATGGCTTTCTGCGGGATTCAGTAACCTGATTTACAGAACTGTTCAGAACTTTGGCAGCTTCCGCTCTCAGAGGGTCACTCTCATTAACACCTCCCAGGCGGCTTGGCCAGTGGCATACATATATATCGACCGTATCGCCGGTAGCTACTCTGCCAGTAACGTGCAGAATATTTCTTGTTGTTTTACCGTTGATAGGCCTGATGTTTACTTCAAGCTCTTCCGATTTAATCAGACGGAAATAGCTCTTCTTGAAAATCAGGGCGACGTCAATGCCACGTGCGTCTTTCGATTCGGTAACAACAAAACTGTAACCGATATGTCGTAAGGGTGAACGTTCCGTTAAATCTTTGATTACCGTTTCATTCTCTATTTCACAAAGACCTATTATCTCCGGAGAATTCTCCTGGTCTATAGCTACCAAAGTCTGGGAAATATGCTCTAATTTGTTCCAGTACTTTGAGCTGTTCCAGCGCCTGTCACCTTCGGGAGTAAATTCTTCGTCATTTGTTGCCGGGTTATCAACTGTGTCAAAAAGGTTCTCTACGTTGTAGAATGCAACTGTCATTTTCTCCTGTCCGGAAATGTTGGCAGACAGGATGATTGATAATGAGAGAAGTAATAACTGTTTTTTCACGATTCTGTTGTTTTTATAATGTTGATTGATGTTTGTTATCTGTATTGGTAGCATCCGGCGTCAGGACTTGTGTCTGTGGGCCGTGCAATGTCGTCAATGTCTTTGGGGTAATACACCACCTGCGCTTTATCAGCTATGTTTCGTGCAGATGATAGAGAATCTAACCTGAAATCAAAGCAGTAATCTCCATCGGCTATGTGTTTGAACTGCTTAATGCCTGAAATAGAGGCATCAGGATTGTCAAAAACGCATTTTTCAAATGCATTGTTTGTTGTGTCGGATGTTAATACCAGAGAGTGGGAAATCTTGTATTGGGCCACTGCAATGGTATCTCCGTTGATGGAATCTGATAATGATGTTGCAAATTCGTTACTTGATGTTCCTGTTATAATGCAGTTTGTGAATTCAGCATTTTGTAGTGGGTATGGGATTTCGTTGCCTTTGTCGGTAATGAATACCGATTCGCTGCGCATACCCCAGAGATAAAAGTTGGCAATGGTGCAGAATGTGAATCTGTGTATGCCTCCGTTTATGTTTATACAGTTTCCTCCTGCATTTGCAATCAGTGAATTGGCTGTTTCGGTGTAGCAATTCGTTAACTGGAGCGCATTGCCGGTAGTGTTGTGTATCTTTGAAGAGAGTATAGACAGTTTTAGAAGTTCAGTATCCGAACTGTCTGCCTTTATGCCAAAGTTTCCATTTCTGATATCACAATATTCAAAACTGTTACCATAGCTGGATGATGTGATATGAATGCCCTGCCATTGATCTGACAAAAGGTCGTACGGCAGATCGTCAAAAAGTTTGTCTGTTCTTCCTCCCCGAAAGTGTATCAGACTGTCAACTGTTCCAGCAGCTGTTATCTTTCCATCTATTACAAGCTTTGCATTGTTGTGGAAATATAGCTGCACACCAGGTTGTAGAGTTAATTCTGCATTTTCCGTTACAACCAGGCTGTCATATATGTAGTAGGGATATTCAGCAGAAAGTATGGTGTCAGAAATGATTGTTTTACCTTTGTAAATAATCACATCCTGACCGTATGCCATAAGAATAACCTGTTGCTGTGTTCCGCTTTCTAACATAAAGATAATGGAATCACACACCGGTTGGGGTGATGCGTGGTTTAGCTTGTTCAGATTAGCAGATACAAAACAATACAGGCTGTCATTATTCCTTATCTCCATGTCGTGAAAGCTATGACCGCTGTTTCCGTCTATGTTTATCTTAAACGGGCTCTTGTCTCCTCCGGCAAGATATGCATCAAACCTCAAACCAAATTTGTGGCGGTTGTATAGTTTCAATTGACTGGTTGGAGTGGCAATGGATGTGAAAACAGTATCGAATGAAATGGTATCCTCAGAAAAATTCAACCTGTAATGTGGACTGGTAGTGGTGCGATAATCGTCAGTACATCCTGTAAAAATCAGAATGACTGTGGTAATCAGTGTTATAAGAAAAAATCTAAGATGCTTCATATATATCCTGCAAATATCAGAACATTGCTAATGTTTTGTAAAGATAACGATAATATGCTGATGTTATTGCTTCTTTGTTAAAAGTAGATGCATATATATTAAAAAAACGGGAAACTTGCATTATCTGCGCTTTGATTTTAGTATTTTTGCATTTAAAATGCGGAGATGTTTCTGTATTTTAAAATATGTGAATTATTTATGTGGAGAAAATTTTGTGGCTTAATGCTGAAATTGTTGGGATGGAAGGCCGGTGAACCCAAAGTACCAGAACCTAAGTGTATCATATTGGGAGTTCCTCATACATCATTATGGGATTTTATTGTTTCCTACTTTTATTATACATCAGTGGGGGGTAATGCACGCTGTATGATTAAAAAAGAGTTGTTCTTTCCTCCGTTAGGATGGATATTGAAGGCTATGGGTGGCATTCCTGTAGATAGAATGAATTCTACAAATCTTATAAGAAGCGTTATCAATAACTGTAAGGAGATGGATGATTTCCATCTGGCTATTGCTCCGGAGGGAACACGCAAGGCGGTAAGAAGATGGAAAACGGGTTTTCATACCATAGCAAGACATGCAGATATTCCTGTATATATGGGTTATTTTGACTGGAACAGGAAGGTTGTGGGACGTGGTCAGAAGATAGAACTTACTGACGATGCCGCTGCCGATTTAAAGCGTATCCAGCAGATGTATGAAGAGATGAATCTAGGCGCTAAACATCCAGAACAATACAAAACCCGTTAATCTTATTAATATGCTATTCAAAAGACATCGATTTAAAACATTAGCAGATCTGTTTGAGTATTCTACATCAACTTATGCAAAATGTGAGGTTTCATCATTTGTAGAGGGTGGACAACAATATACATTCAGTCAGTTTAAGGACAGATGTGACAATATATCCCGTATCCTTTCAACATTTGGCATAGGTGCCTATGACAAGGTGGCTATTTTATCGGAAAACATGCCTAACTGGGCTGTTGCTTTCTTCTCACTTACAGCTTACGGTCGTATAGCTGTTCCTATGCTTCAGGAAATATCATCCAACGAGGTTAGAAATATCATCCAGCATTCAGAATCAAAAGCCATCTTTATATCTCAGAAACAGCTTCATAAACTGGAAGAAGATGTTATGGATAAGCTTAATCTGGTTATAGATATTGAAACCTTTGAATTTATCAAGGTTAAGGATACATCATATACCTGCGATGGAAGAGTAACAATACCGACTCCTCTGGATACTGCGGCAATTATCTATACATCAGGAACAACAGGAAATGCCAAAGGTGTTATGTTGTGCCACAAGAACTTCTGCGCGAATGTTCTGGAGGCATGGAAAGCTCAGAAAATCAGGAAGAGAGATGTATTTATGTCAATACTGCCTATAGCTCATACTTACGAAATGAGTATAGGTATGATATATCCGTTCGCCACAGGTGCAAAGGTCTATTATCTTCAGAAGATGCCAACACCAACAGTTCTGGTGAATGCTCTGAAAAGGGTAAGACCAACAGCTATGCTTTCTGTACCTTTGATAATAGAGAAGATGTATAGAAACAGTGTTGTGCCTACTATAGAGAAGAGTAAGTTCCTGCAATATTTACAGAAGAGTATTCCCTGGTTGCTGCATCTGTTAGTTGGAATGAAACTTAAGAAGACCTTTGGTGGCAGAATCAAGTTCTTTGGAATAGGCGGAGCTAAACTGGATCCGGTAGTGGAAGAGTTCCTTGGAAAGATTCATTTCCCATACGCTATAGGTTACGGACTTACTGAAACTGCGCCTTTGATTTGTAATGCAAGCCCATTCAAAACTGCAGTAGGTAGTACCGGTATTGCTGCATACGGAGTGCAGATAAGACTGGAGAATGTTAATTCAGTAACAGGAGTTGGCGAACTGGTTGTTAAGGGCGACAATGTGATGCTGGGCTATTATAAGGATTTCAATAGAACCAGAGAGGTCCTTTCAAAGGATGGCTGGTTCCATACCGGCGACTTGGCTTCTGTAGATAAGAAGGGAAGATACTACATTAAGGGACGCATGGGAACTGTAATAATAGGTTCATCAGGTGAAAATATCTATCCGGAAGAGATTGAGAGCGTAATTAACAATATTGAGAATGTTACAGAATCGTTAGTGGTTCAGAGATCGGGTAATCTGGTGGCTCTTGTAAGATATAACGAAAATGTTATAGACTGGAATCTTGAAGGGCAGGATAAGTTTATCGCAGATATGGAGCAGAGAAAAAAGGCTATACTTGAGATGGTTAATTCAAGAGTAAGCAAGTTCTCAAAAATTAATTCTGTTGAGATTCAGAAAGAGCCGTTTATCAAGACTGCAACACATAAGATTAAGAGATTTTTATACGAAAAATAACAGATTTGTATGGACAATACAAAAAGAGAGCACTTTGGAAGTCATATTGGAGTACTTCTGGCAATGGCGGGTGGAGCTATTGGATTAGGTAATATGTGGCGTTTCCCATATCTGGTGGGAAAGAATGGTGGCGCTGCATTCATACTGGTCTATCTTATTTTTGTGGTTTTTCTGTGTCTGCCTATATTAATATCGGAATATGCTATAGGACGACGTACACAAAAAAATGCTTTTGGAGCATTCAGAGCTCTCTCCAAAAATAAGAACTGGAGTCTGATAGGTGTTTTTGCCGTGCTTGCAGCTGTATGTGTGTTGTCTTTCTACTGTGTGGTTGGTGGATGGTCTGTAAAGTATCTGGTTGAATCGCTGAAATTTAATATGCCACAGCTTGATTCTTCCTATTTCAATGGTTTTATATCGTCAAGTATCTCTCCTGTAATTTATACTTTGATTTTTCTTGGTATGACGGGCGGAGTTTTGGTACTTGGTATTCAGAATGGTATAGAGCGTTTCTCAAAAGTGATGATGTTGGTACTATGCGTATTAATTGTATTGATAGCAGTTCGTTCTGTCACTCTGCCAGGTTCATCAGAGGGTATCAAGTATCTGTTTGTACCTGATTTGAATGCCCTGGACGGTAAGGCGGTACTGGAGGCTTTAGGACAGTCATTCTTCTCACTGAGCATAGGTTGCGGAACTGTATTGACCTACGGATCGTATGTTAATAAAAATGAAAATATAATTGCATCATCATTAAAGGTCGCAATGTTTGATACCGCATTCGCGATGATAGCAGGTGTTGCAATAATACCTGCAGTATTTGCAATTGCCTATATGCATGGAGCAACTCCTGAAATTGGAGCAGGTCCGGGATTGGTATTTATAACACTTCCTTCGGTCTTTAATGAGATGCCTATGGGAGGCTTTGTTGCAGTTCTCTTCTTTGCAACCTTGTTGATTGCTGCCATAACATCAGCCATATCGTTGATGGAGACATTTGTGACATACGAAATTGAGGAGTGGAAGGTGTCACGCAAAAAAGCGGTCTGGATAGCCTTTGCTATCTGTTCAGTGCTGGGAATATTCTGCTCTTTGTCACAAGGAGTGCTTTCCGGAGTGAAACTTTTTGGCCAGAATATATTTGATTTCTTTGATAAGTTATCGGCAAATGTATTGATGACCGGCGGTGGACTGCTACTGGTTCTGTTTGTGGGCTGGTCTATGAAGAAAGAGGATTATATAGACGAACTAAGCAATGGACATACCAATAATGTGCCGCTTTGGCTGCTCTCCACAATATATTATCTGGTAAAGTTTGTAGCTCCTGTAACTATAGTAGTGGTAGCTTTGGCAAACTTTATTCTTTAGAGAAGAGTTTTCTCAGGCTAAAGTAGATTGAAGCCTGTAACTTAAATAATGAAAAGCATTTAAAGTATATGTAGCCGAACTTGCGTCTTAACTTTTTAGGAAGCAGTGCGGCTTCAATACTATCATAACTGTTCCTGATAATGTATTTTATGGTGCGGTCATCACTTTTATTGAACAGCTTCTTGTTGTTAATGTATAATCCGTAAGTACCTACAAAGTTAATCCATCGTTCACGTTCAAAGAGCGCAATTATATCGCCGTTCTGTTTCTCCTTTATCAGGCTGTTCTTCATGCTGATGTTTGCCTCTAAAAGGTCGAATCTTCTGATAGAAACTTTGTGAGTCATCTCGTTCTGATGCTGCCTGTAATAATAGATGCCGTCACATCTGCCTACGTTCTGTGAATGGAGATAGTGTAATCTTGTGGTGTTGTCATCGCTGTATAATCTGCAGCAATCATCGAACGGATAACTTCTGTATAGCTCTGATTTGCAGAGATACAATCCATGTATAGACCAGTCCAATGATAATTTAAAGGCCTCTTCACCACTCCATAACTCCTGGTCAGAGCGCATAGGATAGGGAGTCTGCTCATTATCTGTATCATTTGAATACATCAGGGAAAAGAGGACGGAATCAATAGTTCCATTGCTCTCAATTACATTGACTGCACTCTCTATGGCATCTTCAGAAAGCCAGTCATCGCTGTCGAGCATGGTTATGTATTTACCGGTAGCTACAGCAAGACCATGATTTCTGGCTTTTGCCTGTCCTGAATTACGCTCCATCTGCAATATACGAATACGTTTATCCTTTGCGGCATACTCTTTTAAGATGGAGAGAGTATTATCAGTTGATACATCGTCTATGCAGATTATCTGTAAATCAGTATATGTTTGCGATAATAATGAATCTAAAGCCCTAGCAATATATTTCTCTGAGTTATAGGCTGCCATCAGCACTGAAACTGTATTCATAACCTTAATTTTTTCTTGATTTTTTCAATGATTGTATGTAAAAACGTGGTGTGCTTCTGAAGATAATAGATTGATATGGCTGTAGATATCAGCAGAAGTATTCCTCCGGTAATCCAATAGGCCAGTCCCTCAGTAAAGATGGTAATCAATAGAGTGGATACAATAAGCGGAGCCTGAACAAAGAATACTTTGAACGTAAGTGTTGATGCGGTAAATCCATATCTTAAATATGTGATGGTCCATACTATAATCCAGTCAAGCAGTCCGGCTATAGCCAGGGCAATGCCTGTGAACTGTAACCCACCAATTCTGAATCCTATGATTACGGAAAGAACCAGAACAACATCGTATAAAAACTCCTGTAAAAGGAATGTTTTGGAATCTCCTTTTGCAAGTGAAATATATGCAACCGGTTGTGTCATAGCTTTAGTGGCGAGGCTTAAAACTGCAAACTTTGCCATCGGCACAGAATCTGAAAACTTGGATGTAGTAAGTATAATGACAACGACAGGTAGAAAGAGAATAAATGCAACAACCATTGGTGACAACAACAGGGATGTTACCTGAATCTGACTGTTCGCCAGACTGTTAATCTTCTCTTTACATGAATTGACAGTAGAAAGTCTTGGGAAGTATTCTGCTTCCATTGCAGAAAATACGAACATGCCAAGATATGTTACAAGCATATATCCGGTGCTGTATATACCTGTGATTTCCGCATTTCCATAGTTCATCAGATAGTTTGCAATTATAGAAAAAGCACCTGCTCCAAAGAATGAAGCCAATGTGAAATAGATTCCAAGCCTGATGGTTTCAAAACCATCGCTGAGAATGCTTTTCTTTAGTGTTATTCTGTATGGGAATGCTTTGAATGAATATATACATGTTACCAAAGTTGATGTGAAAGAGACCAGAAAGAGTGATGGAACAAGTCCCATAAGTTTGTATCTCCAGAATAGTGGTACTGATATACAGAATGTGGCCACTATGGTAATAAGCTGTATTAAGGCAATCTGCTTAAGTTTTCTTGTCCCCTTTAATATAGCTGTCTCGCAGCCGTTAATTGCAGAAAAGGCTATGGTTGGCGATAACAGGATAAATGCCAATGTATATCCTTTGTCTCCATCAAAAGACCAAAGACTTAGAAGTTTGGAGAATACAAAGCAGACAAAAAAACCAAAAATGGCAGTCAGCAATCCCCAGCTTCTGGTCATACAGATGGTCCTTTCTACCTCTGATTTGTCTTCTGCGTCATAGTATTCTGATATCTTTTTTACGGCGCTGAATGAGAGACCCAGATCTGTAGTGCTTTTTACAAAGTTTAAGGTTCTGTTATATGTTTCATTGATACCAAATCCGGTAGGGCCCAGAAAGATGGAGACAAGTTTGGTCCTGATTACAGTAATCAGTGTTATAATACCCTGTACGCCTCCAAATAGCCCTGTGTACTTGATAATTCTGTCGTAGGAATTCTCTTTTTCCTTCATAACTGCGAAGATAATGAATGGCTGGCTGAGAACAAAATATGGATAGTTGTTTTTAAGACAAGCGGATATAAATATGTTGAATAGTTGCCGTTTTAGCCAATATTGATTAATTTTGCGCAGTTTTTTTTTTATTAAATATGTACGAACATCTACTTCAGTTAGATACGTTGAATATGAATTTCAACCAATTCGGCGCAAAGTTAATCGGACTCTTCCTTGCTCTGGTTATGTATGGCGTTGCATTGGGTATGAAACCTCACTTTTTCAAAACCATTTTTTACAAACCCCGTTCACTATTTATCGGACTACTTTGTCAATGGTTGATATTGCCGGTAGCTACTTTCCTGCTTGTTCTGCTGACCAGAAATATTCTGACCCCGATGGTTGCCATGGGTCTCTTGATGGTAGCATCATGCCCTGGTGGCGCAGTTTCAAATTTTATGGCTTCGCATGCAAAAGGAAATCCGGAATTGTCCGTAACGATGACAACAATAACTACATTGGCGGCACCGATATTTACTCCTCTTAATTTTGCTATATGGGGCGGTTTGTATGTTAAGTATTTTGCATCATCAGCAAGTTCAGTATTGCGTACGCTGGCAATCCCAACAGAACAGCTGTTTATAGCAGTGGTGGGAATAATTGGAATTCCGGTGTTGCTTGGACTTCTGACTACAAGGTATGCTCCGGCACTCTCTACTAAGCTGAAAGTGTTGATGAGATATCTTTCAATTGCATGTTTTGTGGCTATTGTTTCAATATTGGTAGCAGACAATCTGCAGTTGTTTACAAAGTATATCAAGTATGTGTTTATAATAGTGCTGTTCCATAACCTGATAGCTCTTTTAATAGGATATGTAGCTTCAACAGCTGGAAAGATATCCGTTAAAGACAGACGTTCTGTAACTCTGGAGACAGGAATCCAGAACTCAGCATTAGGCCTTTTGCTACTCTCTAATCCCAATGTTTTTCCTCCAGAATTGGCAAATGGAGGTATGGCTTTTGTTGTAGCATGGTGGGGTGTATGGCACATTATTTCAGGATTGATTTTATCAACTTGCTTCAGACGTTCCGGTAACAGAAATCAAAAGTGATTGTTAACTATTAACTATGGGTAAAAAGATACAAGATACAGGATGGTTTTATTATTTTCTCAAGGAGTTTTGTGTTGATCCTATTTTGAGAAGTTCATACAGAAAATATCAGGTAGAAGGAAAGGAAAATCTGCCAAAGGATGGTTGCGTGATATGGGGTTCAAACCATACCAATGCCCTGATGGATCCATTGGTCCTATTAGCGACAACCAGGGCACCTAAGGCTTTTATTGCCCGTGCAGATATATTTAAGAAAAAAACTATCGTCAAAATCCTGACATTCCTGAAGATGATTCCGATATACAGGATTCGCGATGGTTTTGATTCATTGAAGAAGAATGATGAAACAATAAAGCGTGCAGCCGAAATAATGGGTAGTGGAGTGCCACTGATTATCTTTCCAGAGGCTACACACAGAACAAAACACTCTTTGCTTAAATTAGGTAAGGGAATATTTCATATACCATTTTCACTTTATGAGAAGGGCGACAGAAGCAAACCCGTATATATTCAGCCGATAGGTGTGGATTATGGAGATTATTTCCGTTTCCGTTCTTCGGTACTGATAAGGTTTGGTAAACCTGTAAATGTAACAGAGTTCCTGGATAAGAACAGTGAACTGACACAGCCGGTTCAGATGCAGATGTTAAGGGAAATTCTGACTGAAAGGATGTCTGAACTGATAGCTTTTGTTCCTGACAATGAAGATTACGATGCTATCTGGGAATATGCAAAACTGAAATCAAATAACGGAGGTTATTATAATAATGCTCTGGGAGTAGTTGAGAAAGAGAACGGCAAGCCTTTAAGAGGATTGTTAAAGAGACAGGCAGTTAACAGATATGCCATTAAAGAGGCTTTGAGATTAAAGGATGAAAATCCGGAAGAGGCGCAGAAGCTATTCCAGAAAATAGATGCATTAAGATTGTGGCGTCTTCAGAATGGCGTTTCGGTATATTCTGTTGCAAGTGACAACATCAAAAGAGATGTAGTGGTAAAAACATTGCTTGTACTAATAGGTATGCCTTACTATCTCTTCTCAATGGTAGCAAGTCTGTTGACATGGTTGCCATCTCTGCTTATCATCAGTAAAATTAAGGATGATGCCTTCTACAATTCAGCCCGTTTCTGTGTAAAGTTGGGTACGTATCTTCTTACTTTGATAATTTGGGCTATAATCTTCTTTAATCTGTTCACAACTCCATGGATGGCAATTGTGGCTCTGCTTGCAGTAGTTCCTGCTCACTCTTACTTTATAGAGTTTAGCGAATATCTGCGCAAATGTATTTCCGACTGGAGATGGATGATTAAAGGTAAAAGAGCACCGAAGCTGTAATCCAGCAGCGATACCAAATAAAAAATGTGACTGATGATTCAGCCACATTTTTTTATTTGATTGTTATGGGGTATTATTCAGCCCAAGGCATCCATTTCTTGTAGTCAACATCCTTCAATGTTTCGTCCACATAGGTAACGATTGTGTTAGCTTCCTTACCCAACAGGAACTTATCAACGAAAGCTTCTACTTCAGGATACTGGCTCTGAGGTAGTGCGCAGTGCATGTGGCCACCCTGGATTGAGTAACCCATTCTGTCTTCAATACCGAACTTTTCCCAAACCTTACGTGCAGCAGCACTTGAAACATAGTTTGATTCTTCTGCCATCCATTCGTAGTCTGTATTACCCAATACCAAAAGTGCACGTGGGCATACAAGAGCTGCCAATTCGTGATGGTCCATTGGAAGACGGTTTACGTTTTCGCCGGCATACTGGAACATGCTCTCCATAAACCATGAGTGGTTGGTGTTACCCAATGTCTCTACGTTGCCCAGAGTCTCTGATACGCGCCATGCGTCAACGCCGCCACCACCTGGTTCCTGAGCAATAGTCAATGCTATGCGTTCGTCAAGTGCACCGCAATAAAGTGCCATCTTTCCGGCGTATGAACAACCTGATACTGCAATGTGCTTAAGGTCAATCTTGCTAACCTCTGTACCTACTATTTCCAAACCGTCAATAATACGGCTCAGACCCCATGGCCATACGCTGTATGAACCATTATCTACAAGCTCCGGATAAATTTTGTTGAAAGGTTCGTTGCCACGCTTCTGTGTGTGTGACATAACCTGACCAAACTGCCATGAAATCTGTGCAATTTTACGATCGTCAAAAATTTTTGCAGGAAGTGAACCTGTGCCACCGCCACCCATGCCGATGATTGCAGGGAATGGACCATCGCCTTCCGGATACTTGATATTTGCTACAATGGTCAGTGTGTTGCCGTTAACGGTGATGTCAACAGTAAGCTTGTTGCCTTCCATCTTAGCTTTGATGTTCTCTTTGGATGTAAGAGGTTTGGTGCCTAATTCATAATGCTCCAGTTCTCTGATGATTTCTGCTCTGCGCTTTTCCCAGTCCTTGAATTTCTTTACCTGTTTAGTGCTGTTTGAAAATTCGAATGGGTTAGGAAGAGTTTTGACTACCGGTGCCTCTTCTAATGTTGGAAAGTATGGTGCTTCATATTCTGCACCTGTAAATTCAACATCGTAAACCAAAGGAATCTCCTTTTTTGCCATTGTTGGTATTGCAATTGCAACTGACAATGCAATTAGTCCAAAACGTTTCATCTTGTTCATATAAGTTTGTTATTAGTTAGTAAATATTCAGATTGGTTCGTTTACAAAATACAAATATAGGTGTTTCTTGTAAAAGTTTTATGACATAACAAAAAAAAGCAACATTTCTGCTGCTTTTTTTTGTAGTGCCTACGGGAATCGAACCCGTATGCCAAGATTGAGAATCTTGTATCCTAACCGTTAGATGAAGGCACCATCTTTCCTATTTTGCTGCGCAAAGGTACTGCTTTTTTTT
>JAEIGA010012428.1_pt1 | contig 12927 bp, 16 predicted proteins | sample 9270691 | NCBI WGS metagenome assembly JAEIGA01 (sample SAMN17057246, study PRJNA624740) | gut metagenome | biome: biome; isolation source: fecal sample | host: Bos grunniens | place: China: Xizang | collected 2019 | reverse complement strand
CAATAAAGAACTTCAGGATTCTTATGGTGTAATGACACCTGAAGAACTTGTGAAGGAAATGATTGATGACCCTGGTGAATATCAGGCTTTTGCTTCATTTGTCCAGGACTTTAATGGTTTCAATACCACACTTAATGATAAGGTGGAAGAAGCAAAAAACTAATAAATGAAGGTGATGCGGAAGCAGGTTATGCATATTTTGCACTGAATAAATATCGCATTTTACCTTCAGTTTTTTGTGAAATGAGTATGGAAGAAAAAGCTTTTGTGATTGCATCAATTCAAATCAGAATTGAAAAAGAAAAAGCTGAAGCAAGAAAAGCAAAAGCTAAAAAGAAATAAATTGGGGTGGTTGGATTGGTCAACCACCTTTTAATAACACCAAGAAAGGATGGTGAAGGATAATGACTGGTATTGGTACATCAATTGAACTATACGATAGATTATCTGCACCCATCAACAGTATGATTGGTGCGATTAATAATATGATTGGTGCTTATCAATCACTTGACAGTGCAATGGATGATGGTTTTGACCCTTCACGAATCAATGAAGCTAGAGGAATGTTGGCTTCTGCAACAAGTCAAATTGACCAAATGAGTGATTACATCAGGCAAAGTGAAGAAAGTCAGGAAAGCTTTAATAATTCCATCAAAGGCGGTCAATCTGCTGCAGATGGTCTTGCAGGTAAGCTGATGGGAATGGTCGGTGCTTATGCTTCATTTCAGGGTGTTCAAAAACTTGCAAACCTGTCAGATGAGTATGTGCAGACAAGTGCGAGATTAAGCATGATAAATGATGGACTGCAGACACAAGAACAGTTGCAAGACAAAATATTTGCATCTGCACAGAGGTCAAGAGCATCTTACACTGCAACCGCAGACACTGTTGCAAAATTATCATTGCAAGCAAGTGGTGCTTTTGGTTCAAATGACGAAACTATTCAGTTTGCAGAAAATCTGAACAAATTATTTGTAGTTGCAGGAACAGAAGCACAATCAATTTCAAGTGCTACAACACAGTTGACCCAGGCTTTAGCTTCAGGTGTTCTTCGTGGTGAAGAATTCAATGCAGTGTTTGAAGCTGCACCAAACATCATGCAGACAGTTGCTGATTATATGGGTGTTCCTATTGGACAACTTCGTCAGATGGCTGCGGATGGTCAAATCACAGCCGATGTTGTCAAGAATGCATTGTTAAGTGCAACAAATAACATCAATTCACAGTTTGAATCAATGCCGATGACTTGGAGTCAGGTGTGGACTGGTGTCACGAATAAATTGTATATGGCATCACAACCAATCCTTGAACTGATAAGTTGGATGGCTGAAAACTGGTCTGTTCTTGAACCAATCGTCATAGGTCTTGCAACTGCAATTGGTATATACACCGCAGCATTATTGATTCATAATGCAATTGAAGGTGCTGCAGCATTATCGAAAGCGGTTCATGGTGCTGCACTAGCAATGGAAACTGGTGCAACATTTGCAGCAACCGCAGCACAATATGGTTTTAATGCAGCATTGTTGGCTTGTCCTTTGACTTGGATTCTCCTGATTATCATTGCAGTTATTGCAGCAATTTTTGCAGTCATTGCAGTAATTAATAAAGTAACAGGGCAATCTTTGAGTGCAATCGGTGTGATTGCAGGTGCATTGATGGTTGCGGTTGCATTCATTTACAATCTATTCTTATCATTACTTGATTTGGTTTTAGCTGTTGTGAATCACATGGTCAACAGATGGGTTGCATTCGTAAACTTTTTTGCAAATTTGTTCAATGACCCTGTTGGTGCGGTAGTCAATTTGTTCGCTGACTTGGTGGACAGCATTCTTGGACTTCTTGAAAGTCTTGCAAAGGCTATTGACAAAATATTCGGTTCAAAACTTGCAAATTCAGTGAAGGGTTGGCGAAATGGACTGGATGACATGGTCAAAGATTTGACTGGTGATTCTTACGAAAAAGTTGTCGATGAGATAAATTTGAGTTCAGAAAGTCTTGGGTTGGAAAGAATGGCATATGGTGATGCATTCGACACTGGGTACACTTGGGGTGAAGGTGTTGAAGATTCCATGTCAGACATGTTCGGTGGTGGAATGGGTGACATGTTTGGTGGTGGATATGATGAAAGTCAGATTCCTTCTTATGTTGCCGACACAGCCGAAAACACAGGAAATGTGGCTGACAGTATGGACATCACCAGTGAGGATTTGAAATATCTGAAAGATATTGCAGAAACAGAAGCGGTCAACAGATTCACCACAGCAGAAATCAAGATTGACATGACAAACAACAATAACATCAACAATGACATGGATTTGGATGGTGTTGTTGACCATCTGACCAATAGTGTGAATGAAGCAATGGAAAAAGCAGCGGAAGGGGTGCATGTATAATGGCTTATGAACTTTACCTTGGGAAGATGCTTTTTCCGATTGCACCTTCCAAGTTTCAAACAAAAATCAAAAATCAGAACAAAACAGTGAATCTGATAAATGATAGTGAAATAACCATCTTGAAAAGTGCAGGACTGACTGAAGTCAGCTTTGATGCACTTCTTCCAAATGTGAAATATCCATTTGCAACATACAAATCGGGTTTTGTGGGTGCAAAAGTTTTCTTGGATGAACTTGAAAAAGTGAAGGTTGAAAAGAAAACCCCACAACTTAAACTTATCAGGAAATTTCCAAATGGAAAGATGTTGTTTGACACTGGTATAAAGGTGTCTTTGGAAGATTACACAATCAAAGATGATGCCAAAGAAGGTTTTGACATTGTTGTTTCGATTAAGTTGAAACAATTCAAAGATTATGGAACTAAAAAATGCAATATTACTTATGTCAACGATGAAGCAACAGTTTCATCACAGACAGTCAGAGAAACGGAAAATTCACCTGAACCTTCAGGTAATTCAGTTAAAACACACACTGTTGTTGAAGGTGACACTTTATATAATATTGCAAGACATTATTATGGAGATGGTGAAAAATATACTGTAATTTATGAAGCAAACAAGAACGATATTATCAACCCTTGTTTGATTTATCCTGGACAGGTTTTCACCATCCCCAATGTGTAAGAAAGGGGTGACACTTTTGAAAGTTGATGTGGAATTGTTGATTCAACATGGAAATGAAGTGTTCATCCCTGTTGTAGAAGAAGGAATCACCTGGTCAACCGAAAGAAAAGGTTGTCCAGGTGAACTTCAATTCAAAGTTGTCAAAGATGACATTTTGAACTTTCAAGAAGGTGATGCAGTCAGAATGAAGGTTAATGATGTAGAAGTTTTTTATGGTTTTATTTTCAAAAAGAAAAGAGATAAAACTCATTTGATTTCTGTGACTGCATATGACCAATTAAGATATTTGAAGAATAAAGACACTTATGTTTATGAAAACAAAACTGCAGGTGAACTCATTCAGATGATTGCAACAGACTTCAATCTGAACACTGGAAGTATTGAAGATACAGGGTTCAAAATTGCATCCAGGGTGGAAGAAAACACTTCCCTGTTTGATATAATTCAGAATGCTTTGGATTTAACCTTGCAGAATCAAAATAAAATGTTTGTCATGTATGATGACTTTGGAAAAATCACTTTGAAAAGTTTGAACAACATGCGATTGAATATTTTGATTGATGAAGAAACCGGTGAGAATTTTGACTACACTTCATCAATTGATGGTGACACTTACAACAAAATCAAATTGACTTATGACAACGAAAGTACAGGAACAAGGGAAGTTTATGTTGCACAACATGGTAAAAACATCAACCAGTGGGGTGTTCTTCAGTATTTTGACACATTAAACGAAGGTGAAAATGGTCAAGCAAAAGCTGATGCACTTCTTTCATTGTATAACAAGAAAACAAGAAACTTATCCATCAGTAATGCTTTTGGTGATGTAAGTGTCAGAGCAGGTTCACTGATTCCAGTCTTACTGAATTTGGGTGATGTTAAAGTTGAAAATATGATGCTTGTTGAAAAATGCAAACATGAGTTCAAACAGAATCAGCACACAATGAACCTGACTTTAAGGGGTGGTGAATTTATTGTTTGATGGAAATGACCTTTTGAATGTAATAAAAAAAGCTGCACTGGATGCAATCAATGCAAGTCAACCTTCTGACTTTTATTTTGGAAAAGTCATCAGCACTTCACCCTTAAAAATATCTGTTGAACAGAAAATGACCCTTGGTGAAGCACAGTTGGTGTTGACCAGGAATGTGACTGATTACAAAGTGGACGTTGATGTTAATTGGAAAACAGAACCAAAAAGTGGTGGTTCATATGATGATTCATTTGCATCACACAATCATGAAATTCATGGGGCAAAAGAGCTGACCATTTACAATGCTTTGAAGGTCGGTGAAGAAGTTGTCCTGATGAAACAAAAAGGTGGACAAAAATATCTTGTATTGGATAGGGTGGTGAAAGTATGACACCTTCAGTGAATACACTTCTTTCAACGAATTTGAAAGTTGAAAAGCAACCTAGCAAAAACTATAAATTACACATTGAAAAAAACACCATCAGTGGAACTTGTGATGGTTTGGAAGCAATGAAACAAGTGATTTATAAAATTTTAAATACAGAAAGGTATCAACACATCATATATTCTTGGAATTATGGAATTGAACTTCTTGATTTATATGGTGAACCAATTACTTATGTTTTACCTGAAATTCAAAGAAGAATCACAGAAGCCTTGATTCAGGATGACAGAATCAACAGTGTTGATGATTTCAATTTTGACACAATTGGAAAAGGAACAGTCAGTGTCACCTTTACAGTTCACACAATCTTTGGTGACATTCAGGAAGAAAAGGCGGTGAATTTTTGATGTATGAAAATATAACTTTTGAAAGCATCCTGAAAAGGATGCTTGACAGAATCCCAAATACATTTGACAAAAGGGAAGGTTCAGTCATTTATGATGCACTTGCAAGTGCAGCAATTGAATTCAAAAACATGTACATTCACAACGACACTGTTTTGAATGAATCTTTTGCTGATACACAATCAAGGGAATATTTAATAAAAAGGTGTGCTGAAAGGGGTGTCAATGTTGAAAAAGCAACCCATTCAATCAGACAAGGTGAGTTCAACATTGATGTCCCTATTAGTTCAAGATATTCATTGAACCAGTTGAACTATGTTGTTGTTGAAAAAATAAGTGATGGTATTTTCAAATTACAATGTGAAACAGCAGGAAATGTTGGAAACCTTGAATCAGGAACACTTATTCCCATTGATTATGTTGACGGACTTCAGACTGCAACTTTGACAAATGTTCTTGTAGAAGGTAAAGATGAAGAAGATACAGAGCATCTTCGGCAAAGATATTTTGATTCACTTGGTTCACAGGCTTTTGGTGGCAATGTTGCAGATTATAAAGAAAAATTAAAATCACTTACATTGAAATCAAAAGAAGGTGTGTCACTTGGCACTGTGGAAGGTGTCAAGATTCATCCTGCATGGAATGGCGGTGGAACAGTTAAAGTGGTTGTGGTTGATGAAAAATATTCAAAACCTTCAACCGAATTCATCAATGCGGTTCAGGAAGCAACTGACCCCACACAGAACCAAGGTGTGGGTGCAGGATTTGCACCAATTGGACACGTTGTGACTGTGGTTGGATGTGATGAAACCACAGTGAACATTCAAACCACAATGACCTTCCAAGATGGATGGGATTGGGAATCTGTCAAACCTTATGTGGAAAATGAAATTGATGAATATTTCATTGAACTGTCCAAAACGTGGGATTCCCTTGAAGAAAATGAAGGTCTTATCATCAGAATCAGTCAGATTGAAACAAGGTTGCTTGACCTTATTGGAATTTTGGACATTGCCGATACAACACTGAATGGTGCTGCACATAATTTGACCATTGAAGCTGATAATATTCCTGTCAGGGGGATGGTAACAAATGTATGATAGAAATTTGATTGAATACCTTCCTGAATTTTTAAGGAATGTCAAAGAATATGAAGCAATTCTGACTTTGGCGGAACAACCTGAAATGGTTGAATTGTGGAAAGCAGAAGAAAATGCACTGAATGACCAGTTTGTTGTTGATGCAACTGAAAATGGTGTTTCAAGGTGGGAAAAGGTTCTTGGGATTGTTCCCAAAGCAACAGACAATCTTGATGTGCGAAAATTTTCTATTTTAACAAGAATCAATGAACAAATTCCCTTCACAATTACAACCTTGAAGGAACAGTTGAAATCACTTTGTGGTGAAGATGGGTATGAAGTGAACCTGGATGCATCCAATTTTATTTTATCGGTCAGGGTTGCATTGACTGCAAAAAGCAATTTTGATGATGTCAATTCCCTTTTGAAAAGGGTTGTTCCTGCAAACCTGATTGTTGATTTAAGTCTTAAATATACCAATCATGATGCAATTGCATCGTACACACATAAACAGTTGAAATCATATACACATTATCAATTAAGAAATGGGGCGGTTACAAATGGCAACTGAAACAACTAATTATAAACTGATACAACCTGCAGAAGAAGATTTCTATGATGTCAATGTTCAAAATGACAACATGCAGAAAATCGATGTTGTTCTTAAAACCAATGAAAGCAATATTGAAAAACACAGAACTGATTCAGCCGTCCATGTAACAAGGGTTGAAAAGGCTGCTTGGAATAGTAAACTCAATAAAGTGGAAAACATCACAGAAGGAAACTTCCCCAAAATCAACAAAGATGGTTCAATTTCTGACAGCGGAAAAAGTGCAGCTTCATTTGTCAATGCGGAACATGAGAGTGCAAAGGTCGCAAGTGCAAATGGTGTTCATGGCATCAGATATTACAACAAGAAAATGCAGGTTGGTAATAACACTGATGGATGGGCTGATGTATTGGACAGTGTTCTGATTCAGCTTCAGATTTCTGTTGCAACTGGTTCTGATGTCACTGTGAGTGATGGAATAACAACTTTGACTGGTATTGCTGAAAATGACACAATTTCATTTGCTTTACCTAATTATGGAACATGGAATATTTCAGCATCACTGAATGGTCAATCTACAAGTGCAACACTTGATGTTGATACAAATAAACTTTATACAGTTTCACTTTCTTATTTTAGTTCAACCATTGAGTTCACAACAATAGGTGATGCTACAATATATAGAGTACGTGGTGCAGGACCAGGGGCAGATGCCATAGCAATTGCAAAACAAGGAATTGCTACTTATACTGCAACAAAACCTGGACAATATACGTTTTTCAGTCGTTATAATGCAGGTCAGGGTGAAATGATACAATCAAAGAGTGTTACATTAAATGTGACAGAAAGTCATTATTCTGTGCAGTTCGATTTCATCACACTGACTGTCAATGTGACTGTTGGGTCAACTGTTACTGTCAGCAATGGAAGTAACACATACACCAAACTTGGAACTGGTTCAGATGTGTTTTATCTTCCTTCTATGGGAACGTGGACTATTTCAGCATCACTTTCAGGAAAGACTGCTTCAGGTACTGTCAATGTTTCTGCATATACTTCATATGCAATCAGTTTGAACTATTACATAGTGTATGGTGTGTCTATCAATTTGACGGATTCTGTACCTTCAAATGTTACTTATACTGATGATGCGATTGGAATGGTGGGTGGAAGTTCTGACTGGGATTCCAAACCCATCTTCAAAGACATCAAACCTTGTTGGCTTCTTCTTGATGGGCATGTAACCTATTTAAACTTGGATGACTTCGGTAAATATCTTCCAGGCAATCTTCCAGTTGCTGACCCAAATGGGTATTATGGTGATATCATGATTGAAATTCCCAAGATTGGATATAAGATTGTTACAAATGACAAAACTTTGACAGTTCAAATCACAGACAACCCAAATGCATCATCAGATGGTTTTAGGTATTATGCACACACAAGAACCACTGAAGGTGATAGGGATAAACTTTATGTTGGTGCATATCTTGGATTTGTTAAGGATGGGAAGCTTCGTTCATTGACTGGTAAAGAACCAAGCAATATGTCCTTGAATGAATTCAGAACCGCTGCACGAAATATGGGTGATGGATATGATGTACTTTCTTTCCATCCCCTGACATTGCTTCAGTGTTTGTTCCTTATTAAATACAAGAACAGAGATTCACAGACTGCTTTGGGTAAAGGTAATGTAAACGGAAGTAAAATGAATACTGGTTCAACAGATACAAAGGGAATGTATTATGGTTCAACAGATGATGCAGTTCCTGTGAAATTTGCAGGTATTGAAGATTTTTGGGGTAATTTGAATTGCTTAATTGACGGATTGGCGACTGACGGAAGTTGGAATCTTTACACTGCAACAGATAACTTCAACGATGACAAGACTGGTTACACAAATCGTGGTGAAGGTTCTTACAGACGATATGGAAGTATGGTTGAACCTATGGGAACAACAGAACTTGGTTTCATATCAAAAGTGGGTGCAGGTTCAACCACAACTTACTTCCCTGACAACGCAGGTGTTGATGATGATTCTTGTGCATACTTCGGTGGTCATTTTGGTTCAAGAGAAAATGCGGGTGCTTTTTCATTGAGTATTTCAACGACACCTGGAAGTGTTGGAACTGCATATGGTGCAAGATTAATGTATTTATAAGAAAGGTGGAATGTGAAAATGAAAGATGTTGGTTATGTAATCGGTGGTAAAAAACAAGCAGAAGAACTTGTGATTGCTGCTGATATGGTATATGTTCATACTGACATTCAGAAATTGGATGAAGTGGATGACAAAGGAAACCCAGTCGACCTTTACAAATATCATGAAGTTCAGTATGAAAAAGATGAATATATCAAATTGATAGCAGAACAGAACAAAGAAGTCAACAATCTTATGAATACAGTCTTGGGGGTTGATGAATAATGGTTGATAAAGAATTTCTTGCAAAACAGATGAACAGATTCATGCAAATGAGTGTTCAAGCATCAAACCTTGATGATGACAAAGCAATGGAAGTTGCTGACTTATATCCTGCATGGAAATCAACCAAATCTTATGCAGTTGATGAAATCATCAAATATGGTGTGAATGCCGATGGTGAAACACAGCTTTACAAAGTTATTCAAGCACACACCAGTCAGGATGATTGGACACCTGATGCATCACCTTCCCTTTATAAGAAAATCGGTTTTACAGATGATGGTGTTAGTATTTGGACACAACCACTTGGTTCAACTGATGCATACATGAAGGGTGACATTGTTTCACACAATGGTTCACTTTGGACATCTGATGTTGACAATAATGTATGGCAACCTGGCATCTATGGTTGGACAACAAAAGAATAATATGAAACCGCCTTGTGAAAATCAGGGCGGTTTTTCATTTCAGTGGAAAGGTGGTTGTGATTTTATATGGATTTAGAACATGAAAAGAGATTGACGGAAGTTGAAGCAAGGTCAAAATCCAATGCACACAGATTGGATGAAGTTGAAAGAAAACAAGATGACTTGTCTGAATTAGTTGGAACTGTAAAAGTTCTTGCAACAAAAGAAGCACAAGTTGAAGCTGATGTGAAAGAAATGAAAGATGATGTGAAATCATTGATAAGTAAACCTGCTAAAAGGTGGGAACTTGTGGTGACAGAAGGAATCAAGATTTTTGTTGCGGTGATTTTGGGTTTTCTTTTAGCTAAATTTGGACTTTAAGAAAGGATGATAAGAATGAAAATCAACTGGATTGTTAGAATTAAAAACAAACTTTTTTGGATTGCATTCATTCCTGCAATTCTGATTTTGATTCAGGCGGTTGCAAATGTTTTTGGTTATACACTTGACTTGGGTGATTTGGGAAACAAATTGCTTGCAGTGGTTGAAGCGGTGTTTGTAATTTTGGCAATTCTTGGTGTAATAACAGACCCCACAACATCAGGTCTTTCTGATAGCACCAAAGCATTGACTTACACAGAACCCAAAAAGTAAAGGAAGGTGAAACATTATGAAAATTTTATTGATTTGTGGTCATGGTGCAGGTGACCCTGGTGCATGTGCTTTTAATTATCAGGAAGCAAAGTTGGTTAGAGAACTTGCACCAAAGCTGAAAGACATTTTATCAAACTATGCGGATGTCACATTGTTTGACATCAACAAAAACATGTACAAATATCTGAAAGCAGGAAATTCATTCAATTTCAAAGAATTTGATTATGTTTTTGAATGGCACTTCAATGCATGTGTGAATGACAAGACTGGTGACGGAAAAACAACAGGAACTGAAATTCTTGTTCATGCCCTTGAAAAAGGAATATCTGTTGAACAGTTGATTGTGGACAATATTGCAAAATTAGGTTTTCGCAATCGTGGTGTCAAAAGAAGAACAGACCTTGGAAACATGAATGCATGTAAAAAAAGACAAGGTGTTTCTTATGCTTTGCTTGAAACCTGTTTTATTGATGATTTTGATGATATGACCTTGTACAAAACAAAAAAGAATGATATAATCAAAGCGGTTGCGGATGGGATTATCAAAGGATTTAAATTGAACAAAACATCGAATGATTCAACGAACCACACTGAACCTTTGTTGACTTCAGCAAATGACATCAGCCAGGAACTTAACAATTCATTCTTCCCAATTACCGACAAAGAAAAATTTGTAAAAGAACTTGATGAAGCAAAGAAAAATAATTCTTCTTTATATTGGGGATTTTATAAATTAGTGAACAAAATTAAATAAAATTGAACTTCAAGAATGTGGTGGTTCTTATCAGTAATACACTGGTATGACACAAATGGTTCAAAAATGCCCATTTTATCACATTTGGAACTATCAAAACGATAACAAGTTCAAAATCAAAAAACCCCACAAACCGCTTGGTTGTGGGGTTTTTCTTTTTCTCACTTCGTATAAAAGCACCTGAAATCGTGTCCGTAAGACACAAGTAAGACACAAGTATGACACAAGTTCAATTTTGAAGAAGAAGTGTAATGCACATTACACAAAAGACATACAAAAGGACACCAATGAAGGTGTCCTTCTTTTTTATTCAGGATGTGATTGTTTCATTACAGTTCTGAAAAGATTTGCTTTTTCAACTTTGATGATTCTTCCACCACTGAAGTCATTTGTGAATCCTTCCTTCAATGTGATGGAATAACCAGTTTCTTTTGATGCATCTATTGAATCAATGATTTCATAATATTTTTTTGGAACTTGCCACTTCTGCAATTGTTCCAATGTTGAAATGTTGAAACCATCAACAACAATGTCCTTTTTCACTTCATGTGATTTGACGATAGTTGTTCTGACTTCTTTGGTGGTTTGACAAATGATGTTTCTACTTCCAGTGATGTCATTGATGAATCCTTTTTTCAAGTGGATGAAATAACCTTCATTTTTGTCAAATGACAAGTCTTCAATCATTTCATAATATTTCTTTGGAACTTGCAGCTTCTGAAGTAAAAGTTCTTGTCCCTGGGTGAATCCTTTTTTCTTTTCTGCAAGTTTGCTTGTTCCATTTGAAATGTCTTCACTTATCAACAACATTAAATATTCACTGATTGAAGCATCCATTGATTCAGATGCTTCTTTGATTTTTTCCTTTATTCCTTTTGGAAGAAGTAAATTAATTCTGTCATAATGTTCTTTTTGATATTTGTTCATGTATGCACTTCTGTTCACAGAATCACCACCTTATATCTTGTTTATGGCTTCCAGTTTCAAAGGAAGTTCAAGATGTGTGTAAACTGTTTCTGTGACACCTTGACCTTTGTGACCAACAATTTTCTTGATGATTCTTTCATCAACACCTGCGGTTGTCAACATAGAAACACAAGTGTGTCTTGTGTCATGTGGTCTGTGGTTTTTGAATTCAAGATGTTCCATCATTGGCAACCAGTATGAATCATAAAAGTTTCTATATGAAAATGGTTTGTCTTCAGGTGTGCAGATTAGAAAATCACAATCCCTTGACATCCAATATTCAAACAATGGAACAATCTTTTCTGCAATGGGAACTTCCCTGATTCCTGATTCAGTCTTTGATTCTTTTATGTAGAACCATCTTTCATCCAAGTGAACATCTTTCTTTTCTAAATCAAGGAATTCACCAATTCTGCATCCAGTGTATATGAGCATCAAAACTGTTGTCATATAAATATTTGAATCTTTGAATTTCCAAACCTTCTGAACTTCTTTTTCCTTGAAAGGTTTTCTGTTGTATGCTTTTGGATTCCCTGGTTTTGAAATGTCTATATAGGAAACCATATCCCTTTTGTCTTTGTTGATGATTTCATGTTTGACTGCATAGTCATACATAAGACCAAACATGATTTTCAACTTTTTCAATGTTGGTGTGTTCTTCCCTGAAGCATCCACAACCTTTTGCAGATGGTCAAGTTTTATATCAATGAACTTCATGTCTTTGATTGCATCACAAAGTTTGAATGCTGCTTTGTAACCACTGACATTTGAATCTGACACCTTTTCAAAGTGTTCATCAGACCATCTGTCATATATTTCTTCAAATGTGATTGTGTTGAAATGCAAATCATAAGGGTTTGCATTGAATTCTGCAAGTGCTTGAAGTGCAAGTGTCTTTGTTTCATAGCACCCAATGTTGATGAATTTCTGTTTCACTTTTCCATCAACAATTTCCCATCCATCTGTTTTTCTTACTCTCCAGGGTTTCCTTCTGTTCCCTGACAGTTTTGATATACTTCCATATCCGTTTGGTAATTTCATATTTCATCACCCTTTCCTGTTGATTTCTTCAGGGTGAAATGATATAATTATATTGGTTTGTTGACCACTTCACCTTGAAATTGAATGGTTACCATCTGACCCCTGGCTGTTGCTGCAGTCAGGGTCTTTTTTATTTTTTACAATGTTTCCTGATGTATAATATCACATCATCAATTCTTTCAATAAAATCTTCAACAGTTCCTTCAATTACTT
>JAEIGA010012427.1_pt1 | contig 12927 bp, 7 predicted proteins | sample 9270691 | NCBI WGS metagenome assembly JAEIGA01 (sample SAMN17057246, study PRJNA624740) | gut metagenome | biome: biome; isolation source: fecal sample | host: Bos grunniens | place: China: Xizang | collected 2019 | reverse complement strand
CAAATAACCGCATTCGCCGTTGTACTCTATCATGTATACACGGTTCGCGCTGTTTGAAAACAAGTGCTTTTCTCCATCTGCATTGGTGAAGAGGACCATGTTGTACAGTGGCTGGTAATATCCCGGATAATTCTCGAACTCTTTCTTTAGGTCAATAATGGCAACCTTGCCATCATTTGAGATCATGTCTGTCAGTAACCTTATGTCAGGACATAGCCTTACAACTTGTTCCATAAGTCTATAGCATAGAAGTTCCTGAATTGCACCATTGCAATAATACCCTTCGCTCTCAAGCATTGATTTGGTATTGTATATGGAGAAAAAGGTGCTGTATATTTCTTCTTTAGGAAATGTCTTCAACTTGCCTTCACTGTAGAGCTGCAACATTTTTACGGCCATGTTGAACTTGTCAACATAGGCCTTGCCGCTTCCTCCTTCCTCCGAAAAGAAGTGCCAACTGTCCAATGCTATGGCTTCTTCCGGGACACCTTCAAAATAATTGATGATGTTTTTGGGCTTGGGAATGGGATGCAACCAGCAGTGGTCCACGGGGAAAGAGATTCTTTCAACATATTTTTGAACGATTACTTCCCTTGTCGTTTCGTCCAATGATTCATTGTCACAAATCTCATCTAAAGAACGAATTTCTTTACCGGCAATAGAATTGGTATATCCATCATTACCCTGTGTCTGGGCAATTGCACTATTGTTCCCAATATGAAGTAACAATAGTGCAATAAGGAGTCTCTTTGCGATATTCATTTATCCCTTGAAATCAGTGTACTACTTTATCTCCCAAATCTCATTTGTCGCAAGCAGTTCGTTGAACGTGTGATATGGCTTGGCAGCCTTCACCTCCTCAATCTGTGCATGGACTGCATCGTTGTAGGTCATGGCCTCGACATCACGAATAACGCCCAATGCAACGGGAAAATCGGGACCTTCCATCAGCGCCAGTTTCAGGTGCAGGGTGGTGTCCTTGCAATGTGCATCGTGGACCAGGATGTCGTTTTCGGTTACACCGTTTTCGCCAATCCTGACCACCTTGAGTCCAAAACCCTCCTGCATAAGTCCATACTCTCTGTTCTCGCCGAAAATCATTGGTTTGCCGTGCTCAAGATAGATGGCGTTCTTTGCGCGTCCCTCCTTGGTGTAGACGCTCTCGTGAGTGCCGTTGTTGAAGATGACGCAGTTCTGCAATACCTCCACAACCGATGCTCCCTTGTGCTGTGCGGCAGCCTTGAGGCACCCCACTGCAGCCTGCATGTCGGTGGCAACGCAACGCGCGAAGAAATTGCCGCGTGCGCCAAAGCAAAGTTCTGCCGGGCGGAACGGGTCTTCCACTGTTCCATATGGTGATGACTTGCTCACAAAACCGCGTACCGATGTCGGTGAATACTGGCCTTTTGTGAGGCCATATATGCGGTTGTTGAGCAGAATCATGTTCAAGTCGATGTTGCGCCTTACTGCATGGATGAAATGGTTACCGCCAATGGCAAGTCCGTCACCGTCGCCCGAAATCTGCCAGATTGTGAGATTGGGGTTGGCAACCTTTGCACCTGTAGCAATGGCTGCAGAACGGCCGTGGATGGTGTGGAAACCATATGTGTTCATATAGTAGGGCAGGCGCGAAGAGCAACCGATGCCCGAAATTACTGCAATGTCATGTGGGGCAACACCCAGTTCGCTCATTGCCTTGTGCAGGGCGCCCAAGAAAGAGTGGTCGCCGCAACCCGGACACCAACGGGGCTGTCCGAACTTGTAATCTTGTGCTGTATAGTCGCTCATAGCCTTATCCCTCCATAAATTTAGTGAAATCCTTGACAAGGTCGGCAACCACGAAAGGCTGCCCCTTGACCTCGTTGTACTGCAGCAACTCTATGCCGCTGATTCTTGTGCGCAGATAGCCTGCGAATTGTCCCATGTTCTGCTCGGCAACAACAATCTTCTTGTAGCGGCGCAGTACATCGGCTGTGTTTGACGGCAGCGGGTTGATGTAGCGGAAGTGTGCCAGTGCAGTCTTCTTGCCTTTGGCATTCATCTGTTGCATGGCCTCGCACAAATGACCGTATGTGCCACCGAAACCAACGATGAGCAGGTCAGCATCCTCGCATCCCTCGACCTGCAATGGCGGCAGGCTCTCGGCAATCTTCGCAACTTTGCGTGCGCGTGTCTCCACCATGCTGTGGTGGTTGACCGGGTCGTTGCTGATGGCGCCTGTGGCTGCGCTCTTCTCCAGTCCGCCGATGCGGTGGGTATAACCGGGAGTTCCCGGCACAGCCCAGTAGCGTACATCGGTCTCGGGGTTGCGCTTGTATGGGCTCCAACCCTCTTTCACATCGTCATTTACATATGGTGGTGTAATGGTCGGGTATGTGCTTATATCGGGCAGTTTCCATGCTGCCGAGCCATTGGCTATGAATGCATCTGTCAGCAGGATTACCGGTGTCATTCGCTCAACTGCAATCTTGCAGGCGTTGAACGCTGCATCGAAACTGTCTGTCGGTGATGTCGCTGCAATCACGGGGATGGGGCTTTCACCGTTTCGTCCGTATAGTGCCTGCAAAAGGTCGGTCTGCTCGCTCTTGGTGGGGAGTCCTGTCGAAGGACCGCCGCGCTGCACATCAATAATGACAAGTGGCAACTCTGTAATCACGGCAAGGTTTATGGCTTCGCTCTTGAGGCAAATACCGGGGCCAGATGTAGATGTACATGCCAATGCGCCTGCGTATGCTGCACCAACAGCCGATGCGCATCCGGCAATCTCGTCCTCGGCCTGCATTGTGATGACACCCATTGACTTGTGCTTTGCAAGTTCGTGCAGGATATCTGTTGCCGGGGTGATAGGGTATGAGCCCAAGAACAGTCTCATGCCGGCCTTCTCGGCAGCTGCAATGAGTCCGTATGCTGTGGCTTTGTTGCCGTTGATGTCCATGTAGCGGCCTTTCTTCTTCTCGCGGTCACTCTCAACACTGTATGTGTGCGAGATTGATGTGTGGGTGTTGTGTCCCATGTCATATCCGGCACGAAGTACCTTGATGTTGGCCTCGGCAATCTCGGGCTTCTTGGCGAATTTTGCGCGGAGCATGTTCTCGGCAAGCGCGAGATCGCGGTCATATATCCAGCAAACCAATCCAAGTGCGAGCATGTTCTTGCAGCGCAGTATGCTTTTGTTGTCCATGCCGCTGTCGGCAAGTGTTGCCTGGCAAAGCGATGTTATGGGGCATGGAACAACCTCGCAGGTAATACCCAGTTCGGCAATGGGGTCACTTGTCTTGAACTCGGCTTTTGCAAGGTCCTTTTCCGTGAATGAGTCAATGTCTATGATTATTGCACCTGTGGGTTTGCAATGCTTGTGCTGTGTCTTGAGGGCTGCAGGGTTCATTGCTACCAGAATATCACACTCGTCGCCTGGTGTGAGTACCTTGTCTGCTCCAATGTGTACCTGGAAGCCCGAAACGCCGGTGAGCACGCCTTGCGGAGCGCGTATGTCGGCAGGGTAGTCGGGGAATGTACAGATATCGTTTCCGACAGTCGCTGAAATTGTTGAGAAGATGTTGCCGGCCAACTGCATTCCGTCGCCCGAGTCGCCCGAGAAACGCACTACAATCTGGTCAACCTTCTGTGTATTAACTGTGTCTGCCATATTATGGTGTTTAGAGTGTTTTAAAGTTTGTCATTTGCCGTCAAATTTCGTAAACATTTATGAAAAGAGGAAATTTTTTAGGATAAAAAACAAGAGATGACAGAAACTCTTCGCCTCTGCCATCTCCTTGATATCATAAATTGTCTATTTTCTTACATATCTCCCATTCCGCCCATCTCGTCATATCCGCCTCCTGAAGGCATCTCCTGCATCTGCTTGCGGTCGGGGCGCTTTGCCTTCATGTTACCGAAGCTGTATGTGAGGGTGAAACCGAATGTGCGGCCTCTGTGTGAGTTCTTTGAGTAACGCTCGAACTGGTCGTTGATTGTTATTGTCTCTCTTCCGCGTGAATCAAGAATGTCACGGGCGTTGATGCTGATGCTCCAGTGCTGGTTGAACATCTTGCGCAATCCAAGGTCTATTGAGTAGCTTGGTTCGCGATAACCCTGTGCTACAATGCGCTTGGCATCGTAACGGCCTGTTGCCTGCAATGTTATGCCCCAAGGAAGCATTACATTTGCTGTCATGCGGATGTTCCATGAGAAGTTCTCATCGGCATTGCCGGTAATCTCATGTCCGTTTATTGTGTATTTGAATGCATCGAGCTTGTAGTAGAAGAGGTTTACTGTTGTGGTAAGGTCGAGCACCTTGAACAGTCTGTTCTTGCCCACAATCTCCAAACCTGCCGACTGTGTCTGGGCTACATTCTCGTGTGTGGTGTAGATGACATTGCCGCTGCTGTAACTGATACGCTCTATGACATCGTCGGTAGTGCGGTAGTAGCCCGAGAGTGACAGTGTGTGGTCCTCCCAGTTCTTCAGGTAATTGATCTCGAATGCATTGGAGTACTCTGGTGTCAGGTCTGGGTTACCGAACGAGATGTTCGTTGAGTCGCTGATGTTCTGGAAACTATTGAGCTGTCCGCCCCATGGACGACGCAGACGGCGTGTGTAGTTTACCTGTATCTCCTGTCCCTTGCTGATCTCGTAGCTTACAAAAGCACTTGGGAATAACTTGAAGAAGTTCTTGCTGGTGTAATCCGGGATTTGCCCGCTCTGCTCCTCCTGCCAACCGTATGTACGGGTCTTCACATTCCAGAACTCACCACGCAGACCTACCTGATAGCCGAACTTGCCGATTCTGCCCGAATAGGTGGCATACAGTGCCTGTATGTTCTGTTTATAGTTGAACTGGTTGTAGAGCAGTGTGTCGGGCTGTGTGTGTGCCTCGTCATTATATGTTATCACAGGGCTTATGTCGCTTGAAATGTCGCCCTTGTAACCTGCCTCCACGCGGTGGTTCTCATTTATCTTGTACTCGTAGTCAAGTTTTATTTCGGTAGTGTTGTTCCTGTTCTTGCCGTCCTGGAACTGATATGAGTCTATGATAGTGGTGTCTCCCAACGCACTGAAGAGCATTGTGCTCTGGCGATATTCGGCATTGCGTGACTGCGACCATTGGTGATGCCCGACTGAAAAGTCAAGGAAATGGCTGTCGCTCCAACGGTGGGTGTAACCAAGTTCCACATTATACATTGTGGGGTTGCCTTTCTGTGTGGTGGTGCGGGTACGCATCTGTGTAGGGTCGGCATATGTGCCGTCCGGGTTGATGAATCCGCTCTCCGAGAGAATCTCGTTGTTGTGTCTGCCACCACCGAACATACCCATGACATTTGCATAAATCTCATCATGGTGGGTGAAACGCCATGTAAAACCGGCACGGCCGAAGATATTGTTGGGGTTGTGGCTGCCGATGTTGGTCTGTTTCTGGTATTGGTCGGAACCGAAATACTTGGTGTCGGTTACGCCCTTGTTGTCAAATCTCATGTTGCGGTAATTGAGTCCGGCATATGCGTCGAACTTGCCGCTGCTGTAGTTGATGTTGCCACCGGCGTTGTAACCAAGCTTAGAGTCCAGGCCAGCCTGTACGCTGCCATAGTATCCGGCTTTGCGGTCGCGCTTGAGTATGATGTTGATGATACCGGCTGTGCCCTCGGGCGAATGTTTTGCCGATGGGTTGGTGATAACCTCAATTTTCTCGATGGAACCGGCCGGTAGCTGCTGCAGAATATCACCTTGATTGTCCGATGTCATGCCGCTTGCCTTGCCGTTTATCCATACTGTCACACTCTCGCTGCCACGCAATGATACGGTTCCCTCGTTGTCAACCTCAACTGATGGAATCTCTGCCAGGACATCACTCGCCGAACCGCCGACTGCTGCAAGGCTCTGATCTACGGTGAACACGCGTTTGTCTATCTCAAAGCTCATCTGTGAACGCTGTTCTGTGACAGTTACCTCCTTAAGCATCTTACGGTCGTTTTTGAGGCGTATGGTGCCTATGTTCACATTGTTGTTGCCGGATGTGATGTTTATCTCACGGCTGTAATCAAGGTAACCCACGAAAGAGACGGTGATTTTGTATTTCCCAACCTTGACATTGTTCAGGCTGAAAGAACCATCAATGTCTGTTATACAACCACTTGTTGGGGCACTGCTGCCTTCGGGTGTGAGTGCGACTGTTGCAAAAGGAAGTACTTCATCCGTATCGTCCTCAATGACGATACCACATATTGTTGCTGTTGCTTGCGCTAGGATGCTTAGAGGAGCGATGATAAAAAGTATCAGCAGTAATTTCTTCATTTCTTTGTTTCTGGTTATTGTTTGTCAAGCAAAGCAGTTGCAAAAAATTGCAACTGCTTTGTCTGTTATTATTCATTGTCCAGATAATTTGCGATGTTTCCGCTTATCAGCAACAGGGATATTTCGCATACCTTTGTGTTGTAAAGCACTGTAAGCAGTCGCTCCTTGGCTTGCTGAAGACTCAATTGCGCCTCTCGCATCTCGATTCCCGACAAATCTCCAAGCTTGAATCGTTCTTCGGCGATGTCATAGTTCTCTTGAGCGGTAACAACATTGTGCTCTTCAAGGTTCAGTAGTGTAAGGTTACTTTCGTATGCATACCACAGGTTACCAAGGTCGGCTTTCAGTGCAAGCTCTAACTGGTCGAACTGGAGCTTGGCATTTTCTATCTCAATTTTGGCATTGCGTTTCTTGCGCTTGCGGTTACCGTCCCAAATATTGAAACCGATGGTCACGCCGGCATTGCCACCCCAGTTGTTGCGGTGTTTGTATGCACCGTCAGAGTAGTGGTTGTATGAATAGTCGTACCCTGCATTCAATCTGAGATATGGGTAGTTCTGCGACATGACTTTCTTGTAGTCCAGCTTGGCAATGTCGCTGTAGTGCCCTGCAATCAACAGGTCGGCGTTCTTTTCGAGCATGTTGTTCCACAATTCAACGAAATCAAGAGAGTCGTTTATGTTAATTGTCGTTTCTTCTGTAATAATAGGGGTATATACCTGCTCTATGGCCATCATTTCATTGAGTGCAATGCGCGACTCAATTACGACTGCCTGCTGTTTGAGGAATTGGGCGCTATCGGCATTGAAATCGACCTTTGCCTGTTGATAGTCAAGGCGTGACAGACTACCGATATTATAACGTTCCTCTACAATGCGCAGACGCTCTTTTGAAAGCCGTACGGCAACAAAGTAGTTGTCCAGACGCATACGCTGTTGAATGAAATTGTAGTATTCAGAAGTGAATTCTGCAATAAAATTCTCTATAGCCAATTTGGTATCCTCTACGCCAATCTGTTCCATTACCTTCAACTGTTTGTAGGTTGTGCTGGCGCTGAATCCGTCGAATATGGTCCAATTCAAATCAATGCCGGCGTTGAAAGTCTGGTCAAAGGTGTTGCGTTCCATCTCTGTGACGCTTGTTGCACGGGTCTTGGCATCGCTGCTGCCAAGGTCGCCCTTGTATCCAGTTGCAATGTCTATGGTCGGCAGCAAACCTGCATTGGCGCGGGTTGCATTGTTGTGTGTGATAGCCTCTTTGTTCTTTGTAATGCGTAACGAATAATTGTTCTCCAGACCCATCTTCAGGCATTCGCTCAAATTGTAGGTCTGCGCTCCTCCGTCAAATACAAAGGCTGCAATTGCTGTTATTGTTAAAAGTAACCTTTTCATTTGCTCTCCTCCTTCTTCTCTTTGTCTTTACGCTCGGTAGATATGTAACTGTATATTGCGGGAACAATGAACATTGTGAGGATGGTAGAGACTATCATACCACCTACAACGGCTGTACCCATGGCGATACGCTGGTTCGCACCTTCGCCTTCTGCGAACATCAATGGCACCAGACCAAGTACGGTCGAGAAACTGGTCATCAGAATTGGACGCAGACGCTGCAGTGATGCATTCTTGATGGCTTCCATCTTACTCTCGCCATCTTTCTGCTTCATGTTCGCAAACTCAACGATGAGGATACCGTTCTTTGCTACAAGTCCAATGAGCATGATGATACCTATCTGGCTGAATACATTCATGGTGATGTCATTGTTCTTCATGAAGATGAGTGCTCCGGCAACAGCGAGTGGCACGGTGAGCATGATGATGAACGGATCCTTGAAACTCTCGAACTGTGCTGCAAGAATAAGGTATATGAGCACAAGTGCAAGGATGAACGCGAACATCAGGCTCGATGCACTCTCACGGAACTCCTTTGATTCGCCCGATAATGCAGTGCGGAATGAGTCGTCAAGCACTTCTTCTGCAATCTTGTCCATTTCGTCAAGTCCGTCGCCGATGGTCTTGCCGTCGGCAAGTCCGGCCGAAATTGTCGCCGAAATGAATCGGTTGTAGTGATATAGCTTGGGCGCTGCAATAGTTTCATGCAAAGAGTCAATAAGGTTCTCCAATGGAATCATTTTGCCATTGTCGCAACGGACATTGATTGATGTCACCTCTGACGGGGTGTTGCGCTCCTGACGGTTTATCTGTCCTATGATCTCGTATTGCTTGCCGTTCATGTAGAAATAACCCATTCTCTGTCCGCTAAGACCATACTGCAGGGTTTCGGCCACATCGCGCACGCTTGCACCAAGGATGCTGGCCTTGTTGCGGTCTATGTGTATCTGTGCCTCTGTCTTTGTGAACTTCAAATCGACATCGGCCATCTTGAATGTGGGGTTGTCATATACTCGCTGTATGAAAACCGGTATTACTTCCTGCAATTTCTCGGGACTTATGGCCTGTATTACATACTGCACCGGCATGCTTGCGCGTCGTCCACCGAACGAAGACTGCTGCTGTACGAAGGCCCTTCCCTTGGTCTTGTTGGAAACGGCTGCTGTCAGTTTCTCGGCAATCTCCATCTGTGTGTAGTCACGCTGGTCAATGTCCTTCAAACTTACTCGTATGTTTCCGGTACCGTTTGACACTCTTGAGGTGACAAATGCTGCATCGGGAACAATTGAGTCGACAATGTGTGTAATCTCTTCGGTGTATTTGCTTATTGCCTCGTAAGTTACATCCTCGGCACCACGGGTGTTGATTGTTATTTGCGAACGGTCCTCCATTGGCGCTGTCTCAGATGGAATGGCATTCCAATATCCGTATATCAATGAGAACATTATAATAAGGATAGGGATTGAAACCCAGCGTACCTTCAGGAACAAGTCGAGCAACTTGGAGTAACCGTTGTTGAGTCCGACAAAGAAAGGCTCGGTCTTGCGGTAGAACCATGTCTGTTCCTTGCGGCGCTTGAGTATCTTTGTGGCAATCATCGGGGTGAATGTGAGCGCAGCGAACGATGAAATGACCACGGAACCGGCAACTACAAAGCTGAACTCACGGAACAGTCGTCCACTGGTTCCCTCCATGAAGACGATCGGCAGGAACACTGCAATGAGGGTGACGGTTGTCGAAATGACCGCAAAGAAAATCTCCTTGGCGCCTTCGATTCCGGCTCTGAATGGTCTCATGCCCTGCTCAATTCGTATGTAGATGTTCTCGGTCATCACAATTGCGTCATCGACAACAAGACCCACCGACAATACTATGGCAAGCATTGTCAGCACATTGATTGAGAAACCGGCAATGTACATTACAAAGAATGCACCGATGAGTGAGACCGGAATTACAATACATGGTACAAGTGTCACGCGCCAGTCACGCAGGAACAGGAAGATGATGATGATTACAAGTATGAACGCTTCATAAATTGTAGATTTCACCTCATCGATTGATGCCCTGATGAACTTGGTGTTGTCCAAGCAGTAGGTGTATTCAATGTCCTCGGGAAGGTCTTTCTCCATCAACTTCATGCGCTCATATACAGCATCGGCAATGTCAATGTGGTTGGCTCCTGGCTGTGGCAGTACGGCTACACCGACCATTGGGACACCATTCATTGTCATGTGGCTTTTTTCATCGGCCGGGCCAAGTTCTGCATAACCCACATCGCTTATTCTTACTACATCCCTTCCGCTTTTCTTCAGGATGACATTGTTGAATTCATCGGCTGTATGCATCTGACCCATTGTGCGCAAGGTAATTTCAACGGAATTACCCTCGATGCTGCCGGATGGCAGCTCGACATTCTCATTGCTGATTGCATTTTTGACATCTACTGGTGTGAGTCCATGCATGGCAAGCTTCAATGGGTCGAGTCTCAGACGCATTGAATAGCGCTTCTCACCCCAAATCTGTACGCTGCTGACATCCTTGATGGTCTGCAGCTGCTCCTTGATGGTCAAATCGGCTATCTCGCTCAATTCGAGCAGGTTGCGTTTGCTGCTCTGTATCGCAATCATCAGGATTGGAGTGGCATCGGCGTCGGCCTTTGATACGGTTGGAGGGTCGCAGTCGCGTGGAAGATAGCGCTGTGCGCGTGAAACCTTGTCACGGACATCGTTTGCGGCGGTCTCAAGGTCAACCGAAAGCTCAAACTCTACAGTGATGCGGCTCTGTCCCTGCTGGCTTACACTTGAGATAGAGCGTATACCTGGGATACCGTTGATGTTCTGCTCGAGCGGCTCTGTAATCTGGCTCTCAATGATGTCGGCATTGGCACCGGCATAACTGCACGATACGGAAATTATGGGATTGTCGACCGATGGGTATTCGCGTACACCAAGAGTGTTGTAGCCAATTATACCAAAGATGACAATCAAGATTGTAAGCACGGTTGCAAGTACCGGGCGTCGGATGCTCAGTTCGGAAATATTCATATTTCTACTTTTTGTGTGCTTTATTCAAAACTTGTAATCTTTACTGCTGAACCCTTGCGTAGCTGAAGTGTACCCGATGTCAAGATTGTATCGCCTGCATGCAGACCTCGTACAATCTGTACCTCAGCCTCTGTACGGAGACCTATTGTAACCTCTACCGGTTCGGCTTTGCCTGCGCGGTATACAAAGACCTTGCTCTTGCCCATCTCGGGAACAATGGCCTCTGATGGTACGGCAATAGCCCTGTGTATCTCTTTCTGCTTGAGGCGTATTCCGGCATATAGACCCGGCAACAGTTTCTTGTCCTTGTTGGGATATAATGCCCTTGCTGTGAGACTGTGGGTCTCGGCGTTGATTCTTGATTCGGTAGCATATACCTCTGCCTCGAAAGGCTCAAGGTGTCCACTGGTGTTGAATGTGAGCTTTGTGCCTTGCTTTACATCCTGGGCATAGTGCTCCGGTACTGAAAACTCAATTTTCAGTGGCGATATTGATGTGAGCGATGCTACAATTGTGCTTGGCGAGGCATATGAACCTACACTTATCTGGCGCAGACCGATGACACCGTCAAATGGTGCGCGAAGTTCTGTCATCTTGATTTGGGCTTTGACCTGCTCGATTTCGGCCTTGAGTGTCGCAAGGTCGGTCTTTACAACTTCAAAGGCCTCCTTACTGATAGCATCGCGTTGCAGAAGGACTTTCTGGCGATTGACGCGATCCTCGGCAAGTGGAACCTGTGCATTCAGGCGCGACAGCTGTGCCTGAAGGTGAGAGTCATTGACTTTGGCAAGCAAAGTTCCTTTCTTGACTGTTGTTCCCTCGGTAAAATGGATTCCGGTAACTTTACCCGATGTCTCGAATGTGAGCTGTACCTCTTCGTCAGGAGCAAGAATACCCTGTGTTATGATTTCGTCGGTCAGCGTTTTGGGTTTAATGATTTTGGCTGTTACATTCAATACTTTTTTTGCACCTTGTGCCTTTGCCTTGTCGGCTGTAGCGAGTTCTTCATTCAAGTGTGGTGCAAACTGGTAATAACCATATACGCAGGAGCCGGCTGTAATTGCGGCAACTATTCCCCATTTGAGATATTTGTTCATCGGTTTTATGATTGTTTAATAAATAATACTTCAAGTAAGATTCCCAAAACACAAAAAGGTTTAATCTGGTCTGCCCTTGATGGTCTGGAATACATGTTTTTTATATGCGCGCGCATCCAATGTGCCGCACTTACCCAAAAACCTCCGCAAATTTAGAAAAAAAAAGTCTTTTTTGAAAATTTTTGCGGGGTAGGCTTGGCTTAAATGATGAAAACTTTTACATTTTCTCCCGATTGGTAATATTTTTGAAAATATTATGCAACAAAAGACATGTGGAACAGCTCTTGTCTTCTGTGTTTGCAGTGATGTTTGCGATAAACAGCGAATTTTTCTGCACTCGCTGTGAAATAATCAAGTAAACTTGATATTTTTGTTTACACGAAATTCTGCTGCACTCGTTGCGAGCGAAAATGAATTTTCTCTCACTCGTTTATTGAATTTTCGCTCGTTTATTCGTATATTTGCAAAGTTTTTAGAGAATGTAATAGTTTAATTCAAAAAATAGTAGATTTATGATTAATGCAGAAGACATTAAGAAAGGTACAGCAATCCGCATGGATGGCAAGTTGTATTTCTGTATCGATTTCTTGCACGTGAAGCCAGGTAAGGGTAACACTTTTATGCGTACAAAGCTTAAGGATGTTGTTGATGGCTATGTATTGGATCGTCGTTTCAACATTGGTGAGAAACTCGAGGATGTACGCGTTGAGCGTCGTCCATACCAGTATCTCTATCAGGAGGGCGAGGAGTATGTATTCATGAACCAGGAGACTTTTGAGCAGGTGACTATCGCTGCCGAGCAGATCAATGGTGTTGCTTTCATGAAGGAGGGTATGACACTTGAGGTTGTTACTGATGCTTCAACTGAAACAATCCTTTATGCCGACATGCCTGTGAAGGTTGTTCTTGAAATTACATACACAGAGCCAGGTCTTAAGGGTGACACTGCAACAAACACAACAAAGCCTGCTACATTGGAGACCGGTGCTGAAATCCGCGTACCTCTCTTCATCAACGAAGGTGAACTTGTTGAGGTTGATACCCGTGACGGTTCATACGTTGGTCGTGTAAAAGCTTAATAGACTACGATTTGTTATACTCTATAAT
>JAEIGA010012426.1_pt1 | contig 12929 bp, 14 predicted proteins | sample 9270691 | NCBI WGS metagenome assembly JAEIGA01 (sample SAMN17057246, study PRJNA624740) | gut metagenome | biome: biome; isolation source: fecal sample | host: Bos grunniens | place: China: Xizang | collected 2019 | reverse complement strand
TGGAAAGGCATTGCGCAAGATGCACTCATAATGAACATAGACGACCTGTTATGCGTGGGAGCTACAGACAACATACTTGTATCGTCAACCATTGGGCGCAACAAGTTGCTCATTCCGGGCGAAGTGATTTCGGCAATAATAAACGGCACCGACGAGTTGCTTGCCGAACTTCGCGAAATGGGTGTTGGTGTCTATGCAACAGGCGGTGAGACAGCCGACGTAGGCGACCTTGTGCGCACAATAATAGTAGACAGCACCGTCACCTGCAGAATGAAGCGCAGCGATGTAATAGACAATGCCAACATAGCAGCAGGGGATGTAATCGTAGGCTTGGCATCGTACGGCAAGGCCACATACGAAAAGGAGTACAACGGAGGTATGGGCAGCAACGGACTGACATCGGCCCGCCACGATGTTTTCGGCAAATATCTTGCCGAAAAATACCCTGAAAGTTTCGACAACGCAGTACCGCAAGAACTTGTATATTCGGGCAACCTTAAACTCACCGACGAAGTTGAAGGCTCACCGCTCGACGCCGGCAAGCTTGTTCTTTCACCAACCCGCACATACGCCCCGGTGGTAAAGAAACTGCTCGACGCACTACGCCCGCATATACACGGTATGGTACACTGCTCAGGCGGCGCTCAAACAAAAGTTATGCACTTTGTTGAAAACAAAAGGGTTATAAAAGACAACCTATTCCCCATTCCACCGCTCTTCAAAGCAATTAAGGAGCAGAGCGGAACCGACTGGGCCGAAATGTACAAGGTATTCAATATGGGTCACAGGCTCGAAGTATACCTAAAGCCCGAATATGCCCAGCAGGTAATAGAGATAAGCAAGAGTTTCGGAATTGATGCACAGATTGTCGGTCGTGTTGAAGAAGCCGAAAGCAACGAACTTATCATTGAAAGCCCATACGGCACATTCAAATATTGAAAACCGGCCGTTCACATAACAGCAAATGGAAAACAACTCACTACTCATAAAGCTCAACGACCTTGAGGCACGCTTTCAGGAGGTCTCCACACTAATAACCGACCCATCCGTAGTTGCCGATATGAAACGTTACGTAAAGCTCAACAAGGAATACAAGGAACTTGAGCTCATACTCGACGCCCGCAGGCGCTATATCCAGTTACTCACATCGTTGACCGACGCAAAAGACATTCTTGCCAACGAGAGCGATAGCGAGCTGCGGGAAATGGCACGCGAAGAGATAGAAAACTGCGAAAAAGAGATACCGGCAACAGAAGAAGAGATAAAACTGTTGCTCATTCCTGCCGACCCTCAGGACGACAAGAACGCCATTCTTGAGATACGTGGCGGAACAGGAGGCGACGAGGCTGCCATATTTGCCGGCGACCTGTTCAGAATGTACACCAAGTACTGCGAAAGCAAAGGGTGGCGGCTCGAAGTTTCCAGTTGTACCGAAGGCTCGTCGGGCGGTTTTAAAGAGATTATCTGCACCGTTACCGGCGAAAAGGTATATGGCACGCTGAAGTACGAGTCGGGAGTACACCGCGTACAGCGCGTACCGGCCACAGAAACACAAGGACGCGTACACACATCGGCAGCATCGGTAGCCGTGCTTCCCGAAGCCGAAGCCTTTGACGTAGAGATTACCGAGAGTGCGATCAAGTGGGATACATTCCGTTCGAGCGGTGCCGGAGGACAGAACGTAAACAAAGTGGAATCGGTAGTACGTTTGCGATATCCGTGGCTCAACCCCGAAACAAACCAAGTGGAAGAGATACTCATTGAGTGTACCGAAACACGCGACCAGCCCAAGAACAAGGAGCGTGCTTTGGCCCGCCTTCGCACGCTCATTTACGACAGAGAGCACCAGCGCTATGCCGACGACATAGCCAACAAGCGCAAGACAATGGTATCTACCGGCGACCGTTCGGCAAAGATACGCACCTACAACTACCCGCAGGGGCGCATCACCGACCACCGTATAAACTACACAATATACAACCTCACAGCATTCGTCAACGGCGATATACAAGACTGTATAGACCACCTTATAATAGCCGAGAATGCCGAAAGAATGAAAGAACAGGAATTATAAAAAACATACAGCTATGAACAAACAGGAACTTGTAAGACAGATTAAGGAAAAACGTTCATTTTTATGTGTAGGGCTCGACAGCGATATAAAGAAATTGCCGGCACATCTTCAGGGCAACGAAGACGCGGTATTCGAGTTCAACAAAGCCATAATAGATGCAACAGCACCGTTCACTGTAGCCTACAAGCCCAACCTTGCATTCTACGAGGCTTGCGGTGTGAAAGGTTGGATAAGTTTTGAAAAGACAGTAAACTACATAAAGGAGAACTACCCCGAAATATTCATCATTGCCGATGCGAAACGTGGCGATATAGGAAACACATCGTCGCTTTATGCCCGTTCATTCTTCGAAGAGATGAAGGTAGACTCAATAACCGTTGCTCCATATATGGGCGAGGACAGCGTAAAGCCCTTCCTTGCATACGAAGGCAGCTGGGTTATTGTTCTTGCACTCACATCGAACCCCGGTTCACACGACTTCCAGCTTACAAAAGACGAGAACGGAACAATGCTCTTCGAAAAAGTATTGGCAACATCCAAAAACTGGGGAAGCGACCGGAATATGATGTATGTAGTAGGTGCAACACAAGGCAAGTCGTTCGAGAACGTGCGTAGCATTGTCCCCGACCACTTCCTGCTCGTTCCCGGCGTGGGAGCACAGGGCGGTTCACTCGAAGAGGTGTGCAAGTATGGTATGAACAGCGAGTGCGGCCTGCTTGTAAACGCGAGCCGTGCAATAATATTTGCCGACAGCACCGAGAACTTCGCTGCAGCAGCTGCCGAAAAGGCAAAAGAGTACCAACAGCAGATGGAAAAGGAACTAAGAGATAGGAATATCATATAAAATGTTCATTTTCGCATCAACCGGTATAAAATATGCAAAAACAGAACTGCTATTTAAGTTAAATAGTTATATTCGCAATATAATACAGCAGTAATTAAATTAAGGATATGAAATTCACAGCTAAACAGATAGCCTCGTTCATAGGCGGAGAGGTTGTAGGCGACGAGAACGCCGAAGTTTTCACTTTTGCCAAAATAGAAGAAGGAGTTCCCGGTGCGCTGTCTTTCCTTGCGAACCCCAAATACAAAGAATACATATACACCACCCTCTCGTCGGTAGTTCTCGTAAACAGAGACTTTGAGCCGGAAAGAGAGATTGACGCTACACTCATTAAAGTAGACAACGCATACGAGAGCCTTGCTAAGCTAATGACAATGTACGAAGCAAGCAAGCCCAAGAAACAGGGTGTCAGTTCACTTGCATCTATAGCCGAAAGCGCAAAGATTGGCGAAGGGTGCTACATTGCGCCGTTTGCCTGCATAGGTGAAGGTTGCGAGGTTGGAGACAACTGCTACATTGGCGACGGGGTATCCATTGGCGACGGAGTCAAGATTGGCAACGACACCATTCTTTATGCCCACGTAACCGTGTACCACGACTGCCGCATAGGCAACGGGTGTATTCTCCACAGCGGTTGCGTAATAGGAGCCGACGGTTTCGGTTTCGCGCCCACAGCCGACGGTTACAACAAAATACCCCAGACAGGCATTGTGGTTATCGAAGACAATGTAGAGATAGGTGCAAACACCTGTGTAGACCGCGCCACAATGGGTTCTACAATAATCCATAGCGGAGTAAAGCTCGACAACCTTGTACAAATAGCACACAACGACGAAGTAGGCAGCCACACAGCAATGGCAGCCCAAGTGGGCATTGCCGGTTCAACAAAAATAGGGCAATGGTGTATCTTCGGCGGTCAGGCCGGCATTTCGGGGCACAGCACAATAGGCGACCGCACCACGGTGGGCCCGCAATGCGGCACAATAGGCAACCTAAAAGGCGGTGAAACGCTGTTGGGCGCACCTGCAATGGATGCAAAAGAGTATATACGCATTTCGGCATATATGAAAAGATTGCCGGCTATGGACAAGAAAATCAAAGAGCTTACCAAAGAGCTCGAGGCATTGAAAAATAAACAAAGCTAAATTATGAATAAGCAGAAGACACTTAACGGAAGTTTTTCACTATTCGGCAAAGGGTTGCACACCGGGCTCAGCCTCACTGTAACATTCAACCCGGCTCCCGAGAACCACGGCTACAAGATACAACGCATAGACCTGCCGGGAGAGCCAATAATAGATGCTGTTGCCGAAAATGTGACAGAGACTACCCGCGGTACAGTCCTGACAAAAGGAGAGGCACGTGTCAGCACGGTAGAACACGCTCTTGCAGCCCTGTTTGCGCTTGGTATAGACAACTGCCTTATGCAGGTAAACGGACCGGAGTTCCCCATTCTCGACGGTAGTGCAAAATTCTACGTAGAGAATATAGAGCGCATAGGAATAAAGGAACAGAACGCCGAAAAAGATGTATTCGTAATAAAATCGAAGATAGAGATTAAGGACGACAGGACAGGCAGTTCCGTAATCATTCTGCCCGACGAGAACTTCAGCCTTAACGTGCTCGTTCACTACGACAGCGACATATTGTTTAACCAATATGCCACTCTCGAAGATATGGAGAGCTTCAAGGACGAAATAGCATCGAGCCGTACATTTGTCTTTGTACGTGAGCTCGAACCTCTTATGCATCTCGGCCTTATAAAAGGCGGCGACCTCGACAATGCCATTGTCATATATGAAAAGGAGATGCCGCAGGAAAAGTTCGACCAGCTGGCCGATGTTATAGGCATTCCCCGTATGGACGCAAAGAAACTCGGTTACCTCAACCACAAACCACTTGTATGGAACAACGAGCCTGCACGTCATAAATTGCTCGATATAATAGGCGACTTGGCACTTATAGGCAAGCCGTTGCAGGGAAGAATCATTGCAACCTGCCCCGGACACACAATAAACAACAAGTTCGCACGCGCAATGCGCAAAGTTATACGCGAGCACCAGATACAGGCACCCATTTACGACCCTAACCGCGAAGCGGTAATGGATATAAAGAGCATAAAGGAGAAGTTGCCGCACCGTAGTCCGATGCTACTCATTGACAAGGTAACCGAAATAGGCTCAAACTACATTGTAGGTGTAAAGAACGTAACAATGAACGAGCCTTTCTTCACAGGTCACTTCCCCGACGAGCCTGTTATGCCGGGAGTAATGCTCATTGAGGCAATGTCGCAGTGCGGTGCGCTCTACATACTTAATATGCTCGAAGAACCCGAAAAGTATTCGACCTACTTCATTAAGATAGACAAGGTTGTGTTCCACAAGAAGGTTGTTCCGGGCGACACATTGGTGTTCAAGATAGAACAGACCGCACCACTCCGCCACGGCCTTGCAATGATGAAAGGCTACATTTTTGTAGGAGAGAAACTTGTTACAGAAGCACAATTTGTTGGGCAAATAATCAAAAACAAAGAATAAAGATATGATAAGTCAGTTAGCATACATACACCCCGGAGCAAAACTAGGCGAGAACTGCACGGTTGAACCATTCGTATACATAGACGACAACGTTGTCATAGGCGACAACTGTCACATTATGGCACACGCATCGGTTCTTTCAGGCACACGAATGGGCAATAACAACAGAGTGCACCACGGTGCAGTCGTTGGAGGCATTCCTCAGGACCTTAAGTTTGTTGGAGAAGATACCACACTCGAGATAGGCGACAACAATACCATTCGCGAAAACGTTACTCTTAACCGAGGTACTGCATCGAGAGGAAAGACTGTCATCGGCAGCAACAACCTTTTTATGGAGAACTCACACATAGGGCACGACAGCGTTGTTGGCAGCAACTGTATCATAGGCAACTCTACAAAGATTGCAGGTGAAGTTGAAATAGAAGATTTCGCTATACTCAGTGCCTGCGTGCTTGTGCACCAGTTCGGTCACATAGGCGGTCACGTTATGATACAAGGCGGAAGCCGCATAAACAAAGATGTACCGCCCTACATAATAGTAGCCCGCGAACCGGCAAAGTACAGCGGTTTGAACATTGTTGGCCTGCGTCGCAGAGGTTTCAGCAACGAGACCATAAAGGGTATTCACGAAGCATACCGCCATATTTACGAAAGCGGTACTATTGTCTCTACAGCCATTGCCCGCATTAAGGAGAGTGGCAATTTAATACCCGAGGTTGAAAACATAATCAACTTTGTAGAGAAAAAGGCCGAAAGAGGCATTATAGGCTAAAACACAGGCAAAACAGAGGAACAAACAACCAAAATATTATATTATTATGGTATATAAATTCAGACTCTTATCGGATGAAGTAGAGGATTTCAGAAGAGATATAGAAATTGATTCCGAAGCTACATTCTTCGACTTGCACAAAGCAATTCTTGAGTCGGTAAACTACCCCGACGACCAGATGACTTCATTCTTTATCTGCACAGACCGCTGGATAAAAGAGGTTGAGATTACAAGAGAAGATATGGGAGGAATGTCGGAAGAGGACAGCTATACAATGGACGAGACCGTTATAGGCGACCTTGTAGAGGAAGAAAAGCAGAAGCTGATGTACGTGTTCGATCCACTGGGTGATAGAGTATTCTACATAGAGCTCTGCAAGATAGAGTTCGGCAAGGATGTCGACACGGCCACCTGTACCAAGAGTGTAGGCGAGGCTCCCGCACAAACGCTGAATTTCGACGAGCTTATGAGCAAGAACCCGGTAGTGGCAAACGACGAGGAGTTCGGCGACGACTTCTATGGCAGCGACGGCTACAACGACGACGACCTCGACCCCGAAGGCTACGACATAGAGGGCATAGCCGATATGAGCTCCATAGACGACCTCTATTGATTATCTCCACAACAAAAAGGAGATGAAGAAGACGCTCGTAGTACTTATAGGCCCCACAGCTGTGGGCAAGACAGAGACAAGTCTCGCCATAGCCGCCCATTTCGGGTGCCCTGTAATTTCGGCCGACTCGCGGCAGATGTACAAAGGCTTGGAGATTGGCACTGCTATGCCTTCGGCCGAAGAACTTGCACGCCACAAGCACTACTTTGTAGGGCAACTGACGCCCGGTGACTACTACAGTGCCGCACGCTACGAGAAAGAGGTAATGAATCTGCTCGAAGAGGAATTCAAGAACCACCCGACAATGTTGCTATCGGGCGGTTCTATGATGTATATAGACGCTGTATGCAAAGGAATAGACGATATTCCTACAGTAGACGACGAGACACGCCGCGTGGTTTTGGAAAGGTATGAAAAAGATGGGCTCGAGCAACTTGCGGCAGAGTTGCGGTTACTGGACCCGGAGTACTACTCCACAGCCGATATAAAAAACCCGAAGCGCGTTATGCACGCACTCGAGATTTGCTATATGACAGGCAAGCCCTACAGCAGTTTCCGCACACAGCAGAAGAAACAGCGGCCGTTCAATATAGTAAAGATTGGGCTTAAGCGCGAAAGGGAAGAACTCTATGAACGCATAAACAAAAGAGTTGATGCAATGATTCGGCAAGGCCTTATTGAAGAGGCCAAAAGATTCTACCACCTGAAAGAACACAATTCGCTGAACACCGTAGGCTACAAAGAGATATTCAAGTTCCTCAGCGGAGAATGGGAACTCGACTTTGCCATAGAAAAGATTAAACAGAACACGCGCATATACTCGCGCAAGCAGGTTACTTGGTACCGCAAGGACGAAGAGATAACGTGGTTCCACCCAAGCGAAACAGAAAAGATAATAGAACACATAGAGAGCCGGACAAGGACAAAACAGCGACAGCGCAACAAAACAATATGTTAAAGAAATTATTTGGTTTCGATTCTGCAAAAAGCACTATCAGGACAGAAATTCTTGCAGGAATAACAACATTCCTCACAATGTCCTATATTCTTGCTGTGAACCCCGATATATTCAGTGCACTGAAAGAGGGCACAATGCCCAGTGGCGCAGTTTTTACGGCAACAGCCCTTGCGGCAATAATAGGTTGCCTTGCTATGGCATTCATAGGCAAGTTGCCATTCGGTCTTGCACCCGGTATGGGATTGAACGCCTTCTTTGTATTTACGGTATGCAACAGTATGGGCTACTCTTGGCAGTTTGCGCTCACAGCCGTGTTCATAGAAGGTCTTATATTCATTCTGCTCACGTTGACAAACCTGCGCACAGCAATAGTAAACGCAATACCGGCAAATCTCAGATATGCCATAGGTTGTGGCATAGGCCTCTTCATAGCCTTTGTCGGCTTGCAGAAAGGCGGTCTAGTCCTAGCAAACCCAGACACACTCGTTGAACTTGGAGAGATTACAGAAGATGTGGCACTGCTTACTATAATAGGTATTTTCCTTACAGGTTTCTTTTATGCCAAGAATGTTAAGGGAGCACTGCTCATAGGCATTCTGCTTACAACAGCCATTGGCATCCCTATGGGGGTTACAAACTTCAAAGGGGTTGTTTCAATGCCCGAATCCATAGCACCCATATTCTGCCAATTCGAGTGGGAAAATATATTTACGCTCGATATGTTTGTAGTTGTCTTCACATTCCTTTTCATTGACCTTTTCGACACTATAGGAACACTCATTGGCGTTTGTACAAAGGCAAACCTTGTAGACAAGAGGGGAAATATAGAGAGAATGACACCGGCTTTTATGGCCGACTCCATTGCCACCACAGCAGGAGCTATGCTTGGTACATCAACAACAACCACATACGTGGAGAGCGCTGCAGGTGTAGACCAAGGCGGACGTTCGGGACTTACTGCATTTGCAGTAGGCTGCTGTTTCGCCGTAACACTCTTCTTCTCTCCTCTGTTCCTCTCAATACCTTCGTCGGCAACAGCTCCGGTGCTTATTCTTGTGGGTATTATGATGATAGAACCTATAAAGAATATACCGTTCAACGACTTTACAGAATCTATACCGGCATTTATATGTATAATAATGATGCCGTTGACCTATTCAATTTCGCACGGAATACTGCTGGGAATGATAAGCTACGTAGCAATGAATATCTTATGCGGTAAGTTCAAGAAACTTACGATAACAATGTATATTCTTGCTCTACTGTTCATACTCAAATACATATTCCTATAAACCAAAACTCCCGACCCGTCAAATGAGGCACATAACAACCATACTGCTTTCCATTCTCTTTTCGGCCATACTGCTTGGCCGTAGCAGCGACTGTTGCAGCAGCGTTGCAGCCAAGAATGGTATAGGGTCTATAGAGAGTATTCAGCGCGAAAATCTAATAAAGCTGAGCGACAGACTGCAGGAGTGCAGGTTCGAACTGCCACAAGCATCAAACGTAAACATATCGCGCAATCAACAGCCGGCACAAAGACAGTTGCAACAGGGTAATGAAAAATGCTGCACCATAGCCACATTTCTGGAGCAACAGAAAATAAGGCACATACAGCCGGAACAGCGTATTGCCATAACAACATCGCAACACAAAAGCGGATATTACATATACGCTTTAAGACACATCATAATTTAGCGGTAAAGACAAGCGGGATATAACACCCGCAAAACAGAAAAAGAGAATACAAGGAGTTGTGTTCTCCGCTATGTCATACAACATATCATCAACTTAAAAAAACGCTGAATTATGAATACAGAAATAGAAAAACAGATACTTGAGAGCAACAACATTACAGTAAAGAAGAAAAGCCCCGTTACAGCTATTGCAATTCTTCTTGCAGCTATAGCAACTGCAGTGGCAGCAACCTTTTTAGACGACACAAGCGATATGAAGATGCCGGCAATACTGCTGTCGTTCACATTAGGTATAATAGCTGTTACAAACTTTGTAACAAGAAAGGGATATATGGTATATGTACCCACAAGTGAGGAGCTTAAGGAATACAAGATTTTCTTTGAGTCGCGCGAAAGAGAGAAGGTGCTTGCTCTATTGGAAAAAGAGAAGTTCAACGAAGTTATTGTGTACGAAAAAAACGATACCAATCTGCCAATAAAGGTTGAGCTATCCAGCACCCCAAGCAACAGCATTGCAATTTACAGGGTATACAACTTCGTTCCCTACGCATACGAGCCAATAACCGAAACAATTGTCTGCAAAAAACAGATACAATAAATCGATTTATGGAGTTTAGGAGTTACTTAAATTAATCTCCCTGAACTTTTTATAGCTTCTTAAGCGGCAGCTGCAGCTGCCGCTTAAATTTTTATTAAAATCAGTAGCAAATTCCCCCTACACGATGTTATAATAAAAAAGAGAAAGGTATGAAGAAGATTATAACATCTATGGCATTGGCAATATTCACCCTAACGACCTATGCACAAGGCTATGCAGGCGGAGGAATGACCTTCTGGTACAACGACAAGGATAACCGCACGACAATAGCCTTTACCCCGGAAATAGGCTACAGGGCAAGCAAACGATTCGCGTTTGGCGTTTCTCTTGGCTACCGGCACAACAAGGAAAAAGAGACGAGAAGCGATGTCTACTCGGTAGCCCCTTACATAAGGCACTATCTCTACTCACTCAACGAGCTCGACCTGTTATGGGACGGAATAATTGAATACAGCTACACCGACACCCGCAATAACGGGCACGGCAACACCATAGGCATTGGAGTAAAGCCGGGAATAAGCTACACAATAAACAAGCATTTCTGTATAACAGCCCACATTGGGTTCATAGGTTACAGGCACTGCGACCGAAAAGCGATAACCGAAGAGAACACTCCGGGACTGGGTTTAAGGCTATACAATGAACTTAATTTCACTTTCCACTACCATTTCTAAATAATATATTTGCAGTGTAAAAGATAAAGTTCCTGTACCACGGCAGCCTAATACCGATTTTTGTTGTAATTTTGCAGCGTAAAAGGCTACAAACCCAAGACGCTATGAAATACATTGTACAGTTCGAAATAATTATTGCAATATCACTTATAGGCGAACTGCTGAACAGGATTGTTCCACTCCCCGTGCCGGCAAGCATATACGGTATGGCAATACTATTCACAGCCCTATGCACGGGAACAATAAAACTATCGGCAGTGAAAGAGGTTGGAATGTTCCTTGTGAGCATAATGCCAATGATGTTCATACCGGCATCTGTGGGGCTTATAGAATCTTGGGGAGTTATGCAGAATTTCCTCACGGCAATAATTGTAATATCACTGCTGTCGACACTCTTTGTAGTGGCAGTAACAGGTCACGTCACACAATTCATAATGAAACACAAAGGAAAGGAGAATAAAAGATGAAAGAATTTTTCGGCAATACACTTTTCTTTGGGTTTGCACTAAGTGTCGGAACATACATTTTAGGCACAAAAATAAAAAAGAGATTCAACCTCTTCATATTCAACCCGTTGCTACTGTCAATAACACTAACCATTACAACATTGCTCATAACAGGCATAGACTACAGCAGCTACTATAGCGGGGCGCAATACCTCAGTTACCTGCTCACCCCTGCCACCGTAGCGCTGGCAATACCTCTTTACGAACAGACACGCCTGCTGAAACAGAATTTCACAGCCATTATGACAGGTATTGCAGCTGGCGTGGCAACCAGCCTATTTACCATATTCATTATGGCCCTGCTCTTCAAGCTCAACCATACCGAATATGTGACACTTCTTCCAAAATCCATCACGACAGCCATAGGTATAGGACTTTCAACAGAACTCGAAGGGTATGTATCAATAACCGTTACATCAATTATAATAACCGGGCTGTTCGGGAACATTGCGGGCGATGTAATGTGCCGGATATTCCGCATAAAGAACCCTGTAGCCAAAGGCGTGGCTATAGGCACGGCAACACACGTTATGGGCACATCAAAGGCAATGGAGATAGGCAAGATAGAGGGTGCAATGAGCAGCCTTTCCGTGGCCGTGGCAGGAGCAATGACAGTAGGTGCAGCCATACTCTTCAAAAACCTAATCTAAAATATTGTTTTTTAAGAGACTGTGTAATATTCTTTCAAAATATTGCCGTTATTTTAGAATTATCGCTATATTAGCAGTGTCGAATAAAAATAATAAAGCACTATGATTATCGCTGTAGATTTTGACGGAACAATTGTGGAGCACATATACCCGCAGATAGGCAACGAAATACCCTTTGCAACGACAACGATACGCAAGCTCATAGAAGAGCAGCACCAAGTTGTCCTGTGGACAGTCAGAAAAGGGAAACTGCTCGAAGAGGCTGTCAACTGGTGCAAGGAACGAGGTGTTGAATTCTACGCAGTAAACAAGAACTTCCCCGAAGAGGTTGTTGAAGGGAACGATGGATTCTGCAAAATCAATGCCGACATATTTATAGATGACAGGAACCTCGGCGGAATACCCAACTGGGGAAATATCTACACAATGATTAACGAAAAGAAGAGCTGGAAAGATATTTACGCCCCAAAAGAGCAGGAAAAGCCAAAAAAGAAAAAAGGTTGGTTCTGGTAAATAATTAAGCAATAGAACCGAACAAAAAAGAGCAATTTGTTATTCGTTAATACTCAACGAATTGTTGCCGTTTAGCAAAAAAAGCCAAAAAAAACATCCCAAAAGATTTGCAGAGTAAAAATAAAGTAGTACCTTTGCAACGCATTAAGGCAATGCGCTGTTAGCTCAGTTGGTAGAGCAATTGACTCTTAATCAATGGGTCCAGGGTTCGAGTCCCTGACGGCGTACAAACGGTGAAAGAAATTTCACCGTTTTTTTATTGCTCACTACCCCACTATGGCTCTATGGGCACAAAATGGTTCAGTAGAAATTTACTGTGGGTAATATTGTACTTATATAATTCTTTTTAGGCCGAAATATCTTATTCCAAGTTTGGTTTTACCCTTAATCTGTTATCTTTTATTCTTCTTGCGGTCGTTCTATTATGTCCTTTGTCGCGCAAAGGACCAAACGCCCGGCACACGGGAATTTCAGTCAACCTTTTTTTGGT
>JAEIGA010012425.1_pt1 | contig 12929 bp, 5 predicted proteins | sample 9270691 | NCBI WGS metagenome assembly JAEIGA01 (sample SAMN17057246, study PRJNA624740) | gut metagenome | biome: biome; isolation source: fecal sample | host: Bos grunniens | place: China: Xizang | collected 2019 | reverse complement strand
GAAGCGGATATCGTCTGAGCCGCAGGCTCAGATATCGTCCACGCCCCCGGCGTGGATATCGTCCGGCGCAGCCGGATATCGTTCCCCTATGCCGCCTAGCCTGCACTCAGCCCATCATCGGGAAAGCAATCACCGCCCCCGAAAATCCCATACTTCGCAAACCGTAAATCAGAACCATTCTAATGGGCTGATGTAATAATCCAGGAGGTATCAATACTGGGGGGGGCATTGTGAGGTATCATGGCTCTGCCGGGCAGCGTTTCCCCTCCCTCCTCGTCCGCGAAGCGGATATCGTCTGAGCCACAGGCTCAGATATCGTCCACGCCCCCGGCGTGGATATCGTCCGGCGCAGCCGGATATCGTTCCCCTATGCCGCCTCGCCTGCATTCAGCCCATCATCGGGAAAACAATCCCCGCCCCGAAAAATCCCATACTTCGTAAATCGAAAATCGTAAATTAGTAATACCCCAACGCGATTTTTCACGCAGAACACTATGCCTTTATGTTGTTTAAGGCTATTTTTCCAAAAATCAGTCGGATTACAAGTGCTGTAAAATAAACACATAACAGACTACTCCGACAAATCCGGGATTTAATCTTGATTTTTCCGCATCGTTTGATATAGTTTCTGTGATGAGCTCATATCCATACATAAAACGCGCCATAAGTCCTTATGTGGAGAAAGTGGCAGCCATGTTTCCGGTTGTAACGCTTTGCGGTCCCCGGCAGTCTGGCAAAACAACATTGGCGCGTCACCTGTTCCCGGACTATGACTATGTGAGTATGGAAAATCCACATGAGCAGTATCACTTCCGGAGCGACCCCTTGCAGTTTCTTGCCCAGCATAAATTCCCCTGCATCTTTGACGAGGTGCAAAATACTCCGGAATTACTGAGTTACCTGCAAGGCATCATAGATAAAGAAAACAAGCGCGGAATGTATATTTTAACGGGCAGCCGCCAGATGGAGCTGCAGCAGAGCATACCCCAGAGCCTTGCCGGGCGCTCTGCAATGGTGGACTTGTTACCCTTTTCGTGGGATGAACTGAAGGCAGCAGGCATACACCTCTCTCGCGATGAAGCTCTCTTCTACGGAGGGCTGCCACGTGTGCATGCGGAAAACACCGCGCCGGAAATAACCTATGCGGATTACCTCCGCACTTACGTGCAGCGAGATGTGCGGCAAATCCTCAATGTTCGCAACCTGCTCAGTTTCGATACATTTATACGCCTGCTGGCGGCCCGGGTCGGCCAGGAAGTAAATTACTCCTCGCTTGCAAACGATGTAGGGGTAAGCGCCAGCACCATTAAGGAGTGGATTTCGTTACTGGAAGCTTCATACATCATTTTCAGAGTCGCGCCTTACTACAGCAATTATGGCAAGCGCCTTACCAAATCCCCCAAAATATACTTTACAGATACCGGGCTCGTATCCTCGCTACTTGGCATCAGAGACATCTCTCAGATGAGTAGAGAGCCTCTCATTGGTAATATCTTCGAGAACTTTGTCGTTTCAGAACTCCTGAAGGGTCAGTTGAACCGCGGGATGAGACCCACGCTCTATTTCTTCCGCGATGCTTACGGTTTCGAAATTGACCTCATTATCGACTCCATGCGCCAGCCCAAGCCCATTGAAATTAAATCTGCGTTTACATTCAACTCGACCATGTGCAGGAACCTCGAAAAATTTGCCCGGCTTGCGCCCTCCTCGTTACCTCCTGCCCTTGTTTATGCCGGGGAGTCCATCGGCATGGTTAATCATGTGGATATCCTCTCATTTACCGAACTATCCCAACTCATCAGTTGATTTTCTGAAACATCCTTTGCGCAGCAAAGCATTTCATACGCAGCCGCACGCTGTGTATGAAATGCAGGTCACAATCCTCCCTCCCTCCCCGTCCGCGAAGCGGATATCGTCTGAGCCGCAGGCTCAGATATCGTCCACGCCCCCGGCGTGGATATCGTCCGGCGCAGCCGGATATCGTTCCCCTTTGCCGCCTCGCCAGCACTCAGCCCATCATCGGGAAACCTTTCCCCCCGCCCTCGAAAAATCCCATACCTCGTAAATCGAAAATTAGTAATACCCCAAGCGTTTTGAAATTCCCTCCCTCCCTCCGTCCGCGAAGCGGATATCGTCTGAGCCGCAGGCTCAGATATCGTCCACGCCCCGGCGTGGATATCGTCCGGCGCAGCCGGATATCGTTCCCCTATGCCGCCTCGCCTGCACTCAGCCCATCATCGGGAAAGCAAGCTGCCGCGCCCGGAAACGAGCGCGGCAGGAAACTTTATCCATTCAGCATTCTGCGTTCTGCATTCTGCATTCCCATCATTTTCTGCGGCGGCGTGCACACAGACCAGCCAGCGCCAGCAGGCTCAGCGTAGCCGTAGTGGGCTCGGGGATGATGAGGCCGGCGGTGAGGTTACCTGTGGAGGCATTGAACGCGAGGTAGTATTTATCGAAATCGATTTCGCGGTCGTTACGGAAGTAGTCGCTCAGCTTCACGTTGCTGCCGGTATTGAGTGTTTCAGGACCGACCGTGTAGGTCTGGCCACCCAGTACCAGGGAATCCACGCCTGTGAAGAGCACTACCTCACCGCTGCCGGGGGCCTGCAGCCCTTCCAGGGTGTCCAGCACGGTGCCAGCCAGGGTGATCCCGCTGTGAAGCGTAAGCGTACCATTCAGCGCGACGGCAGAATCCGCCGTTATGGCAGAGCCCGCGTTCATGGTCAGATTATCCATGCTGACCTGCCCACCTGCTGTGAACGAGGCGCCGCTTTCCAGCTGCAGTGTCTGGGCATGAACCTTTCCGCTGCCTGTCACCGCCATGTCGCCTGTGCCGGCTACCTTCAGCGTGCCCGTTACCGTCAGGTCCTTATCTGCCTGAATGCTGCCGCTCATGTAATCCATGGCAGAAACGCTCAGGGCTTCGGCCATCTTCAGCACACCGCCGTCTACCGTGACCTTGCCTGTACCCAAAGCTTTGGCATTGGCCGTTTCAAGAATACCGGCATTTACGTAAGTACCATAGCTGTAATCATTTGCATTGGATAACTTCAATGTACCATCACCAGTCTTTTTAAGAGCACCGATACGACCTGCTGCAATAGAGGTATCATCCCTCAGAGCCCCCGCTATATTCAAGCTTTTATTTTCATCCACCTCAAATTCGATTGTGGCGCGAAGTCGGACATTTGCTTCTACCGTAGTATCAGCCACAGCATGAACCTTGGAGCCCGACATAAGGTCGAGAACCCCCAGTTTTGTATTATTATACACCTGATCAGTACCAATTACCCGACCACCGGCTAGTTCAAGCACGCTACCATTACCAAAGCCCTGTCTTATCGTGCCAAAATCAAGCGTACCGCCTTCCTCTACGCGCCATGTTACAGGGGTGTTGTAATCAATAATGTCCTGCTGAGAAACGAATGAAAGTGTTGAACCATTCTTAATTGTAACATCTCCCTTCAATGTCTTCTCGCCGCCCAATTGCGCATTACCGCCATTGAGCACAAGTTTTGAGGATATTGCTTTCTCATTATTCTTAAGCGTTGTGCCGCTTTCCACCTGGAGGGTGCCGCCGTTGTTGGTTCCCCCAATTTGAACAGCTCCACCAAGCGTGTATGTAATGGAGCTAAGCGAGGAGTTCCCCAGGTACATCGTAGCACCACCTTTAAGAGTAATTCCGTACAAGGTTGCATTGCTTGCATTGCTGATATACAAGCTGGTAACGCCATCTGTACCACCGTCGACCGTTATACCACCGGTAAAGTCTTTCAGCGCATTAACGCGAACAATGGTATCGTCAGCTTTATTATGAGGGGAAGAAAAACTATCCTTAACCTCCAGATCACCGGCACCGGTCAGCACGTCAATGTCGATATTAGAACGCCATTGTGTGGTCTCCAGGGTCAGAGTGCCGTCTTGTTCAATGGTGGTAGTGCCCAAAAACCGGTGCGGTGCGCGGGAGTCGGGCATATCGTCCACTTTAAAGGTGCCTCCGTTTGACGTTGCGGTTACATTATGGAATATGGTACTGACTGCGTTTAACTTAATGGTACCGCCATCAAGCACAACGGACGAAAAATCAGAAATACTGACACTTTTGGTTTTGCCAGGGGTCATTGTAAGCGTGACGCCCTGAATCTTCAACTCGCCGGTGACAGAGGTGGAGCTGTCCGCCCCCAGAGTTACATCCTGTTTGAGCAGGATATTACCATCACCAACGGCAGATGTCAGAATGCTGGCAGCAGTCATACTACCAGATTCAGCCGCATCTATCTGCAATGTGGCGCCTTTGTTAATGACGTATCCATCAGCTCGGTCATTGATGTATTCACCTGCGGAGCTGATGCTGTGAGTGCCTTCATTGATATAAAATCTGTCAGACTCCGTTATCGTTGTGCTCAGGGTCGTATCACCATCCTGGCTGCCAACGGTATAACCGTCAACACTGCCACTCCACACATAATTGTCAAACAAACGGAATGAAACCTCTCCATTTGCAAAACCATTCGTTGTGCTATTTTCGCCATCATCGGTAAAGGTACCGGAAATTACCTGTAAAGCGTGGTTACTCAATACGTTTACAGCGTCAATATTCAAGGAGTTCTCATTACTGGCGGTTATTCCGATGGTCTTAGTTGCCTCCAGTGTAGTTATGGTCAAGCTACCTTCTGTTACCGCAATATCGCCGTCCAAATCACTTACTTTAGCTACAGTCAAGCTACCCGTTCCGCTCTTGGTGATATTGCCATGACCAGAAATAGTGCCACCATAGTCTGTGGTCTCAGCTAAATCAAACTGAATTCCACCATCCACCAACACCATGTTACCCTGAATGGCGTTCTTAGAAGAAGAGGAGTTCCCCATTCCTTTCAGAGCCTTAATCACCAATGTGCCGGAACCCGTTTTCGTGATATGGCCAGTCATGCCATCAGCCTGCACAATGTTACCCACAGTCAGGGTATCCGTTATTTCCATAGTCAGGGTGCAGTCTCTCAGACGCACGGCTCCCTGGATTTCCGAAGTTCCGCTGGAAACCAATTTGCCGGTAGATTTACTGAAATCGACAACACCATGCACATCGCCACCCTTGACAATGCCATTGTGCAATTTAAGCACCGCACTTTGCCCCATCGCGAAACGTTGTCCTGTGGAATCCAAGGTGGAGTTATCAAGAGTAAGGGTCAGGGTTGCACCTTCGCTAACAATGTCTGAATTACTAAACTTGAGCGTGCCGCCGTTCGTTACTGTAATGGAGCGATTAATTTCGTCATTAACATCGCGAGTGAGCTCGAGGGTACCCCCGTTGACCTCAAGATTCGATATAGCATTAACTTTACCAGAGCTTGTCGTAACCTTACCGCCGGTTACTACCAGGTTGTTCACCGTGACAGATTTTCCAATACTGGCTGTACCGCCAGTTACCGTAAAGTCTTGAACTCGGCTGCCCGCATTAGAAAGTGTCAGAGTTCCATTCTCAACCCGGATTGCTGCAGCATCAACAATACCGGAAAGAGCTACAGTACCGGAGTCTGTCTTTTTCAACGTGCCGGAAGCATGTACATCATCCGCTATGGTGGCATTACTAACGCCGCCATAGACACGCAACTCGCCGTCACCATCAAAATAGATATCGCCGATATTGGCATCCAGCGTGCCGGATACGCCATTACGAATCAGCAGCGTGCCACCATTGCCAATATGCAGGTTTGCCCCGCCGAAATTGCTTTCAACGGCTGTAGTGTTTTTGTTATAGGCAACAACACCGGTGGTATAAATATCGCTCAAGCTGCTCCCTTCAGCCAGCATAATGCGACTATCTCCATCACCTTCTGCATTCGTTGCCATCTGCAAGCGCAACTGCCCTGCGCCGGTTACTTTTGCATCAAAATTGGCGAGAGTGTCGCTGAGCTTAAGGCTGCTATTCTCAGTAATTTCAACACTACCGGTATAATCATTCAGATTCCCCAGGATAACTTCTTGCGCTGAATCAATGATAAGCTGTCCTTCATCACCGCTGGAAAGCAGCCGAGTGGTAGCCGCAAGAGCATTGTCTTTCAGCTGCAGCGTACCACCCTGAATATCCACATACTCGGCCGACAGTTGATGTCCATTACCGGTCAGACTGACATTAGCATCCGCCCCAATTGACACAACGGAGGAAGACACGTTTGCAGCCAGGGTTGCTTCTGTATCTGCAGAAATATGAACACGGGAGCCATTTACAAACTCCTTACCGCCAAAAGATGTACCTTCCGCCCAGTTCAGAGCACCACCGGCCCACTGGTATACGTTATCCGCATTGTAGACTGCATAGGTAAGCTTATAGGTACCATCGCTATCCTGAGTGATGGCGTAGCAATTGGTATAGTTCTGGTAGTTATCTGCTGTAATCTCCGTGTTAATCTTACTCCATCCGTCAAACGTGGTACCCGTGTTCACGGCGAAGCTACTGTACGTTACATTCTGAGACTGGAAGAAATCAACCGCCTTCCAGGCGCTCGTGGTGGATGTATCGACAGCTAGATTAAGAGTCACCGCCCCTGCGCTATAAACTGCAGAGCCGACTGTGCGAATAGCGGCTTGAGAGGTCTCATCCAGATCGATAGTTAAAGTGCCGCCCCCTTTGCGTCTGCCCAGGATCAGAGTAAAATTACTATTGTTACTGACTTCAACGCTTATGTCTCCGCCATCGTTACCCGAATATTCGCTACCCGAAGAATCGTTACCACCCAGCTGAGCGTTCAATGTCGAACTGTTTGATATCTGGAGCCATTTCGGATCGCCCTGAAACTTTCTAAAATGAGCATACAGCGTAGTTCCATCTTTGATCTCGAATTTCGGAACCCACCCTTCCAGCTTAACGCGGTCTGAAGTGCTACCAATCACCAGGGAATCGGCAGTGCCGCTACCTTTCACTGTAATGGGTTGCCAGTAATTAGATTCCGTTGTCCCCGGGCCAGCCGTATTATTCATTGTAGCGCCCGATCCCGTTTGGTTGTAGGTCCAGTTCGCTTCGTCAGCCCAGGCATCAGCAGTATATGTCCCGGTCTGAGACCAAGTGAAATCCGTAATTGTAGATGGCGTGGAAGACTCCTCACCCCAAGCGGTTTGTGCCACACATGCTGCCAGCAGAGCGGTGAATAAAGCCTTCGGTAAATGTAATTTCATAGCTCAGTATGTCAGTTGAAAAGTGATCGTTTTTTTTGCCGGCTGCAGCGTGTTCTCTTGCGCATTGAGGACACACTGCACCTTCACACACACGTGTATATCGCATTTTCGATGCGAAAGCAAGCCTAAAGTTTATGCGGAAGAAAGATTTTTTTGCAGTATTTTGCTTAACTTTCGCTCACATCGCAAGCTATTCATTATCAGCATATAAAAATCTACTCAAAAACAAGTCGGAATGACGAAGATTTCATGGTGCCAGCAGGTGCAAAATGGCCACTGCGGGCGGGTGTGGGGGAATGGCGCGTCGGGTTGGCAGACAGGAGGCGCGGAATCGCTGCATTCGCGAGCTGCGAAAGTGGCTTACCATGGGGCGATTGGGGCGCGTCGGGGAGGTTGTGGGGGTTCCCGATGAACGGCTGATTGCAGGCAAGGCGGCATGGGGGAACGATATCCGGCTGCGCCGGACGATATCCACGCCGGGGGCGTGGACGATATCTGAGCCTGTGGCTCAGACGATATCCGCTTCGCGGACGGGGAGGAGGATACGCTGCCCGGCAGAGCCATGATACCTCACAATGAAGCCCCACCCCAGTATTGACACTTCCTGAATTATTACATCAGCCCATTAGAATGGTTCTGATTTACGAAGTATGGGATTTTTCGGGGGTGGTGATTGCTTTCCCGATGATGGGCTGAATGCAGGCTAGACGGCAAAGGGAAAACGATATCCGGCTGCGCCGGACGATATCCACGCCGGGGGCGTGGACGATATCTGAGCCTGTGGCTCAGACGATATCCGCTTCGCGGACGGGTGGAAGAGATACCCCAACAGCTTAAACAGGCAATATCCTGTGCGCAGACGCGCCTGAAAAAAATACCGTAAGAGTATTATTCTGAATGTGAAACGGATATCCCGACTGCGCATCGCATCGAAAATGCGATATACACGTGTGTGTGAAGGTGCGGTGTGCCCTCAATGCGCAAGAGAACACCCTGCAACCGGTAAAAAACGAACATTTTCAACTGACATACTGAGCTATGAAATTACATTTACCGAAGGCTTTATTCACCGCTCTGCTGGCAGCATGTATGACATCTGCCGCGCGGGCTGAGTTTTCCAGCCCTATCAGCTCTGATGCTTATACGAACGGCGGCACCATAACTGCTTCTCCCACAGTGGAAGCTGACACCCGTTATACTCTCACCACAGATGATGTTGCTATTTCCGCTAAGGGTTACGATATAATGCTGATTGGTTCGGATGGAACAGAAGTTGCACTTGGTGCGATAACGGCAGATACACTGTGGATTTCTCAGGGAAATTATATAGCAAATGCAGGAGATGATTTGAATGGAGTCGGCACAGTTTATATCAATGGTGATTCTGCGCTCCAGATACGTACGGCTACCAATGATTCTGCCACATATACTTCCAATTTTTCCATTGGCGCATCTAGCTATGATGGCGGGGGATGGGGTAGTCATCCAAATCTGAAGAACGCAGCATTGGTGGTGGGCAACTGGCAACATAAAACGGCTACGACAACGATAACTGGCACAATGGATGTGCAGGAGGATGCCCGCATTGTGCTCCAATACGGCAATAAACTGGTGCTGCAAGGTGGCCTGACTGGTGACGGCGACCTGGATTTGTCGCGTCAACGTGCTAATGATGATACTGGAAATGGCAGTTCTGTGACCATCAGTGGCTCGACTACAAATTACACGGGTGCTATCAAATTTACCGGTAATGATATCGATTTGTTATTGGGTTATGCAACGGTGAATCTGGGTGGTCTTTCCGGCGGGACTTCCAGCGGAACTGCCACAAACATCGTAGGTCTTGCAGACGGCACGAGCGCTGCCACGCTGAACCTGAATGTCGCTGCAGGAAAATCACATACGTTCTCCGGCGTTATTGGCAGCGGTGTGACCATTGTCAATAGCGGTGAAGGTACACAAATCTTTTCAAATGCGGTATTTGATGGCTGTAGCACTATCACAAACAGTGGCAATCTCACATTGTCAGGCACCATCAATATTCTTGATGTTAAAAATTTGACCGGAAATGTAGCGTATTCAAATGGTGAAAACGGTTTTGCTTCTGGTACGGTCTGGCTGGTGCAGAATAGTGGTAATGGCAGTGTATCCAGCGATGGATTGACACTCCAGGTATATGGGGAGGCCCTTGATTTGGGTACTGACGATGGTATATCTGTTGATCTTTCTGCAGATAGGCGATATCACATAATAACTGATGTGACCTACAATGAGGTGACCATGGGGACGGTGGAGCGCTTCTTTGCGCATTCCGGCACAAAGTTGTACACGGCTGATACCTCCATCCTGAGCAAAACAGCCGTGGAGGATGCATCTGCTACAGTTTATCTAGATAATCCAGGCAAGTCTATCACAGCAAGCTCGATTGGCGAATCGTTCAACAACAACATCGTTATAACTTCCGGTACTACTGTGAGCGCAGAGGCGAACGACTGCTTTGGCGCATTTTATACCACTTCAAATACGGCTCGATCTATTATTCTGGAATCCGGTGCTGTATTTGATTTCAATGGAAAAGACCCGCATTATAAGTTTATTCTGAAAGAAGGCTCCACACTCAGAAATACAGGAGCAGACAGAGAGGCAGCACATCATATGCAGGCCGCATACATTTCTCTGGAGGGTGGGGCTACCGTGGACGCGCAAGAAGATTTCGGTTTGCGTTATGGTGCCAATAAAGGCACGTCAGAAAAGCTGGATCTGAACGGGCATACGCTCACCAAAACAGGTGCAGGCACGTTCTTCCTGTACAGCACTACCGTGAATGCCGGTACGATTGATATTCGGGAGGGTGCCTTGATGATTCACGGCGGTTCCGGCTTTGCGAATGTTGACCTGAAGATGGCTGCTGGCACCACTCAGGAATTTGCTAATGATCTCAACGGAAAAAACTGGAAGAGTCTGAAGACCAGCGGTGATGCTACGCTTAAAGTGGGCAGCAGCACATCACTTAACATCGTGAATGGCACTACCGCTGCAGGCAAGTTGACTAAGGCGGGTGCCGGTACACTTCAGTTCAGCAATGCGACCGAGCTGAATGGCGGTTTGCAGGTATCCGGGGGCACGGTGACTCTGAATGGTGCTACCACGCTGGGCGGTCTGATTTCTGTGGCCTCCGGCGCTACCCTTAACGTAAATGAGGGCGCGACCGTGACTATTGATTTACTTGGAGGTTTCACAACATCGGCTCTCCCGGCCATCAATAGTCTGGTTATGCGCGATTCCTACCAGATTGTGGATAACAAGGGCACGAGCAACCTGACTGACGTTATCTACAAGGGGGAGACCAAGAAACTGGAAGAGGATGGCACGCTGGCTGTTTCCGGGAAAATATATTACGCTGTGGAAGCGGGTGCAGATAAAGTAGTAACCGTAGGCGGTGATGCTGCGACACCGGATACTGCAGATGCAACCGAATTCTATGTGGGGCAGAACGGCACAATCCGCGTGAGTGGCCTTGCTAGTGAGGATACGGCAAAGGAGATCCTGCGTACGATATCCGGTAATGGTACTGTAGAATTAGCTTGCAATACTGGAGATGACTGGAGCACCCAGCTTGTTTCCAGCGCAGGTTTCACTGGCACTACTTACGTGACAACTGGTAAGTTTACCCTCAATAACTCCACCTATGGTAATACGCTGAAACTGGGAGCCGATGCGCATATGCAGATTACCGGCAATACTGAATTCAGCAAGACAATGACGCTGGAAAGCGGAGAGCACCAACTGCACACCAATGGAAGCAATGTTCTCACGCTGACTGGTACGGTCAATGGTGAAGGTTCACTGAAGAAATTGGGTGGCGGCACGCTTAAGGTGATGAACGGAGCATCTGTGGCAAAGCTTATTACCGCAAATGGCACAACGTCGATAGAAGGTGGTTCGGTAGACAAGCTTATTCTGACTGGCGGCACAGTCAATGTATCAGGTGGTGTTGTGAAGGCGATTGATTATGACAGTGATGGCGTTGTTAATTTCAACTTAGCGCAAGGTTCCGAGCATACTTTCTATAACGTAGGCGATATTAAGGTACAGACTAACAACAATTCGGATCATTACGGTCGCCACATGAATATTGCATCCGGTGTATCCTTGGTGGCAAAATCGTTTACAAATCAGTGGGGCATGGGAACCCTGGATGTAGATGGAGAAATGACTACAGATAGTATTACCATGACCTCTGGCGGTAACGGTGATACTCGGAACATCATTACTGGCGATGGTGTAATTAATACACAGAACCTGAAGATTACTAATGCCGGCACCTATCGGTTCAGTGTTGAGGAACTCAATATTTCGGATACTCTGAACGTAAACAGCAATAATGCCACCATGGAGCAAAACAGTGGTTCCATTAATGTCAATCGGATGGATATTTCTGCGGGGTCGGTTAATCAGCGAGGTGGCGTCATTAATGTCAACGGGCAGGTGTCAAGCACTGGCGGCACGATTAATATGTTTGCCGGTCAGATGAATCTGAATTATACCGTTGCTGGCAATACCATTGCAAATCTGGATATGGCAGGTAACAATGACCGCAATGGTCACTTGAAGCTGGCCGACAAAGTCGCGCTGGAGGTCAAGACCAATTTCTGGCTCGGTGGCACATCCAGCGTTGTGCTTAATGAAGGAGCATCGCTTACCAGGGATGGCATGACTATTACAGGTAAATCAGCAGATAGTAAACTCACGAGATTGGTTAATGGGGATAATAATATATTCGAAGCTGGTTCTGATGACCACGAGGTGGCTAACGCTGCGGTTTCCATTACTAAGGAGGTGCAGGATAGCAATACGCTTGCTCTGAAGCTGACTAATAGTTCGGTTGCCAATAATAGTTCATCGAATTTATCAGTTACTAACGCTGGTAATAATCTTTCGGAGGTGCATGCTATCAAGGGTAATATCAATCTGCAAAATGTGGACCTGAATGTTCAGGGGGCGCTTGCCAGTTTGTCTATCGCAGAGAATTTGTCCGTGGGAGCCCACACGGGCACCCAGGTGCTGGATAGCAAAGAGGGGTGTGCCAATCTTACCGTTTCCGGCGCAGCAAGTTTTGCCGCTAGTTCCAAGCTGTATGCCAACCTGACGCTTAATGATGGCGCTACGCTTACCATTAACAATCAGAACAACTCAACAGCCGCAGTCATCGAAGGCACTCTTACCCTGCTGAACACGGATAAGGGGATCACCCTGACCGGCACCGTGCTGGACACCCTGGAAGGTCTGCAGGCCCCCGGCAGCGGTGAGGTAGTGCTCTTCAAAGGCGTGGATTCCCTGGTACTGGGTGGCCAGACCTACAGCGTTGGCTCTGAAACACTCAATACCGGCAGCAACGTGAAGCTGAGCGACTACTTCAGCAACGATCGCGACATCGATTTCGGTAAATACTACCTCGCGTTCAATGACTCCACAGGTGACCTCACCGCCGGCCTCATCATCCCCGAGCCCACCACGACTACGCTGAGCCTGCTGGCACTGGCTGGTCTGTGTGCACGCCGCCGCAGAAAGTGAGGGGAATGCAGAATGCAGAACGCAGAATGCTGAATGGATAAAGTTTCCTGCCGCGCTCGTTTCCGGGCGCGGCAGCTTGCTTTCCCGATGATGGGCTGAATGCAGGCGAGGCGGCATAGGGGAACGATATCCGGCTGCGCCGGACGATATCCACGCCGGGGGCGTGGACGATATCTGAG
>JAEIGA010012424.1_pt1 | contig 12929 bp, 11 predicted proteins | sample 9270691 | NCBI WGS metagenome assembly JAEIGA01 (sample SAMN17057246, study PRJNA624740) | gut metagenome | biome: biome; isolation source: fecal sample | host: Bos grunniens | place: China: Xizang | collected 2019 | reverse complement strand
TGAAACTGCACGCTATGATATACACCCAACTTTCCGTTCTCACATGCCTGCAAACGGATATCAAATCCTCTCACACCTATTTCCAGTTGTTCACGAATCGTTATGTCCTGCGTCTGCAAAGCTTCTCCACCCAACAAAGCGCCACTATCGTGTGTAGCAGGGATAGTCAACTGGCAAACTGGAATCTCATCAGACAATCCCTTCATCCAGGCACTGCGGTTCAATGTCTGTGAAAAAACCGAAGCTGCATAGCCCATGAGGCAAACGATCAATAAGAGTGTTTTTCTTGTCATAAGTTCATCATTTATTGTTTATTGCAAGCAAAATTAGAAAAAATATGTTGGAAAGAGCAAAGAATATACGTTTTAATCGTATATTTGTACAATTATATTCATCGATTCGAAAACAAAACGAAATATTGCTGACATATGAAAAACATTTGTTGTATCGGTCACATCACATTGGACAAGATTGTCACACCGAAACAGACCACTTATATGGCAGGAGGAACCTCCTATTATTTCTCACATGCATTCAGCCGCCTAAAAGATTTCTCGCACTATAAACTGGTGACTGCTTTGGCCGAATCGGAATATCCTTCGGCAGAAGCCATCCGTGACTTAGGCATCGATGTAAAGATTATCCCTAGCCGAAAGACGGTTTATTTTGAAAACATCTATGGTGACAATCCCGACGACCGTAACCAACGTGTATTGGCCAAAGCTGATCCTTTCACCAACGAGAACTTAGCCGATATAAAGGCGGATATCTATCACTTAGGCACCTTGCTAGCCGATGACTTCTCGCTCGAAGTCATCAAGCATCTTTCTGAAAAGGGTGTACTCTCTGCTGACGCTCAGGGTTATCTTCGTGAAGTACGTGGAGAAAAGGTATACGCTATCGATTGGGAAGAAAAGCTCGAAGCACTGAAATACATTGACATCCTCAAAGTCAACGAAAAGGAAATGGAAGTACTTACTGGATATAGCAATCCTGAAAAGGCAGCCCGTCAGTTAGGCGAATGGGGCGTGAAGGAAGTACTCATCACATTGGGTAGCCTCGGCTCGTTGATTTATGCCGAAGGAGAGTTCCACCGCATTCCTGCTTTTCCTCCGAAAGAAGTGGTCGATGCTACCGGTTGTGGAGACACCTACGCTGCCGGTTATCTGTACAAGCGAAGCCAAGGTGCTTCTTATTACGATGCCGGATGTTTTGCAGCAGCCATGTCTACTCTCAAATTAGAACACCACGGCCCGTTCAGCGGCACAGAAGAAGATATTCAATCAATCATTGAAGGATAAAAATAAAGGTTCAGAAATTTCTGAACCTTTATTTTTTTATTTATCGGATACGAACAACTTTCAAAGCATACGCCAATACAACCATGTATGAAATGAGAGGAACGATGAACGAGAAGGACATGCTGGTCATATCGCCTACCGTCCCCATCAACAATGGACCTACGGCTCCACCAATCGGAGTCATCATTAAATAAGAAGAAGCACGCTTAGTGTTATTACCCAATCCACGCAAGCAGATGGCAAAAATCGTAGGGAACATGATGGCTTCGAACAAATAAATCAGAATCAAGGAAACGAAAGAAACTATTCCAAGGTTCATAACTACCATAGCTGTCGCCACTACAGTACCTATCGCACAAATCAACAAGAACTTTTCGGCACGAACAAAGCGCATAATCCAACTACCAAGGAAACGTCCGCACATGAACAATCCTAAACCGGCTACAGATAAGAGCTTGGCTGCATCAAGTGCATTCATCCAACCATCATCCACCACGTAATTGATAAAGAAACTATTGATGGAAATTTCGGCAATCTCATAGCAGAACAAAGCCGAAATACCAAATACGAACAACTTATTCGACCAAACACCTTTCTTACTTGTAGCTGTTTCTGTCTGTACAGTATCTTCGGCATGAGTGATTTCAGGAAGTTGGACTCTGGAGAAAATCAAAGCTACCACCAATACCACGATACCCATCATCATATATGGGAAAGAAAGATTGGCTTCCTGACCTTCGGAGAACAACATCATACCCACCAACAAAGGAGCGCAAGCACATCCCAAACCATTGAAAGATTGGGCCAGGTTCAAGCGACTGGCAGCGGTTTCGCGATCTCCCAATTCGGTCATGTAAGGATTAGCAGCAGTTTCTAGAAATACCAAACCACAAGCGATAACAAACAGGGAGAAAAGGAAGAAGTTGAACGACATGAAATATTCGCCCGGAATGAACAGAAGCGAACCAATGCCGAATAGCAACAGACCAAACACTACCCCTTTGCGATAGCCGTTACGAGCAATAAACAAACCGGCCGGTATGGCCATAATGAAATAGCCCAAATAAAACATCACTTGAATCATTGCAGAATGAGCCAAGCTAATTCCCAACGCTTCCTGGAAATGCTTATTCAACACGTCCAAAATAGCACGGGCAAATCCCCACATAAAGAAGAGGGAAGTCACCAAAACAAACGGCAACAGATATTCCTTCTTCACCAAAGCATGTGCTTTCTTTTGTTGTTCCATGATTTTTTAATTTCTCTATGTTATAACTCTATCAATTTCTTAAAATACGGTACGAATCATCAAACGGATACCCCACTTATTGGCTGTCGGCAAATCGTCATAGTTCAAACGACGGACATACTCCACATGCAATAGTTTAAAGATATTGTGAATACCCGCACAAAGTTCCACATATGGTTCTTTCGGATTCATCACATGGCTTGAATACTCGTATACTCCACCAGCCCGATAATATCCCGGGAACATCATCAATGTCTTGTCATTGCGGTTTTCTTCCAAGAACGGATTATTCTTGTCAGTCAGTTCTCCCCATAAGCACTTGATACCGATAAACTCACGCCACTTCAATTTCTTCAGCAACGGAATACGGTTGAACAACTTGCCCTGCATGTTCCAGGAAATATCCAATGATGCATAGCGGTCGTTCAAGAATTCCATGTTATTGATCAAGTTGAACGTACCATCCTGAATAATATACGACAAGTTGGCTGCTGGCATAATGAGCAATGGAAACGGTACCTTGTCCCACTGGATCCCCCCCTTCAAATAAGTATCAATATTACCCCATGAGCCTAACCAAAGGCGCTTATAAAATCCAGCTTCTGTATAATTATAGGTATATTGTGACCCCAACACACCATTCAAACCGAACGTATGCGACAAGGAAAATACCGGAGCATCCAAGTTAATCGGCAAGCGTCTTTGCTTCGTGTTTACAAAAGCTTCACCCGGTGCAAAACGAACTCCGAAAGTAGCTTCTGCAACGGTAATATCCTTCGTATTATATGGTGTACGGATAAATTCTTCCCCCGAAACTATACCTTGAGCAATGGCTTGTTGCAATTGCGACTCCCCTTCCATCGTACGATAGAATAATTCTCCACAAGGCTCATAGTTGGCATGGCGAAGCATCACAGTTGTTTTCAACCCGTTTTCACGTTCGTGTTCGTAGTTAATCGTAAACTTACGTTCATAATTATACAAAGTCTGCTTTGCCCACTTCAAAGAAGTAAACATGTTATCCTTATCCGTATTGATATACTTGTCTGAAGGAAGCATATTATCATATTGATAAGATACGGCTACCGAATGCTTCGGGAATTCACGTGGCAAATATCCCTTCTTATCAAACGAATATTCCACTTGTCCCAAATACTTCAGTTTCTCGTCCTTGAAACCATATGCGGCATATCCCTTGAAGTACCAATTCGGATTCAAGTTGGCTGTGGTCTGTGCAGACGCTCTCAGACGTGTACCATCTATGTAATTGGAAGTCAGGATGGTATTGATTGGACCGATATCCACTTTGCTCGGATGATCTTTGGTTCCCGTTTCCACAAAGTTTTCAATCAAGGCCTTCAAACCGAAAAGCACATACTTAAAACCTTTGATGTTGGCAAGTTTGGTTACGAAACCACCCATATTGCTTTCGGATTTTGTCAACTCTGTTGCACGATAGCGGTTCCAGAACTCATCGTTACGCATCATCGCATTTGCATCCTTGATTTCCTTTCCCTTCTTCTTGAACACACGTTCGTTGGTATCCAAGAAATTAAAGTCGGAGTTATGGGTTGCCCGGCGCACCATAAAACGACCGCCAAAGAAATTCAATTCACAAAGCATGTCATCCGAAAGTTGTACCCATTCCCCTGTAGGCAAGGCACCAAACTGCTGTTGGATAGACATGGTTTCCACAAAGTTTACATCCGTTTTCTTAGGAAGATTCAGCACACACTGCTTCAAGCGGTAAGTAGAGTCCGCCAAGATATATAAGGTACCTGTAAAGCCGAAGTCCTGCGGATTATTCGGCACGAAACTCAATTGGAAACATTTGTCCTTTTCCACATAAGTGGTATCCATAATGTAATAGCGGTAGAAACCGATACCATTGTCGGAAATCGGGCTATCAAACGGATATTGCAACAAACGGACACGATCTTCGTAGACATTGACATTTTGGAAAACATCTTTCAATACCGTAGTCAACATATCCCCCGTATTGAACAATTCGTTTACCCCCGTCGAGTTAATCCCCTTGATTACATGCTTTTCACTCTCCGGATGCTTGCGATAAACCACCTGAGTCAACGTCTCATCCACCGACAACGGCAAGATATTCTTATCGATTTCCGGACAATATTCTACCTGTTCACGAAAGAAAGGATATTGCTTGAAAAGTTTGGATTCACGTAAAGAGTCGGCTGTGATGTTGTTCAGCGCCAACGTCAGTTTCTGATAGACATGATAGTCATAATGTTCCTTCTGCTTCAAGTCGTCCAGTTCCTTGCTGGCCACCACCTTCTTCATCAATTCAACAGCTGGATTGTTCTTACGGGAATATTTCTGACGCTTCGGCTTGACTATCACTTCGTTCAACGTATATTCCGAAGGATTGAGTTCGACAATCAGTTCCTTTGTCTTGTGATCAATAGGCACTTTCTTGGTATCATATCCCACAGAAGAGAAAGTCAGTTCCTTCCATTCCGGGAACTTGTCTACTTGGAAACGACCGTCCATGTCAGTAATACCACCCACTCCCTTGCCCTCATAAAATACATTCGCATACATTATGGGTTCGCCAGTCTTGGCATCCTTCAAAACACCATTGATTTGTGCCAAGATTTGGTTGCAACACATCAAAACAAAAAGCAAGGAAAAAAGTATTTTTTTCTGCATATCAAAAAACTTAATGAATACTTGTACAGTTTCAGTCTGCAAAAGTACAAAAAGTAAGTAACACGCACAAAAACTCACGATGTCAGACCTTACAAAAAGGACATTTTTTCAGAATTAAATCCTAGATTTTAGATTTATTATGGAAATAAAGAACTATAATTTTATGTTACTCAATAGATTATTTTCCAAATTTTATTTGTATTTTTGCAAAAATTAAAGTTTTTGAACCAGTGAAAAAGATTCCCTTTTACCACCAACTCATTGCCACTGGACTAGGAGTCGGACACTTTCCTTACGGACCTGGCACAATGGGTGCTCTGCTCGCCATCCTCGTTTGGTATCCCATAGCAACCTATTTCAGTTATCTTTTGTGGGTTGAAATTCTCTTCGGACTGATTATTATATTTACCCTATTAGGAGCTTGGTCGTCGACCGTAGCCGAACAATATTGGGGAGAAGACCCTTCCCGAGTAGTCATCGACGAAGTAGTAGGACAATGGATTGCTTTGCTGACCGTACCCGCTGCTTTTTCATGGTGGCATGTATTGATTGCATTTATCCTCTTCCGCTTTTTCGACATTGCCAAGCCACTTGGTGTACGTAAAATGGAAAACTTCAAAAGCGGTTGGGGTATCATGGCTGATGACATTCTAGCAGGTATCTACGGTGCTATCATCCTTTATCTAATAACAGCAATTCCATGGTAAAAGCCAAGAAAAGACATAGTCTGTTTATGTTTCTGCGTGCTCAGCTGTCCGCACAATTTGCTACGCTAGCCGATTTCATACTGACCTATGTCTGTTTCGAATGGTTTGGAATTTATTATGTATTGGCAACCTCCATCGGAGCCATTACAGGAGGTATCACCAATTGTATCATCAACTATAAATGGGCATTCGCCACGAAAGATTGCCAGTTCAAATGGGTATTCTTCAAATACATCCTTGTATGGATAGGCAGCTTCATCCTGAATGTAGGAGGTGTGTATCTCCTGGTGGAATTTATGCAGGACAATACGCATTTATGGGAAAGAGCCAGTGGCTTCTATCTGATTATTGCCAAGGTCATTGTCTCCATCATCGTTTCCGTCGGTTGGAATTATGTGCTCCACCGATACTTCGTTTTCCAGGATGCCAAAATTCTGCCACGAATCAAAAGTATATTCAAAAAAAACTAAAATAATGGACATAAAGAAATTTTTCAAATCGAAAAGAGATGGTCTACAACAAGCCATCTACTTCGTTATCAACCCTTTGGTTAAGGGAATGATTAAAATCGGATTCACTCCGAATACGGTAACTACCATCGGTTTCTTAGGTAATCTAGCTGCAGCTGGACTATTCATCTATGCCGGACAGATTTCTACACTGGAAGCACCAGCCTACGACTGGGTAGGATGGGCTGGCCTCACCATCATCCTTTCTTCTTTGTTCGATATGCTCGACGGACAAGTAGCCCGTATCGGTGGGATGGCTTCTACTTTTGGTGCCATGTATGACTCCGTACTCGACCGCTATTGCGAATTAGTTACCTTGGGAGGTATCTGTTTCTTCCTGAATGATACCGGTTATTCTACTGGAGCCATCATCACTTTTGCTGCTTTGGTAGGTTCCATTATGGTTAGTTATGTACGTGCCCGTGCAGAAGGTCTGGACATCGAATGTAAGGTAGGCTTCATGCAGCGCCCAGAACGTGTGGTAGTCACTAGTTTGGCAGCCATCATCTGCGGTTTCGTAGGACATAACGTAGAAAACCCATCATTCGACCCAATGATGATTCTCATCGTAGCCATGGGTATCATCGCTGTATTTGCTAACTTGACTGCTTTTGCGCGCATCGCCCATTGCCGCAAAGCATTGAACCAAAAATAAGAAAAGAACATGAGTATTTTTTCCAATAGACCTACCAATCGAGAACTCCTCACCCTATTCCTGTGTTTGGGAATTTGGTTGGTTGTGACCGCCTTGTTCGTGGGTATCCGTCCGGAACATCCGCTGCTTATAGCTTTGATAGCCGTCTTGTTCTGCGCCCATCCACAAACCAAGAAACTGGTGATAGCATTATTGCCCTTCATTCTCTTTGCTGTATCCTACGACTGGATGAACATTGTACCAAACTACAAGGTAAATCCTATCGATGTACAAGATTTATATGAAGCGGAAAAATCCCTATTCGGTATCACAACAGCTACAGGTGTAGTCACTCCCAACGAATATTTTGCCGACCACCACTGTGCATTTATGGATTTCTGGGCAGGCTTCTTCTATCTTTGTTGGGTACCGGTCCCTATCCTATTCGGCCTCAGCCTCTATTTTATGAACCAACGTAATCTCTATTTGCGTTTTGCCATCGTATTCTTGTTTGTCAATTTGATTGGTTTCGCAGGATATTACATTCATCCGGCAGCCCCACCTTGGTACGTCATGAAGTATGGTTTCGAACCTATCCTCAACACTCCTGGTGATGTAGCAGGATTGGGACGATTTGACGAAATGATCGGATTGGGCATTTTCGATTCGCTTTATTCGCGTAATTCCAATGTCTTTGCAGCTGTACCTTCGTTGCACTCTGCTTATATGGTGATAGCCTTCTATTATTCACTTAAGGCAAAATACCCAAACTTCCTCCGCGTGATTTTCGGCATCATCATGTTCGGCATTTGGTTCACAGCCGTTTATTCTGCCCACCATTACATAATCGATGCTATTTTAGGAGCAAGCTGTTCCGTATTGGGCATCTTCATCTTCGAAAAGATACTGATGAAATGGAGTGCGTTCAACCGGTTTATCGGACGATATACGAATTATATTTCATAAAAAGAAAAGGGGTAAGTTTTCAACTTACCCCTTTTCTTTGATTTATAAATTACTTCCAATCTTATTCTTGCTCCAATCCCAACTTCAAGATATCACTGTCATCTCTCTTTTCATAATATTGCTTACGCAACGGACGAGCATGAATAGCCTTTTCCATTTGACGATTACGGAACACATCCAAAGCCGTATAAATAGCCTGACGGAAAGAACTTTCAGACGCAACTCCTTGGCCGGCAATATCGTATGCAGTACCATGAGCTGGCGATGTACGTACAATTGGCAATCCAGCAGTAAAATTTACACCCTCATCCATAGCCATTACTTTAAAAGGTGCAAGTCCTTGATCATGATACATAGCCAAAATACCATCGAAATGGCAATAATTACCCGATCCCATAAAGCCATCTGCTGGATAAGGACCGAAGCATTGCACTCCCTTAGCCACCATTTCTTGGATAGCTGGAACAATCACCTCAGCTTCTTCTGTACCAATTACTCCATTGTCACCCGCATGAGGATTGAGTGAAAATACAGCAATACGAGGTGCATCAATGCCGAAGTCTTCCTTCAAAGAACGGTGGAAAATAGAAAGTTTTTCCATAATCAATTCTTTAGTAATCGCATCTGCTACCTCCCTGATAGGAAGATGTCCTGTAACCAAAGCCACTCTGAAATCATCCTTCAAAAGAATCATCAATGCCTTTTCCCCTTCTCCTACACGTTCCTCGATATACTCTGTATGCCCAGGAAAATGGAAGTTATCCGACTGTATATTATGTTTGTTTATAGGAGCAGTTACCAACACATCTATCAAACCGTCATTATAGTCTTGCAACGCTCTTTCCAAAGCATCCAAAGCAGCCTTTCCTGCATCTGGAGTAGATTTGGAGAGTTCCACTTTCAGTTCATCTTCTGTACAATTCAAGATATTCAACTTGCTTTCCTGTACTCCTTCTACCGAATTAATGATGCAGAAATTCGTTGGAATATCCATCGACTTACGATGAAAAGTCGCTACCTTAGGTGAACCATAAACTATCGGTGTACACAATTCCAGCATCGTAGCATCCGAAAAGGTTTTCAGAATCACTTCGTATCCGACACCATTGATGTCTCCGTGGGTGATACCCACCCTTATTTTTTGATTGTTTTCCATGAGAGGATTATTCTATATAATTAATTAACAGCGGCCGGAGCAGGCTTATCTTCTACCAATTCCGGACTAATGACTATTTCTTCTATTTCTTGTTCTTGCGGCAAGTTGAGAGTGTAGAGCGCTGCTTCCAACTGACGCATCATATCACGTTTTTTGTCCTTCGGTGCATAAACGAATGCTTCGACTACTACCACTCGGCCATTCGGACGGTCCACACGGGCATGAGAAACAAACGGACCACCCATCATATCGTTTTCCATATACCACAATCCACGTGCTTCGAAAGCATATTCATCTTTTACACTGAATTCCTTTACACTCACATAATTGCTATCGGTAGCCATGTACTGACCTTCCAATGAACCTGGGATATTCAGCCTCATCACAGAGTCACGCTTGTGGATGAAATAATCACGTGTAAACGTATTCTTATCTGTATACGGATAAGAATAAACCACGAAATTTAAACTTACTTCCGAACCCGGACGATCTTGCGATGTCCACAAGAAATCCTTACCTTGTTTATAACGTTCAAAACCTGCCGGAATGCGTAAGTCACACCCAAACATGCTACCTACCTTAGTAGCTATTACACTGCTATATTCCTTCTTCAGCAAATTGATTTGGCGGTTCATTTCTGCTTTGGTAAAGAAATCAACAATGACTTGCTTGTTTTTATTTACAAATTCCTCAAACGAAGCTTCATCCGGTGCTTGAATAGTCATAATCATCTGAGGCGACGAATAACTATCGCGAGAATACTTCAATTTCGGTTGGGTATAGATAGGCTGAATATCCACATCGATGATATTACGGAAGATACGGAAACCACGTTCGAATTTCGACGGAATGATTTGGGAGATACGGAACGAACGCTCCGGCTGAGGTAATCCTGGCACATCCGTATCGAGCACATTGAATAGTGCACGACCAGCAGGACGTTCCCACATATCCTTGTCAATCACCACCAGCATTTCGTAAGGTACGCCGCTGGACACGGGAGTGAAGAGCGACTTTCCACCGCTACCTTTCTTTCCACTTCCACCATCACAAGAGAACAGCACCAATGCCATCAGTGCCATGCTCAATAAGTTCATTACTTGCTTTTTCATTTTCTCTATTTTTTCTTGATCATTTGTTCTTTATCTTCCTGCTGCTTGGCTGTGGACAACATACCACAAGCCGCAAAGATGTCCTCTCCTCTCGATGCACGGATGGTAGCAAACACCCCATGCTGCGTCAAATAATCACGGAAAGCAATGATATGTTCCATACCCGTACCCTCTAAATCCACATTCGGAATAGCATGGAAACGAATCAAGTTCATGCGACATTCAATTCCCCTAAGCAAACGAATAATTTCCTTAGCATAAACCAGCGAATCATTCACTCCCTTGAACATAATGTATTCGAACGACAAACGACGTTGCTTAGTAAAATCATATCGGCTCAAGATTTCCACAATTTCCTCGATGGAAAAAGCCTTCTCGGCCGGCATCAACTCCCGACGCTGAGAAGGTATCGGTGAGTGCATGCTAATAGCCAAATGACAATCGCTTTCGTTCAAGAAACGTTCCAATCCTTTCTTCAGTCCCACCGATGAAACGGTAATTCGCTTCGGACTCCACTTATAGCCATAATCCGAAGTAAGAATTTCCAATACTTTCAACACTTCATCCAAATTGTCAAACGGTTCTCCCATTCCCATAAACACAAGATTGGTTAAAGTGTTCCGTTCAGGAATGGAAAAAATCTGATTCAATATCTGATTGGCTGTCAAATTAGCAGTAAACCCTTGCTTCCCCGTCATACAGAACTTACAGTTCATCTTGCACCCTACTTGCGAAGATACACAAAGAGTAGCACGATCATTATCAGGTATATACACTGCTTCTACATAATCATTGGTCGGTGTTCGGAACAAATACTTTACCGTTCCATCTACCGAACGCATCGCTTCTACCGGTGCAGAAGCTCCCACTTCATAACTTTCCTTCAAAGCTTCACGATGCTTTAAAGAAAGGTTAGTCATTTCATCAATCGAACCGACTTTCTTATCATAAAGCCAAGATGCAATCTGTTTGGCCGCAAACTTGGGCATTCCCAAATTTGCAGTTATTTGCTGAATCTCATAAAGAGTTTTGCCAAGTAAGGCTATTTTAGGAGTTTCCATGTCTATTTTCCGCATTTAAATATACAAAGGTATACAAAATTAAATATATAATCCCTATCTTTGCATCATTATTAGAAAAATTAAGATTCATTCATCCATGAAAGAACCTGAAATAAACGTAGGAATCGTCAGCGCAAAAGAAATTCACTTTACCCTTAACGGTCAATTCTTTGCCAAAGGAGAAACCGTTAGTGGTAATCAGATGGTATCCTTCAGCGAAGGAGGCATCCTTTGGAACGAAAACCAATATCGGGAATTAACCTTCACTCCATTGGAAGAAAAGAATTCCTTTTCACTATACGATGTGACCATCGGACTTAATTACCATTGGGAACGTCAAGAAACACAAGTCTTTTCTGGAACCTTACGACTTGTGGTAGATGAAGACAAAATTGTAGCCATTAACATTCTTCCGGTAGAAGATTACCTCATTAGTGTGATTTCATCGGAAATGAATGCCAATTCCTCTTTGGAGTTATTGAAAGCACATGCCGTAGTTTCACGTAGCTGGCTTTTTGCCCAAATCGAAAAACGAAAAGCATTGAGTGGCAAAGACGAAGGATTCTTTTCCTTCATCAAAACCAAAGAAGAATACATCCGTTGGTACGACCGTGAAGATCATACCATTTTCGACGTATGCGCAGATGATCATTGCCAGCGTTACCAAGGAATCACAAAAGCGACCAACGATACTGTAGCCAAAGCCGTACATGCAACCCGTGGATGTCTGCTAATGTATGGTAAAAAGATATGCGATGCCCGCTTTTCCAAATGCTGTGGAGGAGTCACAGAAGAGTTTGAGAATTGCTGGGAAGACAAGCATTATCCCTATTTAACCTCGGTCCGCGATGCCGAAGAAGAAGAAAATCTGTCCTTCCCTGATTTGACCAAAGAAGAGGAAGCAGAACGTTGGATTCGCAAGGCTCCAAAATCTTTCTGCGACACCCATGATAAGAAAATTTTGTCGCAAATCCTTAATAATTACGACCAAGAAACCACCGACTTCTATCGTTGGAAAATACGTTATACACAAACCGAATTGGCCGAGCTTATTCGTATGAAAACCAAAACGGATTATGGAGAAATTATTGATTTGATTCCTATTCAGCGCGGTCCTTCCGGACGTATCTGCAAACTGAAAATTGTGGGTACATTAAAGACATTGACGATTGGTAAGGAAATGGAAATTCGCCGCACACTTTCAGATTCCCACTTGTTCAGCTCAGCATTCGTAGTAGACAAGGGAGAAATCAAAGAAAATATTCCTCAATGGTTCATTCTTTCGGGAGCTGGCTGGGGACATGGTGTGGGACTTTGCCAAATCGGTGCAGCCGTTATGGGAGAAAAAGGATACTCATATGAAGAAATCCTATTACATTATTATAAAGGAGCAGAAATCCGTAAATTCTATTAAACACACATAAATAATAAAATAAATTCCTGAAATGCACATGTGTTTCAGGAATTTGTTGTATCTTTGCGGCCGATTTAGATATTATCCATATAAAGTCTAACACAATTAACAATTTTATTAACTAATTTTTTAATGGAAAACTTA
>JAEIGA010012423.1_pt1 | contig 12930 bp, 12 predicted proteins | sample 9270691 | NCBI WGS metagenome assembly JAEIGA01 (sample SAMN17057246, study PRJNA624740) | gut metagenome | biome: biome; isolation source: fecal sample | host: Bos grunniens | place: China: Xizang | collected 2019 | reverse complement strand
TAAGAATGTTTCCTGATACATAAACATCTACTTTAGTAGGACAACCTCCTAATAAATCTCTAGCTGTTGATGATAAATAGCTTATGGCAATAGGTTCTGTGCAACCCATTGCTTTTTTTAATTCTTCATTTAAGATATTTAAATATTCTACTTCATACTTCATAAAAATCACCCTAAAGTATACATAATTATACTTCCTGCAATTGCCACATTTAATGATTCTGTGTTATTCATTGGAATATATATATTATCTAATAAAAGATCATCTACTTCCTTCGAAATACCGTTTCCTTCATTTCCTAATATGACAGCAATCTTTTCTTGTTTAACAACATCATTTAAAGGTATACCTCTTACAACATTAGTACCATATACCTTATGACTTAATCCATTTACAAATTCAACAACATTACCAAAAATAAAATTTAATTTAAATATTGCACCTTGACTTGATCTTATAACCTTTTCATTATAAATATCTACAGAACCAGTTCCAACAAATATTGTATTAAAACCAAATGCACAAGCACTACGCATTAATGTTCCCATATTACCAGGGTCTTGAACACCATCTAAAATTAATACCTTATCTACTACATTATTTTTTTCTATAAATTTACATAATCCAATTTCTCTAACAACTGTGTCAGTAGTAGTTATTTTCTTCATTACTGACTCTGATACTTGTATATAACCTTCTTGTTCATTGATTGAATATGCTTCAACTAAAACTCCTGCAAGCTTTGCTTCCTTAACAAGATGAGCACCTTCAACTATGAACATTTTTTCTGACTTTCTATACTTACCTTGCTTAAGTTTTAATAATTGCTTAATTTTAGGATTTTCAATTGAACTTATCATATTCTTCACCTACATAATTGCTTTCTTAATAAATCTACCTACAGTACCTCTAGCTGGTGCTATAATAATAAATACATTCGGATCACATTCTAAGCATATTCTTTTAGCCTTAGCTAATTCATATCTTGTGATAATAATAAATGCATCTTGTTTTTGTTTATGAGTGTATGCACCTTCAACATTCATTAAAGTTACACCTCTACCTAATTCTTCCATTAATCTAGAAGCAATATTCTTAACATTTTCTGAAATAATATCTAATCTAACATAATTATAAGATGTATGTACTCTATCAATAACCATTGATGTGATAATAATTCTAATTAAAGTATACATTGATACTTCCCATGAACCAAACAAGATTCCACCACCAAATACAGCAATAAATATATTAAATATCATTGTAAATATACCAATTGATGTACCTTTTTCAATTGATATAACTTGAGCTAATATATCAATACCACCAGTTGATGTACCAAAACGTAAAGCAACTCCATTAGCTATACCAGTTACTAAACCACCTATAATTGCGAATAAAAGTTCATTATTTGTTACATCTACTCCAAACGTATAGTCAGGTATCCACCCCATCATTAATATAGATTGAACTAAAACGAATAATAATGAATATATTGAAAACTTCTTTGATACTCTTTTCCAACCATAAATGAATAATGGTATATTAAATATTAAAACTAATAAACCATCAGGAATTTTTATATCCCAAAAGAAACTAAATGTTCTTGTTATTATTTGAGCAGCACCTGTTATACCAGCAGCATATAAACCAACAGGATTTAATAGCCACATAACTCCAAATGAGTATACAGTTGCACACAATAATACTATAGCCACATGAAATGATTCATTTAACAATCTCTTCTTCATAATCATCACCTCAAAATATATAATATATTCATACAATATATTATACTCCTTTTTTTATAAGAAAAAAAGATACCTAACACGACAATTTATATATTAACAATAAAGACCGAAATTTTCATTTCGGTCCCTATATTATAAATTGTTTTAATTAGTTATTGTTATTTTTATTATTACTTTTTGAATTAGATCCCATAGAACCCTTTTCAAATAACTTTCTTGTCATTTCTCCACCAATTCTACCATTTTCTTCGGCAGTAGCGTTTTTTCCTGGTTGAATACCAAGTTCATTAGCAACTTCTTGTTTTAATGCTTCAGTATCAGTAGTTTGTTTAGCTCTTTCGATGGCTTCTCTTGTAATATTACCACCGACTCTACCATTTTCTTGAGAAGTTTTAGAAGCACCAGTGTTATTATACATAGATTTTTTTGTTGCCATAATTTCACCTCCTCGCATTTTTATTATCTGCGATTAAGACAAAATTATACAAAATTAATCATTATTTTGTAATTCTTTTATAACTTCTCTTACTTCTAATCCTAACATTGATAAATCTAAATCACTATCCATATCAATACTTATAGTATTAACATTTTCAACAGCTTCATTCACTAATGTTTCATAATCAAAAGCTTTTTCAAAAAGTTCTGCTTTTTCTTTTTTAGGAGATGTTGCAGGAGCCTTAGGTACATAAACTGTACAACAATCTTCAAATGGTTTAATAGATAATTCGAAACAATCTATATGACGACTAATTCTAATAATGTCTGCTTTATCATAAGTACATAATGGTCTTATTACAGGAATGTTAGTTACACTATTAATAGTATTCATACTTCCTAAAGTTTGACTTGCAACCTGTCCAACACTTTCACCATTAACTAAGCATAAGCATTTTTTCTTTTCAGCTAACTTAGTTGCGATTCTATACATCATGCGTCTCATAATAGTTATATTATAGCTTTCAGGTACGTTATCTAATAAAGCCATATGCATTTCCTTAAATGGTATCATATGTAATTTAATAGTGTTCTTAGGAGCGTATTTTGCCATCTTCTTAACTAAATCAACAACCTTTTGAGCTGATTCAATAGATGTTAAAGGTGTTGATTCAAAATGAACACATTCAATTTCTATACCTTGTTTCATAGCTAAGTAACCAGCTACGGGTGAATCAATTCCTCCTGATAACATTAATAAACCTTTACCAGCTACACCAACAGGGAACCCTCCCATAGCTCTAATTTCCTTATTATATAGATAACAACTATCACCTTTTAATTCTAAATGTAAAACTACTTCTGGATTATGTACATCTACTTTTAATAAACTATGATTAGCTAATACATATCCACTTACATGTTTTGTTACTTCTAAAGAAGTTAAATGATAATTTTTATTTGCACGTTTAGTTTCAATCTTGAATAATGTATTTGTTGTAACAATTTGTTTCATTAAAGCTAAAGCAGTTTCTTTAATAACTTGTAAATCATTACTACATTTAGTAACTAAAGAATATGAAGAAATACCTGACACTAATTGTAATCTCTTTTCTACCTCATTTATATCAGCATCATTTAAATGAATGTATATTCTATCATGAGCTCTTTCAATTGTAACATTTAATCCTTTCATTTTTAAATCCATTAAACTATACAATCTTCTTAAAAACTCTTTTTGATTTTTTCCTTTTAATGTTAAATCTCCAAAACGAACTAATATTTGATCATACATCATATTTATCACTACTCCTTTTAGTCCTCTTAAATTATATTAAAAATAGCAACTTTTTTCAATGGAATTATTCTTTATTTTAATATATAATATTAAATAATGAAAAGTGAGGAAATAGCCATGACTAATTATAATGAACTTTTAACTATCTTACCTTCATTAATTGAAGACGATTTACATGATATATCTATTTTAGCTAATACATCTGCAATATTAAATCAATATATGAATAATATTAACTGGGTTGGTTTTTATTTAAACAAACAAAACAAATTATTATTAGGGCCATTTCAAGGAAAGGTAGCATGCACTACCATTCCATTTAATAAAGGCGTTTGTGGTGCTTGTGCTACTGCAAATAAAACCATAATAGTTGAAGATGTACATCAATTTCCAGGACATATTGCTTGTGATAGTGCTTCACTTAGTGAGATATGTGTTCCTATCAATGTAAAAGGTGAATTTTATGGTTTATTAGATATAGACGCACCTATAACTAATAGATTTAATGAAGAAGATAAAAATGCCTTAGAAAAGGTTGTATCAATTATCGAAAATAAACTGAATACTTTATAATAATTAAAGGAGAAGCGATTGCTTCTCCTTTTCAATTTAATTATTCTTTATATCCATTAGGATTATTCTTTTGCCAGTTCCAAGCGTCTCTACACATATCGTCAATATTATATTTAGCTTTAAAGCCTAATTCGTTATAAGCCTTATCACAAGCTGCATAACATGTAGCGATATCACCAGGACGGCGTTCTTTAATTTGGTAAGGAATTTTAAAACCACAAGCTTTTTCCATAGCGGCATGAACTTGAAGAACACTATAACCATTACCTGTACCTAAGTTATATACTTCTAATCCACAATCAGCAAATACTTTATCTAAAGCTAATACATGACCATAAGCTAAATCACATACGTGGATATAATCTCTTACACCTGTTCCATCAATAGTATCATAGTCATTACCAAATACACCTAAGCATTTTAATTTACCAATTGCAGTTTGAGTAATATATGGTACTAAGTTATTTGGAATACCATTTGGATCTTCACCAATTAAACCACTTGGGTGAGCACCAATTGGGTTGAAGTAACGTAAAAGAATAATGTTTTTGTTTTTATTAACATGTGCATAATCTCTTAACATATCTTCAATCATTAATTTAGTTCTACCATAAGGGTTTGTTACATGAAGTGCAAATGTTTCATAAATAGGAACACTTACTGGATCACCATAAACTGTTGCAGATGATGAGAATACTAAATTGTCGCATCCATACTTTTCCATTAAATCAACTAAATTTAATGTTGAAACTAAGTTATTACGGTAATATGCCATAGGTATTTGAACACTTTCACCAACAGCCTTTAAACCTGCAAAATGAATAACTGCATCAACTTTATTTTCTTTAAATACTACTTCAAAAGCATCATAATCACAACAATCAACTTCATAGAATTTCATTGATTTACCTGTAATTTTTTCAACTCTTCTAAGTGATTCCATACAAGAGTTAGAGAAATTATCAGCAACGATTACTTCATATCCACGTTCTAATAATTCAACACATGTATGAGAGCCAATATAACCTGCTCCACCAGTTACTAAAATATTTTTCATAATAACTCCTCCTTATACTAACTTAAAACCGTTTGAATTCATAAATTTAATAAAGCCCTTATTGCCGGCTTCTGTATCTTTGTATACAGCTGTATTATACAATATTTCTCTACAAATTCTTTCAATTTCTAATTTAATTACATTATTTGCTTTATCTTCACTAAGACCAATTCCATGATTGTCTACTAATCTTTGGATCATATCTTTATGAACTAGCATATCTTCTTGAAGAAGATCTAAATTTAATTCATTTGCTTGTAAGCAATCACTGACTATTGCTAATTGACGTTTTAATCTGGCTGGTAATATAAACATACCTCCCGCTTCAATTAATCCAATAGCTTCTTTTTTAATATTATGATATTCAGGATGTGCATGATAAACACCATCTGGGTATTCTTCACTTGTCACATTGTTTCTTAATATTAAATCTACAATGTATTTATTGTCATATCTACTTATACAAGTAATTGAACTATGTTGTACATTAGTTCTAGCAATAATATTATTTTCTACATCATCATATGATTTCCATGTTCTAACTATTTGTTGAGCTACCGCTTCAATTTCAGTTCTAGATGTACTCTCTAATCTTATCACATTATTATACCAATTTAAAATACTTATTTTAACATTTGGATGAGTTTTGGCAGTAAATAAATATTTATCTTTTGATTTAAATACTGGAAGTGTATATCTTCCACCTTGATAATGATCATGTGCTAAGATAGAACCACCAATAATTGGTAATGCTGCATTAAAACCAATAAAATATTCAGGAACATAATCAATGAAATCTAGGACATTAGTAATATTCTTTTCTTCAACAACCATAGGTGTATGACTGGCATTTATTGCAATACCATGCTCATTAAAGTATGCATATGGTGAAAATTGCCAGAACCAAGGATCTCCACCTAAGATCATGTTATGGCCTCTTAGGTTTTGGCGTGTAGTTCCATGGCCAGCATATCCCATATTTTCAGGACAAATTACACACTTAGGATATTTAGGAGCTGCTGATAGTGCTTTTTTTACATCACTATTTGATTTTTCAGGCTTACTTAAATTAATAGTAATTTCAAGACCACCTTTTTCATCGTTTACAATCCACCCCATATTTTTTCTTATATCACTAAGCTTAATATAGCTATTATGTTCGCTATATGAATGTAACCACTTAAATGCATCTACAGAGCTTTCTTCAGCAATTTTATTGAACTTAGCTTCAATTGCACTAGGTCTTAAAGAAATGATATCCATAATTTTACATAAATAATATTCCCTATTTGATTCTAATACTTTACCTGATTCAATTAAATCATCTAATATAGGATTAATAATTGAATCTGGATAATCTAAATTAGAAATATCTACCAAATTAGATTCATCAGTATCATCATATTCTTCCATAAAACATGCTTCTAATAATCTATTACGAACATATAGTTCATCATTTTTATCTAAATCTAGATATTCATAAGCATAATTTATTAAATTTTTAATATTACTGCTATTCATAATTATACATCTCTTTTCAAACTACATTTTAGTATTTTCTAACAATTTCTAACATTAATTCTCTATTTTTTTCCATTTCACTAACTAATTTAAATTGTGTTCTACATCTAAATAAGTTATGGTTTACTTTAGTTGTTTTAAAGTAAGTATCACCATCTAAGAAATCACTTAAGAATCTAATACCACATTCAAAAGTCATTAAGATAGCACCATCAACTAAAGATTCTTTTTCAATTTCAGTAATGTCTGACATACTTGATAAATAACCCTTTACATATGCTTCAAACATATCCATCTTGAAATATACTTTACTTAAATCTTCTTCATCTTCATAAGATGAATTACATCCAAATCTAATAGAATCACCAAAGTCATAGCATACACTACCAGGCATAACAGTATCTAAATCGATAACTGCTAAACCTTGAAGAGTATTTGCATCTAATAATACATTATTTAATTTAGTATCATTGTGAGTAACCTTTAATGGCATTTCTCCACTTTCGATTTTTGATACAATCTTACCTGCAATTGATTTTCTTGCTAATGCAAATTCAATTTCAGGACCTGCTAAATGAGCTCTATTAGATAAATTATTTTCTAATGCTTTTTCAAAATTTGCAAATCTAATTACTGTATTATGGAAATTTGGAAGAATTTCATATAATTGTGTTGCATCAAAGTCACTTAACATATTTGCAAAGTCACCAAATGATACTGCACTTGCAGCAAATTCTTCAGTATTTCTAGGAATTTGAAGGCATACAGAATTTTCGATAAAATCATATACACGATAGAATTTACCATCTAATTCTAAATATGGCTTATTATCGATTGTTTTAACTAGAGTTAAAACTGTTTTGTCTGGACATTTATGTTTTAAATGTTCAGTAACCAAATAAATGTTATTCATTAATTTATCTACGGCTGTAAATAAATTATTGTTTATTTTTTGAAGAATGTATCTTTTCTTATCAGTAACTGCTAAATAAGTAACGTTGATATGACCACTACCATATGGTTCAACACTTACTAAATTACCTTCAATTTGAAAATTAGCCATTACATTAAATAATTCATTCATTTTAAACGCCTCTTTCAATATAATTTAAACAAATTCCAAATCCTTCACCAATCATAATTCCATCTTTTTCAAGACTATTAACTTTATCGGCTAATTTAGAACCTTCTTTTAAATATCTTTTGATATGATTTTCATCTCTTATTTGTTTTAAAAGAATATAATCATTTCTAAATTTTAAAACATTTGAATCATTATTAAATATTAATTCTAATCTATCTGATAACATCCATGATTCACATGCAAAAACCATTTCATCTTTAAAAAATTCTATAGCTTTTTGATAAGAATCTAAAACTAAATCATATGATAATCTTTCACCTTCTGGAATATGAACAAAATAGAAATAATCTTTTTTTATAAACTTATCTAATGTGTGTTGTTTTAATAAATCCATAAATTCTGTAGCTTCTCTTTTTTGAAATTGTAATCTACCTAATTTAAAGATTCGCATTCTTAAATGTTCATTAATCCAATAGATTTCTTTTAAACCATATGTATTAGTTTCCTTAATACAATTATTAATCCATATTCTAATATCATCTATTGTATCAAAATAAATATTTTCAGCTATATTATTTTCTTTATAGTCATAGTATAGATCTACAGCTAAATTCAAATAGATATATAACAATTTTAGATACTCTTCATTCAAATTATTTTCTACATATTCGAAGAATTCATCTTCGGATTCATAGAATAATTTCTTTAAATAATCAATATTTAAACTATCATTTATTTCATTGAATTTAGCTACTTCACTATCAGGAATTTGCAAGAAATCATATAAATCATTTATTGCAAATCTTCTCATATTATTCAAAACTAATATTAATAAATCTAATTGAACGTGTACCTTCAAATTCATCAGTTGAATTTGGGTCAGTTAAGTAGAATCTTAATGAAGTAATTTGCATTTCATTAACGCTCTTACCATTATAGCTTTCTACTTTTACAGCATTTGTAAAATCAAATGTAATCTTATAAATCTTTGTTGTTGCATCATATTCAACAGTTTCAACAATACCAGCTAATGTATCTTGTTTTTCAGCAGCCACATCAACTTTATCCCAACAGCTCTTTAAGATTGCTTCACCTTGAGGGAATGATGCACATCCTAAACCGATACCCATATAAGAAATACCTTCGTTAGCTTGGAATTCAATTGTTAATTTAGTTGAAGTATTGTAGTTTAATACAGGGATTGTTAAATATTCCCATGTATTATACCAACTATAGTTAACAGTACCAACACCACCAACTGCTAAATCGTTACCTAAGACGATATTACCAGAACCAGCATTCCAGCCTTTAGAAACAACTGTACCATCTTCTGCAACCATTCTATTAAATTTAATTTCATTAATAACGCATGTTGCTTCTTGATTGTTTAATTCAGTTGTGTCGGCTGTATCTAAATAGAATTTAATACCTACAATTTTGTAGTTTTTAATATAATATCCTGGAACTGGTGCCCATGTAGCTGTACTAGTAGGTTGAGTAGAACTAAAGTCGATATATGCATCATTTTCACCATCTGTAATATTAGTAGCTTTATAAACTAATACATTTTCTGCCCAATCTGCTAAACCACCACTTACTGTTAATTCAATAGTGAAATTCTTAACATTCTTAGTAGTAAATTTTAAATCAAAAGCACTATATTCGCTAGAATAATTTCTAACTTCTAAAGAAGCACTTTCCCATACTGCAGCACTTGCAGATTTTGTAATTGTGTATTCTTTAGTTGATTCATTTTTAACTGTTGTATAACCAGCATCATTCCAACCAATATTTAAGCTTGGTTCAACGAACTTATCTTTAATTGATTCATCGCCGTCTTTTAAGAATTCAATCTTTGTAATATCAAATACACTTTCAACTGTTGTATCTTTATAATTAATTGATTGACTTGGGTTTGAATCGATAAAAATACATAAACCAAACACTGTCTTACTACCTAATGTATCTTCTAATGGATAATAAGATTCATCTAATGTATTAATTTTACCTAATTCCATAATGTAAACTTGTTCTGTATCACCAACATCACCCACATGAGTGGCAACTAAAGGTAAGTTTGCATCATACATTTCATAGTAAACAGCTGCAATAGAAAGTTTTTGTACATTTGTTGCAGTTGCAGTTATTTTAATATTTTGATATTCACTATTAAATTTAGAAATTGGAAGGAATACATAATCCCATCTATCTACTTCTTTAAACTTAATAGTAATATTTTCATCTGTTTGATTAATTTTGTAATATAAACTATCTGTTGTTGCAGTACCGATAGTAGGCATATCACCTACTTGACCTTTAACTACTGAGTCAGGCTTTGCAGGATAATTTATGTAATCTAAATAATCTAATTCGGGAATATCAGTTGGAGTCTCAATTACATCAGTAAATTCGATTTCTCCTGTATATTCTACTTCTTCAGTAGGTTGATTTCCGCCATTAGTAGGTTCAACACTAGGTTCTGTAGGTTTATCACAAGATGCCATAGCAAAGATTGCAACAAAACCTAGAAAAAATAGTGTTAGTTTGTTAAACAAATTTTTCATTTTTTCCTCCTAATTATTCCTTGACTCCACCTTGAGTTAAACCTTTAATAAAGTACTTTTGTACGAAAGGATAAACCATCATAATAGGAATCATCGCTATAAAGATTTGAGCACTTCTTAATGATTGGTCAGGCATTTGTGCTAATAAGTCTTTATCAGCTGGATTATTACTTAATGATAAATATTTAATATCATCAATCATTTGATAAATATATGTTTGTAGTGGAACTGTATTACCTGATGTATAGTAAATAGAACCATCAAACCAGTTATTCCAATGAGCAACAACTGTAAACAATGTTACTGTTGCTAATGCAGGTAATGATATTGGTAACATAACTTTAAATAAGATTTGGAATTGGCTTGCACCATCCATTTCTGCTGCTTCAATCAGTTCACTTGGAACATCTTTAAAGAAATTAATTAATAATACCATATTCCATGCATTTAATGCTGTTGGTAAAACTAATGACCATATAGTATTTTTTAAATGTAATGTTGTAATTAACAAGTAGTTAGGGATTAAACCACCATTAAAGAACATAGTAATAACAAAGATTGCTACATAGAACATTCTACCTTTAAGATCCTTTTTAGGTTTTGATAATGGATATGCAGCTAATACATTAATTATTAAAGATATAGCTGTCCCTAATATTACTCTCATTACAGACAATCCAAATGATTGCCAGAAAGCTTTTTGTTCTAATAAGTAAATATATGCACTTAAATTAAATCCTTTTGGTATAAATGTAACTTCACCAGCATCAACTGCTGCTGCATCAGATAAACTGATAGCTAGAAGGTTGAAAAATGGTAATAAACAAACTACAGCAAAAGTGATTAAGAAAGCACTATTGCAAACTAAGAAAATTCTTCTACTTAAAGAAACTTTTATTTTATGTCTTTTTTGAATAACTTTAGCCATTTTCACACCTCCTACTAGAATAATTTATAATCAGAAACTTTAAATGCTATTCTATATGCAATTATAAAGAACAAGCAACTTACTACTGACTTAAATAAACCTACCGCTGTACTGAATGAATAATCAGCAAGACCTCCTCTAGGGAATGCGTAGCGATAAGCAAGAGTATCTAAAATATCACCTGTTGGCAATACGAAGTCATTATACATGACTAATATTTGTTCGAAACCAGCATTCATAATGTTACCGATATTTAAAATACTCATTAATACAATCATCGATTTAATACCAGGAATTGTAATATGCCAACATTTTTGCCAATGTCCAGCACCATCAATTTCTGCTGCTTCATATAAACTTGTATTAATACCTGTCATAGCTGCTAAGAATACTACAACTTGATAACCTAAATTTTTCCATACATCTGTTGCTACTATAATTCCTCTAAAGTATTCGTTCTTTGTTAACCAGTTAACTTCTGAATTGACACCAAATATTTTTAATATATTATTGATGGCACCATCAGATGCAAACATATCATTAAATACCCCACCAATTAATACCCAAGAAAGGAAATAAGGTAGGAATATAGTAACTTGAATAGTCTTTTTTAATTTATCATTTTGAATTTCGTTTATTAATAATGCCATTACTACACTTAAAACTGTAATAACAATAATTTTAGCAACCGCTATAACAATTGTATTTCTTAAAACTTCATAGAAGTTTGGTTGTTTAAACAACGCAACGAAGTTTAAGAAATATACAAATTCAGATCCAAAAATCCCTTTATAAGTTTTATAATCTTGGAACGCAATTACCAATCCAAATAAAGGAATTATTGAGAACACAATTGCAAAAACCAAAGCAGGCATAAGCATTGTATGTAAGCTTACTTGGGCCTTAGCTTTATGCTTTGAAAATTTCTTTTTATTTTCTAATAAAATAGAAGTCATAAAAAACACATCCTAACTATTTAACTAGTGCATAAACATTTTCGTAATCAATTACATTTGATTTATACCATTCATTAACTTGTTCTAATACAATGTCTCCACCGTTATTATAGAATACATTTTGAACATATTTTTGTTCAAATTCATCAATACTCATTTCACCAACAATCATTTGAGCGAATAATGTACCTGTTTGAGTTGTAATATAAGGTAATTTATCTGTCATAGCACTTAAACTTGCACCATAGAAGCAATCATATTTAGCTTCTACTTTCTTTTCAGTTAAATCTACTACATATGCATAACCACCATTAGGATCAATCATTTCATGATAAATACCCCAACCAGCCTTTTCACCAGCACACATTTCAGATAATTTCTTACCATTCTTATATGCTACGAAATAAGGGTAACCATCTACAAAGTGTAATGTTTTTTCACGATTACGTAATTCATAGAAAGCTTCTTTCCATGTTGGATTAGCATTAATAGCTTTGATTACTTCACGATTAATAATATAAGATACTCCATCGACAACAGATACTACGAAGTCTTCTTTTGTTGTTGAACTTACTTTTTGCATAATACCATCAACTTCATAAGTTGCAGCATCTACATATTTTGATGGATCAAATCCAGATTCATATAATCTATTAAATACATCTTGAGCACGTTTATATTCTCTTACTGATGCAATACCATCCCATAATTTAATAGGAACGAATTGATAGTAGAAACCATTGCTTGGTAATACTCTATC
>JAEIGA010012422.1_pt1 | contig 12932 bp, 8 predicted proteins | sample 9270691 | NCBI WGS metagenome assembly JAEIGA01 (sample SAMN17057246, study PRJNA624740) | gut metagenome | biome: biome; isolation source: fecal sample | host: Bos grunniens | place: China: Xizang | collected 2019 | reverse complement strand
TTGATGCCTCCTTTGAAACGGTCCGGACGTGTCAAGGCATTTTTGGAAAATACTACCCGGAGGGTGGAGATTTTTCAAAAATCTCGTCTTGGCCTTGACTCGTCCTTAGAGGGCCGTTTTATTTTTTTTGCATCAAAAACAGTTAGGTTCGACCGTTTGAGAGATATGCTGGCTTTACTTATCTGGTACTTTGTGTCTAGCAGACTCGTGTCTATATACCAATGATCAAATGTCAGGAATTGGTGACTCAAAAGTGATAGAATTAGTGTTTCAAAATTGCAATATGAGACTTTGTCAAACTCTTGAAAGATTTTTCTTTAAAATGTACTTGTAACTCATTGGTACTCAATTGGGGTTGAGGACTTTTGTAAGACTATTTATTTGGAGATTATATCTCAAGTCCGTAACTTTACAAGAATAATCAGAACGTTTAGGTAAGTCTGCCTGCTATTCTGTTTTATTAGTTAAAACAGTTTACTTGTATGAACAGTCCAAGATGTACTGATGGCTTTTCTTGCGAATCACCAGTTTATCTTGCGATATGTACATAAACTGTCAAAGGACTTGTAGATTTAGATTTATATAGGGTATATTTGTGAAACAATGAAGACTAACTAACGATAATGAAACGACACTTCTACATACTTATCACAGGTGCACTTTTACTTGTTGTTCAGGCTTGTAATAATACTAAGGATGTTGAAACTAAACTGCATAAGGCTGATGTATATATGGATGAGCATCCAGAATTGGCCTTAGAAGCACTTGAGGCCATAGATACCGGTGCACTTACGACACGGGAAACACAAGCAAAGTATGCTTTGCTGTATTCTATGGCACTTGATAAGAACTACATTGATGTGACGAACGATAGTATTATCGCTCCTGCTGCAGCTTATTATAAGAACAACGGTACACCAGATGATAAACTGAAGACCTATTATTATTTAGGACGCATTGCAATGAATATGGGCGACTATGAAAATGCAATGACTCATTTTGTGAAAGCCGAGCAATATGCTGTAAAATGTAACGATCTCATAACTACAGGTCTTCTATATAATGCAAAGATGCATGTATATAATTATCTCTACGATACGGAAAATCTGATAGAAGCTGCTCAAAAATCTGCGTCTGCTTTTTTATTGGCAAAGGATACTACGCGGTATTTGACTGCTGTTAACGGTGTACTAACTGGGTACCTTCAAGCACAAGACACAATAAATGCAGGAATGTACTTGAATAAGCTCAAGCAATTTTGGCCATCCTTAACCACCTCTCAAAAAAGCAAGTATTATTCAGGGATGTTGTTCTTGTATACAGACAAGGATGATTTATCTCGCGTGTCTTTACTCAAGCAATATCTTAATGATATTGATAATCCTGAAATAATACAGTGGATACCTGTTGCAGAAACATACTTTCATCTTGGCCAGTATGAAGATGCCTCATTGGCGTTAAGCAATTATTTAGAGTATGGTGGTGAAAATGATGCGGCATTCTATTACATAAGTGCCTTAGTTCATGAGAGAATGGAGGATTATAAAAGTGCTTTAGATTCATATAAATTATATGTCAATTTCAATAGTAAAAGGGATGCAGATTTATATGTAACTGATGCCAGATTCATTGAGGAAAGAATTGATGCTGAGACTCGCCTGCTTAGAAAGAATTACACAATCATAATCGTCGTATTGACATTGTTCATTGTTCTCCTTCTTGTAATTATTATTGGCGGACGTGTTAGAAAAGGTCTTATGCTTGAACGAAAAATGCATAAAGTTGAAATGGAAGGAGTTGAGCGTAGGCTGCAAGAAGAACAATTAGAACGACAAGAATTGGAGGCGGAGAAGGACAAGTATATGGAAATGTATAATGCTACCTGTAAGGATATTAAACGCTTGAAAAAGACTTTGCAAGAGAATAAATTAGATAAGGACGTTTGCCGATTAGTAGAAGAAAGACTCAACGTCTTGAATAATTTTGTGGCAGCAAACATATCTGGTAGTTTTACGACAGTAGCATATAATGAGTTGGCAAGACTTATGGCTGATCAAGCACACTTCCTGAACTCAACACGTGCTTCTTTTCATATTGCCCATCCTCAATTCCTTGCTTATCTAAAAAAGAATGGTCTTTCAGAAGAAGAAATTGAGTACTGTTGCCTATATTGTATCGGCCTGAATGGTAGTGAGATTTTGGCTTATCTTAACAAACCATCCATATATAATGTTAGTGCCGTGCTAAGAAAGAAACTGGATGTTGAGAAAAAGGTTAAAATTGATGTGTTCTTACAAAAAAAGATGCAAGAATTTGATTAGATTTTTCTAATCTAAAAATTTGTAGTATAATGCCATGTAACCTCCTGATTATTATAATGTTATCAGGAGGTTTTTCTATGCATTACAAAATTTATGAAATTATTCGGGGGGGGGGTAACATATTAGTAATCAGTTAGATATAATATATTCCTCATTAGATATTTTATTTGCAGATTAGATACAGGTCATAATACTTTTGTGCTACAACAAACTAAAACAATTTTTTATGAAACGTTTTCTAACAATTATTTCAATGATGTGTATCGGTCTTACACTGTGGGCCGACAACAATGAGCCACAAGAGAGCCGCAAAGAAATCCATATCGTGCGCTCTAAGCAACACAATGAAATCATGCGAGATATTTCAACAAATGTGAGAGCCTACGCTGACTATAATTCGGGGTTTATAGAACTTGAATGTTATGGTATAGGTGATTTTGATGTATATATTGTCGATTTAAATAAACAAATAGTGGATCAAATGTCAGTATGTGATGGTATACCAACATGCTCAATACCGATGCCGGAAGTCTCAGGTGATTATGTTCTAGTTATATGGTCAGATAAATACTATGGTGAAGCCTGTTTCTATATAGAATAATTCAGATATTCTACAGCCTTCATAAGAGTTTAGCAAGGTCTTAAATCAAATCATAGTTATGTTGATATGAGAATGAGAAATTTACATATGGGAATACTCCCTCTTTTTGTGATAATGCTGACAACAGTTGTTCTGAGATACAGATATTCATACGATGTTGTTGGTAATAGGACGACGATCCAGGTAGACACGGTTTCTGCAGCTGCTGCAGCGTTCTCAGATACACTTGTGGTAACTACATTACCAATGGAACTCCAGGAGATATAATATGAAACAGGTTAGTCGATTTTATATGATAATGCTGTCTGTAATGACAATGATCTTGTCGACAGCTTGGGCTTCTGCGCAGGTTGATCCTCCGACTGAAGTCTTATATAGCACAGGCTCTACGCCTTTTGATTTATGGATGCCTGATACATCCACTGTCACTAGTTCAATTGAAACACTTTCAATGGAGGTTTTCCAGATAGATACATCTTTGCATGTAGGAAAGATACCTGTTATAGAGAGTGTAAGTCAATCCGGAGCAAGAGTCTATTCGCTGCCTATAACAGCGGTCAGTGATTCCCCTTTTGTCCCTCAGTTGTCTCTTGTCTATAATAGTCAGGCATCTGAGGGCCTGGCTGGCTATGGATGGAATCTTGCCGGATTATCAAGTATCACCGCAATTCCCAAAAACGAGTTTTATCATGACGTTTTCCAGTCAGTAAATCTTCAGGATACTTCAACAGTCTTTGCCTTGGATGGCATTCCTTTGCTTCTGAATACAAAGACATCACTTGCAGATGAGTATGATCTCGAAACGGTTCAGGGACATGTTGTTGTAAAGAAACATACTACAGATGGTTTAGCGGCCTATTTTACAGTATTGTATCCGAATGGCTCTCGTGCCGTCTTTGGTTTCCGTAATTTCACAGCCAATCAACATACTTTTCCTCTGACGGAGATCGTTGATATCAATGGTAATGTCATCAACTATGAATATGAACAGTGCGGATCTCAGAGCGGTAACCTCTTTATTCCGTCGTCTATAAAGTTTGGACATCGTGAAGCAGGGGAGCCGACGTCTGAGATTGTACTGGAATACGATCATACAATACCTCTTCCGGTTGACAGGTATAGTGCGGGCGTGAAAAAAGGTCACCATTATCTCTTGAAATCAGTAATATGCAAGAATAATGGTATTGAGGTAATGCGGTACAATTTGACTCACATCGAAGACAATCATGCATATTTTCTTAAGCGCATTGATTGCAGTAGTCTAGGATCGCAAATTAACCCTGTACTCTTTACCTATGAATTTGAAGGGATGCCCGATGTCACTCCGGAATTTAATAGAGGGACAGGTATAACTTTGACGGAATATTTTAATACAGACAGGGACGAGATACATCTCATCCGAGGAAAGTTTGCACTGAATGATTATGATGACGGTTTGCTGATGTATCCAGACAAAAGTCCTTATGATATCATAGAGAGCAAGAATAACAAATACTATAAGTTTGGAAGTAAATACAGCCCTACAGATAAAGTCATTCTGGTATCTCAAATCGATAACCCTCATTTTGAGTATTCTTTTGAAGTAGGGGAAAATTTTATGGGATTGGTAGTTGCTGATGCTGATGGTGACGGTACTGACGAGGTCATTAAGATAAATCTTAACCAGGTAGGAGAAAATTCTACGGTTTTCAGATTACGGAGGTACGGCAGCAATAGAAGCGGTAATTCATTTCATAGTCAGAAAACACATGACATAAGTTTCCCTGTTTCAATCTATGATTCGAAATTGGGGTATAGTCCGGTGTGTCCTAATTTCTACGTTGGTGACTTTCTCGGTAATGGTAAGCAACAACTGCTAATAGTTACGGATCAGTCCGTTTATTCTGGGGCTTCCATAAAATCATGGGCATGCCTTGTCGATCTTGACAAGATGAGTTTGCTAAAACGTTTTGAGTATACGAAATATTCAACAAATTATAAGCACGAGTATTTTGCGGCTGATATAGATCAGGATGGAATCTGTGAATTATGTCACGTCTCGTCAGGAATGATGTTGTATGCTCATCAGTTCAACGGAGAGAAGCTAGATAATGACCGTTTCTATCGTTATAACAGTTCTCTTGCTTCTATCACTCCTGAATCTGGTCGAGAAGGTCCTAAGTCATTCATTACTGATTTCAATGGTGACGGATATCTGGATGTTGTGTCTGCTCCAGTTGAGTCATATAATTATGAGGTTGTTATAGAGTCAGATCTTCCCGATGAGGATGATTATGTCACCACTCATTATAAGGATAACGGCGATGAGTGGACTGTATACTGCTTTACAGGTGAGGAATTTGTTGCTCGGACAATGAATGTATGTAATTTTGACAGAGGCGACGAGTACATGTTCATGGATGTGAACAAGGATGGACTTTCGGATCTGATCCGTCGCAAGGAGCATCATACGCTTGTATATCTTAATGATTATGGGACTTTGTCTCCGAATGGAATTGAAACGCCTTTCCCGGTCAAGGAAACAGCTCATCTTGTCCCGTGTACCGTTGCTGATTATAGCGAGGTAAGCGACTTTATGATAGTGGATTCACAGAGTGTGGGTCTGATGACATTCAGCCGGGATGTGTCAAAGGAAAGGCTCCTTACGGCATTTACTGATAGTTATGGCTTGACTACATATAATGGTTATATCAATACGGTGTCTGGCGGAGCGGGTATAGATGACTCGCGTGAATATGACAGCGACAATTCATTTATGAGGAAGCTCATTCCATTCAATGTACTTCATACCAGTATGACGTATTCCGGCCCTGACAAGCAATCCTCTCAATCTATACAACAGCATATGTATGCTTATTATGACCCTGTTGTTCATGGTGGTGGACTTGGATTCATGGGATTTGGAAAGACATGGACCAAAGATATGATAGCCGGGATAGAAACTGTCAACAGCTATGCGCCTGAGTATTTTGGTGCTATGATAAGCAGCGCAACGTCGTTATCTTCGTCAGAGGGTTCGCCGTTTCAGGTTGTCGAAAGTTCATATTTTATACCGGAAGGGATCGCTATGGGCAAGTTCAACCCACGTATGTCATTCACTTCTCAGACAGACAGCCTTTCCGGTAACAAGATTATGTCCAAGTATACCTATGATGGATATGGCAATCCGATGAAGGTGAGTACAAGATATTGTAATGTTGCAGACTCTATATATTTCCACGATGAAGTTGCATCGTACACATATAAATATAATCTTGATTCAGAAAAGTATATTCTTGGTCTACCAAGCGTAGAGACTATAGTAAATCATTCCTCCGATACATCCAAGACTGTTTTGGGGAAGAGGGTGTCTTATGAGTACGATGAGGCGACCCTACGCCTTGTGAGGCTCAAACGATATACAACATCTGGTACCGGATTCGTTCAGTTTAACTCGGATTTCGATAATGATGGCAATTTAAGGTCAATCCCATTTCTTCCAATTGACTTTAGGATTTATCTGGAATCGGATACCAAGTATACCTATGATGTGTATGGAAATGTCCTGTCCGAAAAGACGGCATCTTACGGAAGTGAAACATATTTGGGGAATGAATATACTTACGATGAAGCAGGCCGCAGAGTTGTATCAGAGACCGATCCTCTTGGACGTATGACAACATACTCGGATTTCAACATATTTGGAAGACCTTGTCAAGTAACTGACTATAAAGGGCATTCCACTTTGATTGAATACGACGAATGGGGTGTGGTATCAAAGAAGGCATTGCCGGATGGTAAGATCGAGAAGACAAGAACAACGTGGGGAGGTCCAGGTCTCTATACAGTCACGACAACTGCAACAGGGACTCCTTCCGCAAAGGTGCATTATGACATTCTTGGCAGAGAGGTGAGAACTGAGCAGCTTCGCTTTGACGGAACATGGATGAAGGCAGACAAGGAGTACGATTCAAAGGGTAGGATATCCAGAGAATCACAGCCATATAAGTCAACATCTCCTGTTCATTGGACCGTTCATGAATACGATTCCTATGGGCGACCTGTAAGCAGTACGTCAACTTCAGGCGGTTCCTTGTCGTGGACCTATGATGGAAATACAGTAGTAGAGCGTAAAGCAGGTACAGGTAAGAGAGTAACAAAGGATGCTAAAGGTAATGTAGTATCTGTTGCTGATCCGGGAACTACTATTACTTATGACTATAGAACTGACGGTCAACCAACATCAGTGAGGGCATTTGGCAGAAACGTCGCGTCCTTTGAATATGATGAATACGGTCGTAGGATATCCTTGACGGACATAAGTGCTGGGGAACATAAGGATACCATTGTATATAATCCAGATGGTTCATCCGTTCGTACGCAAATTCTCCCTAATGGTGTAATCGTAAGCGAATATGATTTATATGGAAGGCTTACGGGGGTTGACAGACAGGGAGAATATACCACAACCTATAACTATTCCCAGTATGGACATCTTGTGAGCGAGATATCTACGAACGGAACAGCCAAATACTATACGTATGATGACTTCGATAGACTTTCTCAAATACGAGAGGTGATACCTGACGGATATATGTTGAGGTCAGAGTGCGCTTACGGTCCTGCAAGTGTATTGTCTTCAGTATCATATTATACTAAGAACGGAGTTGTGTGTACGGAGAATTACGGATACAGTAATGGTGAATGTACTACAGTGACAGTCGGAGACAACGTAATATTCAATCTCATGTCAGAGAATTCTATGGGTTTGCCGACAAGGGTGCAGACATTGGGTATTCGCAGGGATTATTCATACGACTCTTCCGGTAGACCAGCGCTTCGACGTAGTTTTTCGACGAGCCAAGGAGATGTTCAGATCCACACATATGAATTCGACAATGCGACAAGTAATCTGCATACGCGAACAGATGTCTTGAGGAATCTTGAAGATGAATTCTCATATGACGTATTAAATCGTCTGACCATAGAGAACGGACGTGAAAGAACGTATGATGCATCAGGTAATATCCTTCAGATCAACGGAAGTGGATTGTATACTTATTCAAACCCTTCCAAACCTTTCCAGATGCTTACCGGATTGATGCAGTTTGAGGAAAATTATACTTCCGGTCAGAATATCAGTTATACATGTTACGGGCGTCCGTCACGTCTGAATGAGAACGGCTATTCGGCATCATTTACATATAATGCTGATGGCGACAGGGTAAAGATGAGTGTCGCTAAAGGTGCAGCCATGCAGCAAGTCAATTATTATATTGGCGACAGGTACGAACTGGAAAGAAAACCAGGAAGTGACGTTGAAAGATTTTATTTAGGAGGTGACTACTATTCGGCTCCCGTAGTGCTTGTCCGCCAAAATGCAGGTGACTGGGTACCATATAACATTCTAAGGGATTATCTTGGCAGTGTTACGGGTATTACTCAGGCAGATGGAACTCTTGTCGCAGAGTACAATTATGACGCATGGGGACGCCTGCGTGATCCGGAAACCCACTTGTGTTATGAGCCGGGGCAGGAGCCGGACCTCTTCATTGGTCGCGGATATACAGGCCATGAACACCTTCCGTGGTTTAACCTCATCAATATGAACGCTCGACTGTACGACCCTCTCATCGGTCGCTTCATATCACCTGATCCGTTTGTACAGGCGCCTGATTTCAGTCAGTCTTTCAACAGATATACCTATTGTCTTAATAATCCGCTTGTATATGTCGATGAAAATGGTGAATTCTGGCATATTGTAATAGGGTCTGTTATAGGAGGAATTTCAAATTGGGTTGCAAATGGCTGTGAATTTACATGGCAGGGATTGGGATATTTTGGAGTAGGAGCCAGTATTGGAGCTATATCTGCTATAACGGGTGCTTTGATGCCTAGTGTAATTCAGGTTTCAGGTGTATTTGCAGGAGCAGCAAAAGGTGCGACTTATGGTATGATGACCGGAGGCGTATCCAACATATTATTAAATGGAGTGAATAATATGCTGCAAGGAAATAACTTCTTTGTAAATTGTCGTGACGCGATGGTGAATGGTGCTATTTCTGGTGCTATTTCAGGCGCATTTGCAGGAGGATGGATCGGAGGAATAAATGCTTTAGAGTCTGGTAAAAATGTTTGGTGGGGATGCGAAGTTAAGTATGGACGAACACAATGGTCGTTTATTACTAGCGAAAAGCCTTACGAAGTTGTTCGATTTAATAATCTTCATGATTTCTCTACCCATAATAATGATTGTTTGCCTAATACATGTGCTGAGATTAATGCACATTTTAGCGGTAATCGTGGATATGACAGTTGGGCTAAGAGACTTATGTATGTAGAGGATGAAGGAGTTTATGCATCCCAAGGAGAAGTAAAAAAATTCTTTGAAGCAGCTTTCAACACATCGGAATTTAATATTAATGACATAACTAATATTGAACTAATGAAGAAGGTAGCTGAAAACAATGAACTTGTTACACTTTTCATGGAATATCAAAATCAATATCATATGGATAATATACGCTATGTTAAATATTATAGTAATAAAATAAAAGTTGGTATTAGGATAAGAGACTTTCTATTTCAACATTTATCAGAAAGCACATTATGGTCAAAATTAGTCTCAGGTTTAAGATATTAATCATATGTTACAAAAAAGAATACTTGTCTTTTGTTTATTATTTAGCGTATTTAGACTCAATGCTCAAGATTATGTTCAAATGATTGTGAATACGTATTTGTCAGCTTCTGACTATATCAGTAAGGTTGACTCTTTAATATACACATCACATAATGGAAATGACGCAGATCAATATAATGTCGTTAATAAAACCGCATCTGATAAAATATTAGTTTTAGATGTGTCATTTGACTGGGAACTATATTGTACAACAGGAGTTATCAACTTTAAGTATAGAGAGAATTATTTATTCGATCTATACTTGTTTGATAACGATAGGGTGAAGTATTTTATTGACATGGATGATAATGGTATAGCATGTATGTCAAAATCCTATTTGTCTTTTGTTAAAGGGTACCATAAAAAAGTCTCAAAGGCCTTACGTAACATACGAAGAATTAAAGCTGATTATATTGTTACATGGGATTATTTTGGTTCATATGTGTATATAAAAGATATGCAAGCCTATGTATATTTAATTGATCAGAAAAAGTCTTATTTAATGTTAGATTTTCTTGAAAGATACAATGATAAAATATCTGAATATTATAGCTATATAAATGAAATGAAAATCTTTACGGAATAAATTATGAGACACCATTTTGCTTTACTTCTCATAGTAGTAATCTTGGCAGGCTGCTCGCCCAAATTGACGTCAAGTCTGATCACGAACTATCGTCCTTTGCCGCGTAACGCCGAGGTGCTTGCGGTGGAGCAGGAGTATGCAGTGTCAGATTCTGCAATCCTGTTGGACAGGATTGCAGAATGCGACCTGATACTTGCCAGAGAACAGGCGCGCAAAGTCGGTGGAAACCTGCTGAGACCTGTCGGTGACAGGATTGAAGTTTTGCGTATTGAGGATGATGAGTTCAATACCATCAGGGAAATGCTTTCCGTTCCTGCTCCACATCCCGACTATGGCGTAATCTATCTCTACAGAAATGCTGAAGATGCAGGTCCTGTGGTAAATTATGACGTGCATATAGGTGATACCTCAGTTTATCGTTCAAGTGTCAACTCTTATGCAGAAGTGAAGATTGAGGAAGAGGGAGAGTATGAGATATGGTCTAAAACCGAAGCTAAGGAAGTACTTCCGCTTTCCGTGAGCAAAGGAGGTGACTATTATGTCCGCTCCAGTGTTTCCATGGGTTTTATGATAGGACAGCCAAAACTAGAGCTTGTATCGCCTGAACAGGGAAGAGTTGAATACTGGGACGTAAAGTCAAGAGTTACGTCAAGGATCAAGCCTGTTAAGTCAGATTCTCAGCAGAACCTATCAGCTCCTCAATGGCGCATATCGCTTCAGGGCGGATATTCATATCGTCTTGGAGAGACGGCCTCGGTTAATTGGATGCTCCAAGATTATATGGAGCAACTCAGACATGGTTTCTTTTATGGTGCAGATGTTACCGGATATTTTATGGAATCTATGGGAGCAGGTGTCAAATTCAGCGGCTTTGGTACAAAGGTCAGTCAGGAGGTGACAGTGGAGTACGATGGAGGCCGTCAGGAGTCAGCGCTCTTGTCTGACAATATAAGTATACGATACTTCGGCCCGATGCTTTCATATCGCTTGATCAGCCGTGACTTTCATAATTCCCTGATAATTAACACTGGCGTAGGCTATTTAGGATATACGGATAAGGTGGTGTTTATAGATCCATATACCATCAAGGGTTCAGCTGTTGGTTATCTTCTCGAATTAGGTTACGATTTCAGGATTTCAGATAAGGTTTCATTAGGTCTCCTTGTCAGCTCGGTATCCGGTGTCATAAAGAAATATCGTACCGATGCAAGTGGTGTCTGGCGAACAGTAATCCTTGAAGAATATCAGAGGGAATCACTGTCTCATCTTGATTTTTCTTTTGGAGTGAGAATCAATCTTTAGGTTTGCGCAAATGAAATCAAAATATAATAAGGGACAAGGCCTCAGGGCCTTCTCCCTTCCTGAAATGTTGGTTGTGCTGGTGATAATCGGCATACTTGTGCTGATTGCTCTCCCTAACCTTATGCCTTTGATTTCGAAGGCGAAAGCAATGGAGGCTCAGCAGCAGCTGGCATTCGTGCATACTCTTCAGAAGAGTTACTTCTACACATACTCCAGATATTCGGACAGTCTTGATGAGATCGGTTTCGAACAGCAGCCACTGGTGACAGAGGAAGGCAATGCGAACTACCGCATTGAGATTGTCGAGGCAGGAGAATCCGGATTCAAGGCTCACGCGGTTTCTGTCGTGGACTTTGACAAGGACGGTCAGTACAACACCTGGGAGATAGACCAGGACAAGAAACTGACAGAGATAGTCCGGGATTAACATATGTGGAGTCTTCTATGCATTCCACCTCTGGCTGCAATGGTCATCAGTGACCTGCGCAGCCGGAGGATAGGAATAGTACATCTTATAATTTTCGGAATCACGCTCTTGACGGCCTCTATCTTGGAATTCGGATGGCGTCAGGTGCTGGTAAATCTTTCATTCAATCTGCTGACAGTTCTTCTTCTGTGGCTGTCCCTATATGGATATTCCAGTATGCGGAATAGGAGACTGGCGGATATGATAGGCGGCGGGGATTTTGCCTTTGCATTGGCTGCAATGCTGTACCTGGAAATCAGAGAATATATTCTGTTTCTGATTTTGTCCTGCGTCCTCACTTTGGCTGTATGGTGGATGTCAGGCATTAAGGTAAAGCGAAGCAAGTATATTCCTCTAGTAACCGGGATGGGTACCTGCCTTGGAGCAGTGATTCTTTATAGGACAATAACAGTTCTCATTTAGCAATGAACCATACAAAAGTTTCTACGGAAGCCTTGCAGCTGCTCACCGGCGACGAGGCATTCCACTACCGTCTTGTGCCCTATGAGGTCGATCCCGATGCGAATCTCTATTGTTTCAGCGACAAGGATCAGGATTATGATGCCATCATTCACGAGATTGCCATAGTATATGGCTTTGTCGTGCGGCCCTGGCAGATCCCGTCAGATGAACTGACTCAGATGCTCGGCACCTATTATCGGCAGTCGGAGCCGGATGAGGTGTCAGGCCTCAGCCCGGACCTTGATTTTGTGGCGAAACTGATTGAGGAAGCCTACAGACTGCGGGCAAGTGATATCCATATAGAGCCATCTGAGCACAAATGTCGTGTGAGATTCAGGATTGACGGCAGACTCATCGAGAGGCATATCATCAAGCAGAGCGAATATCCCGGACTTGTGAACAGGATCAAGATTATGTCAAACCTTGACATTTCGGAGAAGAGACTGCCACAGGATGGCAGGATAATGTATTCGCACGGAGAAATCAAGTTTGACATAAGGACTTCGGTCATGCCGGTAAATCACGGTGAGAAG
>JAEIGA010012421.1_pt1 | contig 12932 bp, 9 predicted proteins | sample 9270691 | NCBI WGS metagenome assembly JAEIGA01 (sample SAMN17057246, study PRJNA624740) | gut metagenome | biome: biome; isolation source: fecal sample | host: Bos grunniens | place: China: Xizang | collected 2019 | reverse complement strand
TTAGTGTTAATTTTTATTAATTTTACTTCTTTAATATATATTGTTATTTTTTTTTTAATACATTATTATATTAAATATATAAATTTAATATAGATAGATAGAGAATTAATGAATAAATACTATAAAATAGGAGGAAATATAATGAATAAGCAGTTTATATACGAATGTTTATTAAATATAATAGATAAAAATAATATAAAAATTGATGAGCCAATGAGTAAACATATATCTTTTAAGGTTGGTGGTCCAGCAGATATATTAGTTAAGCCAAATACTGAAGAGGAACTACTTGAAATAGTTAAATTGATAAAAAAAGAGAATGTACCATATTTAATAATAGGTAATGGTTCGAACTTATTAGTAAAAGATGGTGGGATAAGAGGTATAGTTATAGAGTTATCTGATAATTTTAATAACTTTGAAATAAAAGGAGAAAAAGTTTATATACAATCTGGAGCTTTACTTTCTGTAGTTGGCAAAGCAGTTTTAAGAGAAGAATTAAAAGGTTTTGAATTTGCAGCTGGAATACCTGGAACTTTAGGTGGAGCAATTGCTATGAATGCAGGAGCTTATGGTGGAGAAATGAAGCATATAGTTGAGTCTGTAAGACTTATGGATATGGATGGTAATATATTTGAATTATCAAATGAAGAAATGAAGTTTGATTATAGAAAAAGTATATTAACAAATGAAAATTATATAGTTTTATCTGCAATAATAAAGTTAGAAAAAGGAAACTATGATGAAATAAAAGCTGTAATGTCAGATTTCACTCAAAGGAGAGTTACTAAACAACCATTAAGTTTACCAAGTGCAGGTAGTACATTTAAAAGACCTGTAGGACATTTTGCAGGAAAACTAATAGAAGATAGTGGATTAAGAGGGCTTACGTTAAGAGGAGCACAGGTATCTGAAAAGCACTGTGGATTTGTTGTAAATATAGGAAATGCTACAGCCAAAGACTTATTAGACTTAATGTATGTTGTAAAAAGTACAGTAAATGCAAAATATGGAGTAATGTTAGAGGAAGAAGTTAAAATACTTGGAGAGGATTAATATATGCAAATATTAGCAGACTATCATACTCATACAATTTATAGTCATGGAAAAGGAACTATAGAGGATAATGTAAAAGTTGCCATATCAAAAGGTATAAAAACATTAGGTATATCAGACCATGGATATAAGCATATGTCTTATGGTGTTAAAAAAAATGATATAGCAAGAATGAGAGAAGAAATAGATAAGCTTAATTATAAATATAAAGATATAAATATTCTTTTAGGAATGGAATGTAATATATTAGATGATAAAGGAAATATAGATTTAAGTGATAGTTTTTCTGGATATTTAGATTATGTTATGGCTGGATATCATTTTGGATCGACACCTACAAGTTTAAAAGGTGCTATAAACCATATGGATAATTATATTATAAAAAGTAGTAAAGCTAAGGATTATAATACTAATGCAATTATAAATGCTATGAAAAATAATAATATATTTATAATAACTCATCCTGGAGATAAGGGAGATGTATATATAGAGGAAATTGCTAAAATAGCAAAAGAAACAGATACTAGATTAGAGGTAAATAGCAGTCATGGATTTTTAAATGTTGAGCAATTAAAAATAATAAAACCTTATGAGAATAAATTAATTATAGGGTCGGATGCACATGTACCAGATAATGTAGGTAATTTCAAATTAGCAATTGAAAACTTAGAAAAAGCAAAAATAAATTTATCACTAGTTGAAAATATCAAACTATAATAGGGGGAAATTATCATGAAATTTGTAATAGTAACAGGTCTTTCTGGTTCAGGAAAAAGTGAAGCTATGAGGGTATTAGAAGATATAGGATTTTATTGTGTAGATAATTTACCGCCATCATTAATACCTAAGTTTGCTGAGTTATGTTATCAACCAAATTCTAGTATAGATAAGGTTGCATTTGGTGTTGATATAAGAGGGATTAAATTCTTCGAGGACTTAGGAGATAGCTTAAATTACTTAACAAAGGCTAAGTATGAATATGAGATAATGTATTTAGATTGCTCTGATGATGTTTTATTAAAAAGATATAAAATGACGAGAAGAAATCATCCATTAGCTAATGATACTCAAATTCCAGATGGCATAAAAAAAGAAAGAGAAATAATGGAATCATTAAAAAGAATTTCAGACTTTATAATAGATACATCTAATATGAAGCCAAAAGATTTAAAGGAAGAAATTAATAAAATATATTCTGATGGAGAAGTTAATCAAAACTTAACTATATCAGTAGTTTCATTTGGATTTAAGCATGGTATACCTTCGGATTGTGACTTGGTATTTGACGTTAGGTTCTTACCAAATCCATATTATGTAGAAGAATTAAGACCTAAAACAGGTGATTATCAAGAAGTTAGAGATTATGTAATGAACTCTAAAATAAGTGAAGAGTTTTTTATAAAGCTTTCTGATATGATTAATTTCTTAGTACCACAATATATAGAAGAAGGTAAACATCATTTAGTTATAGGAATAGGTTGCACTGGAGGAAGACATAGATCTGTAACTATATCAAATCTTATATATGACGACCTTCTAAGTAAAGGATATAGAGTAATTAAGAAACATAGAGACTCTATGTTAAGATAACTGGAGGGGTTATGAAAACCATATTTATCGTAATGGGGTGTATTGGGTGGATTGCTCTAATTGCATCCATATGTATATTAAAAAAAATTAAGAGTGAAAATAATAAAATAAAAAACATAAATTTAGACAGAGCATGTAATACTAGTACAGACCCAAAAGTTGTTGTTATAGGGGGTGGAACTGGCCAATCTATTTTTTTAAGTGGATTGAAGTTATACACTCAAAATATAACTGCAGTAGTAACTGTTGCTGATGATGGAGGAGGGTCTGGAATCTTAAGAGAAGATTTAGGTATGTTGCCGCCAGGTGATATAAGAAACTGTTTGATAGCACTTGCAAATATAGAACCTACAATGAGAGAGGTTATGCAATATAGATTTAAAGATGGAAATCTAAAAGGTCAAAGTTTTGGGAATCTATTTATTGCTGCAATGAACGGACTTTATGATAACTTTGAAACGGCAGTATATAAAATGAGCGAAATTTTTGCTATAACAGGTCGTGTTTTGCCTGTAACATTAGATAATGTTAATTTAACAGCTAAATTAAAAAATGGTAATGTAATAAAGGGTGAATCTAAAATACCTTTAGAGGTTAGAAGTCAAAAATCGGAAATAGAAAATATTACATTAGACCCTATAAATGTAGAGCCATTACAAGATGTAATAAAATCAATAGATGAAGCAGATATAATTGTTATAGGACCAGGAAGTTTATATACGAGTATAATACCAAATTTATTAGTAAAAAATGTTGTTAAAGCTATAAAAAAATCTAGTGCCCCTAAAGTATATATATCAAACATAATGACACAGCCGGGGGAAACAGATAATTATAATGTTGTAGACCATGTAAATGCTATAATAAAACATACAAATTGTAATTTAGTAGATTATATTATCGCAAACAATCAAATTTTGCCTAATGATGTTTTTGAAAAGTATAAAAAAGATGGAGCAAATCAAGTTTTATTAAATAAATATCAAAAAAATCAGCTTAATAATATGGATATAAAGGTTATAGAAGATAATTTAGTTGAAGTTAGAAAGACTTATATTAGACATGATGCAAAACATATAGCTAAGATAATTTTAGACTTGGCACTAAGTCATAATAATGACAATGATAAGTAAAAAAGGATTTTAAAGATTTGTGTAGAAATCCTTATTATTATGTTAGTTTTAAGGAGTGAACGTCTATGAGAGAAGAGGTTAGTGCCGGTGGAGTAGTATTGTTTGGAAATGCAGTTCTTTTACTTAGAAAATTTAATGGAGATTGGGTTTTACCAAAGGGAAAAGTAGAAGAAGGCGAAAATAAGCAAGAGGCAGCACTAAGAGAAGTTTTAGAAGAAACAGGAGTTAAAGCAGATATACTAAAATATTTAGGAGAGATACACTATACTTTTAAGGAAAATTGGGATGAGAATAGAGCGGTTCACAAAACAGTTTTCTGGTATTTAATGAAAGCTAGAAGTATGGATACTATACCACAAAAAGAAGAAGGATTTATTGATGCTAAATTTATTCATTTAGATAGGGTTGTTGATTTAGCTAAGTATGATGATGAAAAAGAAATAATTAAAGTAGCTTTACAAGAAATTAAGAAAAGGCTAAAAAATAATAGTTAGTCAAATTTTATAAGGTGAATAATATGTCATTTTCAGCAGAAACAAAAAATGAGTTAGCTAGAATAATGCCTGAAGATAAAGAAAGTAGTTTATGTGAATTATCTGCTTTAATAAAACTTTCGGGAAGTATACAAATTGTAGGCTATAAAAAATTAAATATAAAAGTAATTACTGAATTAAATTCAATTGCAAGAAAAATATTTAAGCTACTAAAGCAAAATTTCAATATAAACACAACTATAAGTGTAAATAAAAATCAGATGTTAAAAAGAAATAATAGTTATGTTTTAGTTGTAGAAAATGAAATGGGTGCAGAAAAGTTACTAAGAGATTTAGAAATACTTCCAAAAGAAGATGCATTTTATCCTTTAGATAAAGTTCCAGAGGGACTTTTAAAAAATGATGAATGCGTAAAATCATTCTTAAGAGGAGCCTTTTTAGGAAGTGGTTCTATAAGTGATCCAGAAAAAAATTATCATATGGAGTTTGTAACAAGTAATGAGGAATTTGCAACATCACTAAAAAATCTTATAAACTCTTTAGGATTTAATTCAAAAATAGTATCAAGAAAAAATAATTATGTGGTATATCTAAAAGAAAGTGAACAGATATCTGATTTACTTAGTATAATAGGAGCTCATAATGCTCTTTTAAGTTTGCAAAATACTAAAATTGTTAAAGAAATGAGAAATAATGTAAATAGATTAGTTAACTGTGAAACTGCAAATCTTTCAAAAACAGTTAATGCAGCAGTTAGACAAGTTGAAAATATAAGACTTATACAAGATACAATAGGTATTAGTAGTTTACCAGAAAACTTACAAGAAATCGCAAGAATAAGAGAAGAATATGAGGATATGACATTAAAAGAGTTAGGGGAAATGTTAGACCCTCCTATAGGAAAGTCTGGAGTAAATCATAGACTTAGAAAAATAGAAGAAATAGCAAATAAATTAAGAGAAAAGACTTTAGATTAGGGGTTATATTTATATAGCCTCTTTTTTGTTTTAATGCAAAATTTTATGGTAAAATTAGAACTATAAGTAGGAGGTGATATAATGAGCAATAAATTTGTTCATCTTCATGTACACACAGAATACAGCTTACTTGATGGTTTTTCAAGATTAAAAAAACTTATAAGCAGATGTAAAGAATTAAATATGGATGCTATTGCAATAACAGACCATGGTTGCATGTTTGGAGCAATTGATTTTTATAAAGTAGCTAAAAAAGAAGGTATAAAGCCAATAATTGGTTGTGAAGTTTATACGGCGGCCCGTAGTTTAAAGGATAAAGATCCTAACTATGATAAATCACAAGGTCATTTAGTATTATTAGCTGAAAATATGACTGGATATCAAAATTTAATAAAACTGGTATCTAAATCATATGTAGAAGGATTTTATTATAAACCGAGAATAGATATGGATGAGTTAAAAAATCATAGTGAAGGAATAATTGCTTTATCAGCATGTTTAGCAGGGGATATATCTCAAGCTATTATGGATAGAAATTATGAAAAAGCTAAATTATTAGCTACTGAATATAGAAATGTATTTGGAAAAGATAATTATTTTTTAGAAATACAAGATCATAACTTACCAGAACAAAAAGAAGTAAATGCAGGAATTATAAAATTATCTAGAGAATTAGATATACCATTAGTAGCAACTAATGATTTACATTATGTAAATAAAGAAGATTCTAAGATTCATGATATATTAATGTGCATACAAATGGGAAAAACATTAAATGATCCTACTAGAATGAGATTTGGCAGCGATGAGTTTTATCTTAAGTCAAGAGAAGAAATGGAAGAAATATTCCCATATGCACTTGATGCTTTAGATAATACAGTAAAAATAGCAGAAAGATGTAATGTAGAGTTTGATTTTGATACAATACATTTGCCAAATTATGATGTTCCAGAGGGATACACGACAGATAGTTATTTAAGAGAATTATGCTTTAAGGGATTAAAAGAAAGATATGAAAATCCTACCGAAGAAGTAATAGAAAGATTAAATTATGAACTTAGTGTTATAGAGAAAATGGGTTATGTAGAGTACTTCTTAATAACTTGGGACTTTATAAATTATGCTAAGGAAAATAATATAATGGTAGGACCAGGACGTGGTAGTGCAGCGGGTTCAATAGTTGCATATACACTTAAGATAACAGATATAGACCCTATAAAATATTCATTATTATTTGAGCGTTTCTTAAACCCAGAAAGAGTATCTATGCCAGATATAGATATAGACTTCTGCTATGAAAGAAGAGAAGAAGTTATTGATTATGTAAAAAGAAAATATGGTGAAGATCATGTCGCACAGATAATTACTTTTGGTACAATGGGTGCAAAGGCAGCAATAAGGGATGTAGGTAGAGTTTTAGATATACCATATAATAAAGTTGATAAAATAGCAAAAGAAATCCCTTTTGCATTAGGAATGACAATAGATAAAGCATTAGATACAAATCCTAATTTAAGGGAACTCTATGAAAATGATTCAGAAACTAAGGAAATAATAGATATATCAAGATCAATAGAAGGTATGTTAAGACATGCATCTACTCATGCAGCAGGTGTAGTTATATCTAAAAATCCTGTAGATGAGTATGTTCCATTATATAAACACCAAGATGCTATAACGACTCAGTTTACTATGACTACATTAGAAGAGCTTGGACTTTTAAAGATGGATTTCCTTGGTCTTAGAACACTTACCGTTATAAGAGATGCATTAGAGTTAATAGAGAGAAAATATGGTAGAAAAATTGATTTTTCTAAGATGGAATATAATGATCCAAAGGTATATGAATTACTATCATCTGGAAATACATTAGGTGTATTCCAGTTAGAAAGTGCTGGTATGAGAAGTTTTATGAAGCAGCTTAAACCAGATAACTTTGAGGATATAGTAGCAGGGATATCTTTATATAGACCAGGTCCAATGGATTCTATACCAACTTATATTGAAAATAAAAATAATCCAGATAAAGTAACATATATACATGAATCATTAAGACCTATAATGGAGGTTACCTATGGATGCTTGGTTTATCAAGAGCAAGTTATGCAGGTTGTTCGAGATTTAGGTGGATATAGCTATGGTCGAAGCGACTTAGTTAGAAGAGCTATGGGTAAGAAAAAAATGGATGTTATGGAGCAAGAAAGACAATACTTTATACATGGTAAAAAAGATGAAAATGGAAATACAGAAATAAGTGGTTGTATAGCAAATGGAATTTCTGAAGATATTGCCAATAAGATATTTGATGATATGATTGATTTTGCAAAATACGCATTTAATAAATCTCATGCAGCTGCATATGGAGTTCTATCTTATGAAACAGCATATTTAAAAGCTCATTACCCTGTTGAATTTATGGCGGCACTTATAACTAGTGTAATGGGAAATACAGATAAAGTTGTTGAATATATAAGGGAGTGTAATGCTTTAGGAATAGAAGTATTAAAGCCAGATATAAATAAAAGTTTTTCTAAGTTTTCTGTTGAAGGTAAAAATATTAGATTTGGACTTGCTGCAGTTAAAAATGTAGGTGTAAATATAATTAACAATATAATAAACGAAAGAGAATTAAATGGTCCTTTCACAGATATTATAGATTTAGTTAAAAGGTTAGATTCTAAGGATACCAATAAGAGAGTATTAGAAAGTTTAATAAAATGTGGTGCATTTGATGATATAAGCTATAATAGAGCAAGTTTAATTCAAGGATATGAGTCTTTATTAGAAAGCGTATCTATGGATAGAAAGAAAAATGTACAAGGACAAATATCTTTATTTGATGGATTTGGAGCTAGTGAAGAAGTAGAACAGTTCCAAGAAATTTATACAATGCCTAAGGTTAAAGAATATGAAGAACGTGAAAAACTAACTTTAGAAAAAGAAGTACTTGGAATGTATGTAACTGGACATCCTCTATCTCAATATAAAGAAGTTTTAGAGAGAAATACATCTATAGACAATGGAAAGTTAAACGCATTAAAAGAAGATGAAGAAGCATATATTAATTTAGATGAGAGAGAAGTTATTATGGGTGGAATGGTAGTAAACAAAACTATTAAAACTACAAAACGAAATGATATCATGGCTTTCATAGAATTAGAAGATTTATATGGAAATATTGAAGTTGTAGTATTCCCTCAGGTACTACAACGATTTAATAATATATTAAATGAAGATAATATAGTATATGTAAAAGGAAGATTAAATATAAAAGAAGATGAACCTGCTAAAATTATAGCAAGTGAATTTAGAGATATAAATGATAATTTAAAAAATAAATCAAGAGATGGGTTATATATAAAAATTGATACTTTTAGCAACGATGTTTTATTAAGTAAAATAAAATCAATATTAGCTAATTATCCGGGAAGTGAGTCTGTATATTTATTTGCTGATGATTCTAGAAAATTATACAAATTTAGTGAATATAATATTAATATAAATCAACAAATACTAAAAGATTTAGAATCTATTCTTCCTAAGGAAAATATTAAAATAAAAAAATAAATAATTTAATAAAAAGTAAGCAAAAAATAAACACATAGAATAATACAAAATCTATATTTAGTTGTGATATAATTACAAAAAACAGATATTTTCAGATTTTAATTTTTACCTTAAATAGATAAAAATATAATATAGGGGCTTTTAAAGTCCCTATAATTAAAATCAGGAGGAATATTATGAAAACTATAGGGATTTTAACTAGCGGAGGAGATGCTCCAGGGATGAATGCAGCAATAAGAGCTGTTGTAAGATCAGCTATATATTATGGTTGCAAGGTGTATGCTATAAATAGAGGATATAAAGGTTTACTAGAAGAAGATTTAGAGGAAATGAACTTATCATCTGTTGGAGACATAATACATAGAGGGGGAACTATATTAAAATCTTCTAGATGTGAAGAATTTAAAACAGAAGAAGGAAGGTTAAGAGGTGTTCAGGTACTTAAAAAGTATAAAATTGACTGCTTAGTTGTTATTGGTGGAGATGGTTCATTTAATGGAGCACAAAAACTAAGTGAACTAGGATTTCCAGCAATAGGAATACCAGGTACTATAGATAATGATTTAGCGTACACTGATTATACTTTAGGGTTTGATACTGCAATGAATACAATTGCAGATGCAATAACTAAAATAAGAGATACTTCTTCATCTCATGAACGTGTTAATATAGTCGAAGTAATGGGAAGAAAATGTGGAGACCTTGCTTTATATTCAGGCTTAGCAGGTGGAGCTGAAACTATAATAGTGCCAGAAATGGGATTTAATGTTGAAGATATATGTAATAGATTAAAAACTACTCAAAAAAGAGGAAAAAGACATAGCATAATCGTATTAGCTGAAGGTGTAGGAAATGCAAGTGATCTAGGTAAAGAAATTATAAAAATAACTAATGCTGATTTAAGAGTAACTGTATTGGGTCATGTACAAAGAGGTGGGTGCCCATCAGTATTTGATAGAATACTTGCAAGTAGAATGGGAGTAAGAGCTGTTGAATTACTTTTAGATGGAAAATCAGCTAGAGTCGTAGGGATAAGAGACAATAAAATTATAGACATGGACATAAATGAAGCCTTATCTATGACGAGATCTTTTGATAAAGAGACTTATGAAATGGCAAAAATATTATCTATATACTTTTAGGAGGAAATAATATATGCTTACGAATGAAAAAAGAACTAAAATAGTTTGTACTCTAGGGCCAGCTTCAGATAGTGAGGAGATTTTAACAAAACTTATTGAAAGTGGATTAAATGTTTGTAGATTTAACTTTTCTCATGGGTCACATGAAGAACATAAGGCTAGACTAGATACAGTTAAAAAGGTTAGAGAGAAATTAAATAAGCCTATTGCGATATTACTTGATACTAAAGGTCCAGAAATAAGAACAGGACAATTTTCAGATCCAGAGGTTTTATTAGAAGAAGGAAATAAGTTTACTATAACAATGAAGGATGTTATGGGTACAAAAGAAATGTGTACAGTAAGCTATAAAGACCTTGCTAAAGATGTTAAATCAGAGGATATGATACTTATAGATGATGGTTTAGTTGGTCTTAGAGTTAAAGAAGTTAACGGTGACGATATAGTTTGTATAGTTGAAAACTCTGGAATAGTTAAAAATCATAAAGGGGTAAATATACCAGGAGTTAAAATAAACCTACCTGCATTAACTGAAAAGGATGTAAAAGATATAGAATTCGGTATAGAACAAGGGATAGATTTTATAGCAGCATCTTTTGTAAGAAAGGCATCAGATGTTTTAGCCATAAGAGAGATATTAGAGAAAAATAATGCTACTGATATAAAAATAATATCTAAGATAGAAAACCAAGAGGGTGTAGATAATTTAGATGAGATAATAAAGGTATCAGATGGTATTATGGTAGCAAGAGGTGATCTTGGTGTTGAAATACCAACAGAAGAGATGCCTATTGTTCAAAAAACGATGATAAAGAAATGTAACGAAGCTGGAAAACCAGTTATAACAGCTACTCAAATGCTTGACTCTATGATTAGAAACCCAAGACCAACTAGAGCAGAAGTTACTGATGTTGCAAATGCCATATACGATGGAACGGATGCCATAATGTTATCTGGAGAAACTGCAGCTGGTAAATATCCAGTAGATGCAGTAAAAATAATGGCTACAATAGCTAAAAGAACAGAAAAAACTTTAAATTATGATGAGATATTAAAAAATAGCCTCACTAGAGAAAAATCAGTTACAGATGCGATAAGTTATTCAACATGTTCAACTGCAGTAGCATTAGACGCATCTGCTATTGTTACAGCTACTTCATCTGGACATACAGCTAGAATGGTATCTAAATTTAGACCACAAGCTCCTATAGTTGCTGCAACTATAAGTGAAATAGCTATGAGACAGTTATCTCTTAGCTGGGGGGTATATCCAGTGAAGGCTGAATTAGGTTCAAATACAGATGACGTTATAGACTATTCTATAAAATCAGCAAAGAAATTAGGATATTTAAATGATGGAGAACTTGTAGTTATAACTGCTGGAGTTCCAGCTGGTATAAGTGGTACAACTAACTTAATAAAAGTACGTGTAATGAGTGAAGAAATAGTTCAAGGTATAGGAGTAGGAGATAAAACTGTAGAAGGTAAAGTTTGTATAGTTAATTCTGGTGAAAATTACGATAACTTTAATGAAGGTGATATATTAGTAACAAGAATGACTGATATTGAGATGAATGATTATATAGAAAAGGCTGGAGCTATAGTTACTGAAGATGGTGGGATGACATCTCATGCTGCAATAGTAGGCCTTAATTTAGATAAGGCAGTTGTTGTATCTGCAACAGACATACTTAAATTAGTAAAAAATGGAGAAATTATAACTGTTGATTCTTCAAGAGGAGCAATATATAGAGGATCAACAAGAGTATTATAATAAAATTAATATAAAAAATAGGTATTGTTAATAATATTTAATGTTTATATTTATATAAGGGCTTTATAAGCTCTTATTTTTTTGGTAAAATAAATTCTTGTAGTTTTAAATAATTTGTACGGAGGATTAACCTATGTTGTCAAAAGATAAAGAATATGTAGTTGATATAGTAGATATAGGTCAAGGCGGCGTTGGAGTAGGTAAATACGATGGTTTCACAGTATTTGTAGATGGCGGGCTAATAAATGATAAATTAAAAGTAAAAATTAATAAATCAAAAAAGAACTATGCTGTTGGAGATATAGTTGAAATAATAGAAGCATCTCCATTTAGAGTAAAAAGAAAATGTAGTGATACTCTAAAGCAATGTGGAGGATGTCAAATTCAAGAATTAGATTACCAAAAGCAATTAGATATAAAGACTAATGAGGTAAAACAGGTTATAAGTAGGATCGGAAAATTAGAAGATGTAATTGTACATGAAACGCTAGGTATGGAAGACCCTATAAGATATAGAAATAAGGCTCAATTTCCAATTCAAAAAGTGAATGGAAGTCCAGTTATAGGATTTTATAAGAAAAAGAGTCATGATATAATACCTACAGATGAGTGTATAATACAACATGAAATAAATGACAAAATTATAAAAATAATAAAAACATATATAAATGCATATAAGGTAAGTATTTATGATGAAAAAACTCATACAGGGGTTCTAAGACACTTAGTTACTAAGGTTGGTTTTACAACTAATGAGGTGATGGTAGTATTAGTAGCTAATGGAAATAAGTTACCTAATCTAAATGAACTAGCTTCTGTACTTAAAGAAAATATACCTGGATTTAAAACGTTAGTAGTGAATGTAAATAAAGCTAAAACTAATGTAATATTAGGTAGAGAAAATATTGTTGTTTATGGAGAAGGAAAGATAAATGATTATATAGGTGATCTAGTGTTCGAAATATCACCATTATCATTCTTCCAAGTAAATCCACTTCAAACAGAAGTTTTATACAATAAAGCATTAGAATATGCAGACTTACAAGAAAATGATACTGTATTTGATATATATTGTGGAATAGGTACTATATCATTATTCTTAGCTCAAAAAGCTAAAAAGGTATATGGTATAGAGATAGTTGAAGATGCTATAAAAGATGCAAAAATAAATGCTCACTTAAATAACTTAGATAATACAG
>JAEIGA010012420.1_pt1 | contig 12933 bp, 12 predicted proteins | sample 9270691 | NCBI WGS metagenome assembly JAEIGA01 (sample SAMN17057246, study PRJNA624740) | gut metagenome | biome: biome; isolation source: fecal sample | host: Bos grunniens | place: China: Xizang | collected 2019 | reverse complement strand
TTGCGTCCCGAATTTTCAGCATTTGACTTTTGCTGAATGTGCGCTATATTTTGCAAGTCGCAATAACAATAACTGGACCACAGAGTGGACCACAAATAAAAGGCATATTTCAGCGGGTAACTCTGTTGGAATAAAGAGATTACAGAAGAAGGCTCGGCGCTCCTCTCACCCCGACCATTTTTTTTGCCAAAATTTGGCAAAAAAAACATGAAGCCTGAAAAGGCTTCGCTTCATGGCACGCAGTGCCGCTTCATACGGCGCAGCCGTGCTTCATACACCGCAGGTGCGCTTCATATATTCGCCTTTTCAGATGAAACATTGTTCCGTTTCACTCCACAATATGAAGCATCTCCACGATGTTCCGATATGAAGCATTCGCTTCGCTCATATTATGAGAGAAATGAAAAATGAGAGTTTGTCCGCTTGTAATACAATACTATCCGCATTATATTACTGTCGGAAAGGAAAACTCAAGCAGCGGCTTTGACAAATTCTGATTTGTACGCCGTTGCTTTTTCTTTTTGCTTTGATTATTTTTTTGCTACGCCAAAAAATGGGATTGTTCTCTTCGCCTTTTGAAACATCCTCACAACATCGCAGAGCAGCAAAATATTGATGTATTTTGATAATCTATAATTGAAAAGCACTCAATACCATGGAACACGGTATTGAGTGCTTTTTATGTTTTGTACTATACCATAGAGGTAAAATGAATACAAATAAATATGGAATCAGAAATTTTAAAAATATCTTCAGTACCTAAGAAATTCGTTCAGTATTTCATTCAGCTCTTTAAAACTGCATGTTACATATTTACCATCGAATTCCACCTGAACCTCAACCTGAACTTTTTTCCCTTTCGGTCCTGTAAGATAAAGTGCCCCATTATACGCATCTCCTTTTTTGAAAAGAAGCAATTTGTTTATGGCTACCTCTTTTAACTTTGGATTTTCAGCTTTTATATCACGAAGATATTCTTGAGTTATCTTCAACGCTTGCGATTCTAAATCGTCTGTACTTGTCAACCATTTATTAATTGTTCGCTCTGCATCGCCGCAACCGCACACGGCAATAGACATAGAGCAAATAACACCAAGTAAAACAACAGTTTTTTGGAACATTTTCATATGAACTCCCTGTAAATCCATATTTTATTTAGTAAAAAACAATTACCAATCCTTATTTTAAGGTAATGCAATATCGTAAAATATGCAAACGAGATATTTCAACTTTTCCGAAAAAATCCTCTTTTTTTCTACTGTATCTACTGTTTTTTGTGATTTTCTTCAGAAATGGCGTGATATTTTTGTTTCGGGACGCAATGCGTCCCGAATTTTCATCATTTGACTATGGGATTGTTCTCTCCGTCCTCTGCATATCCAGTTTCAATCGTTCTTGCAAGACATTTGCTTGATACGGGGTGCCGTCGCTGACGCTCCGGCTCGCTTCGCTTGCGGGTGGATCTTGGTTTATCGGGGGGGCAAATCATCCTTGTCCAGGTGCAGCCGCTGCCGGATGGGGCGATAGTTGGGAAAAATCATCGTTTACGGGTTGCAAAATATTTCTTTTGCGGCTATATTAACCCGTATTGATGTGATTTATACCAAATATAAGGATTTTATCTTATGGGCTTTGCTGCGTGGCTTTTTGTTATCGTCTGTTTCGGATTTGTCATGTATATGGCTTTCCATTCACGGAAATATATCCGGGACGCTGTCGATTTTCTTGCCGCCGGCCGGGTGGGCGGACGCTATGTTCTGTCCGTCGCCGGTATGGAATCGGCTCTGGGAATGATGGCGCTGATCTCGCTGGTCGAAATGAAATATCAGTCCGGTCTGTCTCTGGAATTCTGGAACGTGCTCCTGCTGCCGCTGGGCATGATTCTTTCGCTGACCGGGTTCTGTATCTACCGTTACCGGCAGACCCGATCGCTTTCGCTGGGTGAATTTCTGGAAAGACGCTACAACCGGCCGCTGCGTATTTTTGCCATGATTTTGCGTACCAGCGCTGAAATGCTGACCAATACCATCGGACCTGCGATCGCAGCGCGGGTATTTATCTATCTGTTTGACTGGCCCGCCAAACTTCACTTCCTGGGATTGACGATCGATACCTTTATGCTGGTGATGGCGGTGACATTGCTTCTGGCACTTACCATTATCAGCTGCGGCGGTATGCTGGCGCTTCTGGTGACCGACTGTTTGCAGGGATTGCTCTGCTACCCGATTTTCGTAATATTCGTCATCTACGTGTTTTACAACTTCTCCTGGGACAATGAGATCGTTCCGACGCTTGCCAACCGTGTTCCCGGAGAAAGTTTCCTGAGTCCGTTTGATATTTCTGAACTCAAAGATTTCAATGCTTTTGCCATATTTGTGACCATTTTCGGAACGGTTCTCAACCGGGGCATCTGGTACGGCGGCGGTCAGACCAGCAGCGCCAGAACTCCGCACGAACAGAAAATGGCCGGTATTCTCGGCGAATTGCGCGGTGCATTTTCCGGGATCATGGTGCTGCTTTTTGCGCTGATGGTGATGGTGATTTTCCAGAATCCGAACCACTTCAAAACTGCCCACCGCATCCGTCAGGATCTTGCTCATTCGGTCATTGAAGATGTCGTTGATGACCCGGTGAAAGCGGCAAAAATCAACGAAACCATCTCCCACATACCTGCCGAACCGCAGAAAATTGAAAAACTTTCTCTCAAGAAAAATTACGATACTCCCTACATGGATACGGTCAAATCCGCAATGAATCAGGAGATCGGAACCGGCGAAGGCAACGCCAAATTTCAGGAATTCCGGACGCTGTTTCATCAGATGATGTTTCCGGTCACCATGCGCAAAGTCCTGCCGGAATGGCTGATGTCAGTACTCTGTCTGCTGTTGATAATGCTGATGGTTTCTACGGACGACTCCAAAATGTTCAGCAGTTCGCTTACCATTACCCAGGATATCATTATTCCGCTTTACGGCAAACCGCTTCCGGTAAAACGGCAGCTTACGCTGGCAAGAATATTGACATTGTTTGTGGCGGTATGCTTTTTCTTCGGTTCGATTTTCCTGTCGCAGCTTGACTATATCAAGCTTTACATCACGATCGTGGTGTCGATCTGGGCAGGTGGTGCCGGCCCGGTGGTGCTTTTCGGACTTTACAGTCGCTTCGGTAATACTGCGGGTGCATTCACCTCGCTGATACTGGGTTCATCCACCTCGCTGACCGGTGTGCTTATCCAGCGCAACTGGGCGGATCACATCTATCCGTTTTTGTCGAAAAACGGCTGGGTGGACAGCGTCGGAAACTTTTTGGCGACCGTATCCAAACCGTTCAATCCCTACATCAAATGGGAGATGAATCCGGTGAAGTGTCCGATCAACTCCTATGAATTCTTTTTCCTGGCGATGCTCATCGGTATTTCCGGATATGTGATCGCTTCGCTTGCGACCAATCGCGGTAAACTCTTTGATCTGGACAAGATGCTGCACCGTGACGAAGAGACCAAACCGCAGAAAAAGGTTTCCATTATCAATAAGTTGATCGGTATCAATGCCGAATACACTCTCGGTGACAAGATCATCACCTGGTTCGTATTCTGCTACAGCATCATGTGGCGTTGCGGAATCGCGTTCCTCTCGGTGGTGGTGTGGAATATTGTCTCCCGCTGGGAACTCAAGAGCTGGGGAACCTACTTCTTTGTGACACTTTTTGCCATTCCTTGCGTGTTGGGAGTGTTCACCACATTCTGGTTCCTCATCGGCGGAATCCGGGATCTGCGTCAGCTTTTCCGTGACCTTGCCAAGCGCAAAATCGACGAAAGCGATAACGGTTTCGTCAATAAAAACTGATCTTCTAAAACTGCAGCTGCGAACTTGATTTTGCATTGGTTCACCGATTGAACGTGATCATCTCAATCGGAAAAATGCCAATGCAAGATCCGCAGTTTTGAAATCATATCATTTCTTTTGACATCCCCAGCTGATAAGCAGTTGTTTTACAGTTTCGTTTGATTCTGCATAGTCCAATGCGCCATAGCCGTTAATTCATCCGGAACTTTCCAATATGTAATTTTCTCCAACATCTGTTACTTGTCCCGGGTCAAAATATCGGCAAACAAGGTACAATCGTCTGCGGAAAAAATGGGGATATTTTCATCAATGACAAATTTCATGCGGATAACATCTCCATAAGGCGAACTCTTTTTTACCGGAACTTTGTAAATGGCAGTTCCGCGCTTTTCCGGAGTGGATAAATCGTTCCAGTTATGCCCTTTCTGCCAACAGAGTTCCTGCAAATCTTCCCGTTTTCTGCCGATCAATTCTTTGTGCGAATAAAGACTCTGCGCCAGCATGGACAAACTGTTTTTCGTTGCATCGTTCTGCCGCCAGATGAAGTAACTGCGGATATCTTCGTGCGGGATGACAAATGCCCGTGAATCAAAAAACGCCGGATGTTTTACCGGATATGGATTGTGAGTGTTGAAATAACAGCTCGCCATTGAAGCGGTAAGCGATACCAGTTTCTGTACTCTTTTATCAAACCACGCCGTGGTATCATAAGAGTTATCATCAGGGAACAATAATGAAATTTCATCGGATTGAGTATAACCCAATACACAGCCGCTGCAATTTTCGCAGAGAAATTTGGTGGTTTCCGCCATAAGTTTTATCATCTGATGATCAAACGGTTTTGCACATTTGGTTTTCCGTGTCCACGAATGGAATGCTCTGCCGTCCAGCCGGACGATCATCGGCAGAGAACGGATGAATTTGTAATCGAAACAGCTTTCAAAATGTTTCATCCGGTCGCCCAGGGTATCTTTTTTTGACATATTACACCTCTTGAAATTGTGATACTGCAAAATTATTGTTTTCTATTTTTACATAAAACAGTTCATCAAATCCCTCCTGCTTGGAGGGCCGCTCCAAGGGAGCGATCTTATTCCGCAAGGCGATCTCCGGAACTTTCTTTTTCCCTTGCCGCTGATCATTGCGGATGCGGCACTCATCAATAGAAGAGCGGAAATAATAACCGATTACCTTATATCCGTGCCTTTTACCGGCTTCAATATATTTTTTCCTTTCCTCTGCGGAGACATCTGTGTTGTCGATAACGCATGATTTTCCTGATGTCAGCGTTTCCTCAAGTATCTTGTTTTCCTGACGTCGTGTGTGCAGGATATCCAACGATATATGAGTATGCGTTGCTGCAAAATTCTGCTGATAAAAGGTTGTTTTACCGCTTGCCGGAATGCCGATAAAAATAATCATATCCTTTGCAGGGGGCAGTTCGAAAAATTTTTTCAGCGGATTCCAGGAATGATCAAGTATATATTCTACCATTTTGTACAGTTTGTCATCAAGCGGGGAAGGCATCAGCATTGCCAGGAGAAATATTATCTGAGCGACAATAGCAACCAGCAGATTCCAAACGGATGATGCAACAAACATTACAAAATAAAAAATTGCAAGTACAGGTGCGCACAGATACATTACAAAATCTTTCATTATGATATTCTCCATATTTTTCCGGTAAATCCGGGAAGCATCCTGATAACATTGAGCAAACGTTCAATAATTATTCTCCTTTTTTCGTCGAATCACCAATTTTTCTCTTGTCCGGCTATAATATAATTACCGCAAGTGGACATTTTGCGTCCACTGAAAAAATATAATAGAAAATTTTCATAAATTTTCTATCCGGTAAACCTGCAAGCCTTTACGGGCAAATTCCCGTTCCAGAATCGCCACATTGTCAGCAACTACTTTGTGAGTATGTTCAAAAACGCGACGCGGTGTGCAATGGCTGCCGTGAGCAGCTCGTTTCAACACTCCGTTTTCCCAGGCCTCTTGGGGATCACGGATGATGTGGATGATGACCGCATTTGCACCGAGAGCAAAGATGGATCCCAGGGTGTTGCGGGCTGCTTCAAGCGAAGCCAGCGTGGCATCGATCACCCAATTTTCACCCAAGTGCGCTCTGATACCGTCACAGAAAGTGCTTTTACCGGAACCGTTGCCACCCGCCATAAAAATCACCGTTCTGCCGGGATGGATCTCCTCGAGCATTTTTCCGATCAAGGCTTTTACGATTTTTGAAGAAGCCGGATGAAATTTTGCCACCGATCCCGGATCAGACGGAGTATATCCATCTTTTATAAATGCCATTTTAGCGCAATCCGTATTGATGATCCGTCCGAAATTCCGCAGATACCATGCAGTCAGATCTCCCTGCGGCAATTCATCGGGAACAACTTGAAAAAAATCTTCGCCGGATGATGCCAATTTCAAACGTTTTATTCCATGATTTATCATGATTTGAAAAACATCCTCAAAATATCATTGACATCCATATCCGGATTTTCTTTGTTTGAATCGTTTTCTTCCGGTTCCCCTCCGGCAGTCAGATAAAATTCGCCGTTTTCTTCTTCATACTTCTGACCGCTGCCCCAGCCGATATCAGAACCGTAAGAGCGGTAACACTTCTGACACATAGTTGCCCATTCCGGAACATCTCGCCGACGGGTATCGTACAAGACACCTTTTATTTCCTCACCGCAAATATCGCAGACATTCTCGCCGAACCACCGTTGCCGCTCTTCCATGATAAACCTCCATAACTTATTTATTGTGAATTATTCATTTTCCGCAAATTCCAATAAAATCATCGATCAATTTGTCAAGTTTTTCCCGGTCTTTGATGGCGGCAAGCCACCGTTCCGGAATGGCGGAATATCCGTAATACGCTCCGGCGATCTGGCCGCAGACTGCCCCGATGGTGTCGGCATCTCCGCCGAGGTTGACCGCCGCAATCAGAGCCGCTTCAAAAGAATCAGTGGAGTGAAACGCCCACAATGCCGCCTGGAGCGTGGAAACCGCCCACCCGGAATTATTCACCTCTTCCCGGCAGGAATATTCCGAGCGCTGTTCCGTTTTACATCCGGATAAATGCGTCCGGCAGATCTCCGCCATCAGATCGGCTGTTTCCCGGACTTTACAGCTGTTATGAGTAAGATCGCTCACTTCGTGGATCACCCGGTTGTCGCCGCGGTCAAGCTGCAGACTTGGAGCCAAACGCATAATCGAACCATTACCCTGCGAATCTTCAAATCCGTTGCACAAATCTCCGCGTTTAAGACCGTGGATGCCCATTACTGTAGCCGTCCCGACATCAAAGGAGTAATCCAAACTGGAACAAAATCCGTCATCGTACCAACGAATAAAGTTGTTCGCAATATCCTCAAGGTCATATTCCCTGCAGTTGACAGCACTCTCCATGATACACAGCGCCATTGCGCCGTCATCGGTCCAGCAGCCGGCCGGGGTATTGAAGTGCTGACAGGGTATCATTTCAGAAATGTGAGGAAATGAGTCCATATCCATAAACTGTACCGGAGAACCAAGACAATCTCCAATAATCAATCCCCACAACATTCCCCGGATGCGATCATTTTTTTCACTGTTCATCTTACAGATCCTTCATGTAAATTTTTATGGTTATCGTTATCCAGCTGCTGAATTCAGAAAACTCGATTTCAGCTACTTTCCCGTAAAGCATTTTGCCGCCGTCCAGCAAATGGGCGATGATTTCATTTTTCTTGCGGGGGATATAGCCGAGTTTGCCGCCATCGGCATTGTCAACGCGAATGGCAAGTTTGTCATATTTATTGTCGGCTTCCCGTACCAGTGAAACGACACTGCCTTCGGTCAACGCTTTGGCTTTTTTCTCAATATCTTCGACGAACCCGGTTCCGGCGATTTCGCACTCCAGCAGAAAAAGTTCCTGCACAAAGGGCATGGGAACTCCGCCGCCATTGTTGAGTTTGGCGAGATTCTTCCAATTTTCAAGTTTTACGATTCCCTCTGCCATGATCAGAATTGCGCCCTTATGTTTTTGAGTTCAGCGATATGCTCTTTGCAGAGTTTGATCTCTTCATCCAGCTCCCGGCGCTTGCGCATGACTTCGGCGGGGTTGGTCAGCAGCGTTTTATATAAATAAGGAACGCGTTGACGGGTGTCAGCGATCTGTTTTTCCAGATCGGAAATTTTCTTTGTGATCTTTGCCAGCTCTTCTTTGATCTGTTCCATCGTGTTGATGCTTTCCACAAAGTCGATTTTGCCTTCCAGAAGTTCGTCCGCCATATCAGCCAAGAGGAAAAGTTCATCCCAATAGTTCGCCTTGTATGCCATTTGGACCCGTTCCCAGAGTTCTGCTGCACCGGCAGGGAGATCGGGATTAAGATCCGGATGCAGTTTGCGGACGATGTCGTGATAGAGTTTTTTGAAAGCCTTGGTTTCTTCATCGGTCCACTTGGGGGCGGAAAAGTGTTCCCGGGCGCTCTGCAATTTTTTACATTGCTCATCCAATTGCTTTTTATATTCGGCAAACTCGCGTTCGATGATGAGTTTCACTTCTCCGGCGGCAATGGTTTCGCCACGGTTGCGGGCGGCTTGAAAGAGGGCAATTTCCCGTTTCAAACGCAATATTTCCACCTGACAGGAAAAAAGTGTATGTTCCTTTTTGCCCAGTTTGAGCATATATTCGGTTTCCAGATTTTTACAGACCACATTTACCAGCTGGCTGTATTCTTCCACCAGAGCGATATAGTGATTCCTGGCATCTTGCAGTTCCTTTTTGATTTCTTCAAATTCCGGACTGAACGCGATATTTCCTATAGGCATTACCATAGCTGTCAACCTCCTTGTGGTGTTTGTTTGGCTATAATATAGTTGCCGCAAGCGGACATTTTATGTCCACTTGAAAAATGAGTGATCAAAAAATTACAATTTTACTTGCGTTTGCCGGCTTCGAGGATAGGTAATCCGGCTTCTGTCGGGACATATATGACATTTTGCGGATTGTCATTCAAGGTTTGTATCCACAGATAACGCAGATAACTTTCATTGCCGCGAAGACTTTCACCGATGATGCTGTTGGCTTTGGCAACGCCTTCAGCACGGATCACTTCTGCTTCAGCCAAAGCTCTTGCGCTTTCTTTTTTAGCTTCAGCTTCCTGGATCGCGATTTTCCGGTTCTGCTCCGCTCGTGCCAATTCCGCCTGTCCGGCGAGCCGCTGCTGCCAGACCTTATATTGCGGATAACCATAAATCACCATACTGACCAGCAAAAGTATAATGGCGACAGTTGCCCAGGTGCGAATCAAAGAATTCATATCCAACCTCCTTTTTTGAAAAAATGCTTTCAGATCATCGTAAATCCATCCGGATTTCTTGTACACCACTGAATATAGTACAAGCAAATGGACATTTTGTGTCCACTTGAAAAATGATCCATAAAAATTTTGCAAATTTCAAATAAAAAAGCTGAAATATTACGATTTTTCAGCAAAAAGATGGTTGTTAAAAGTTGAAGTGCCTGTGTCGTATCCCGGATTATTGTACGGGGCGAGAGGGAGGCAATCCAACCGGAACAACCGGATAATTTGGGCATCGGGGGTGGGAGTCGAACCCACTACACGCCGCGCAGGGGACGGTTAAAACCTGCTCCGTCAACGCTTAACCCATACGTTTCCGGAGACGATCCCCGCTCTTCGACTGCTCTACCGGTGAGCTACACCCGATGATTTTTATTTAATTGTTGCGGGGCGGTGGATTTGAACCACCCACCCTCCGTTGTTTTCGGAAAAACAACAGACATTGTCGCCAGTCAACCAGCCCCGCATAAAAAGAAATCCTGCCCCCTCCGGCGAAACGTCCAAGACGACAGCGGGATTCAGCCCCGCTTACCGGAATGTCTGCAGGATTTTTCTTTACATTACCCAATATACCACATCTGAGTGGACTTTTTGCGTCCACTCGGAAAATGGAAGATGAAAAATTTTCAATTTTTTTATCCTTTCACCACAGCAAGCGGCGTCAGACGGACTTGGATTTCCACGAGGTCGCGTTCGGCAGCGATGACATCTTCAATATCCTTGTAGGCTTGCGGTGCCTCGGAAAGGTCAAGCATTCCCTTGCTCTTTCCGAAACGCTTCACCGGATGCCAGCGGTCGCAGACGATGCCTTTCATTGCTTCGTCGCACTCGGCGGCAGTCAGGGTGTTGCAGGCAGCGGTGCGGCTCATCCGGCGGCCGGCGCCGTGCGAACAGCTCATAAAACTTGCCGGATTACCCAGACCGCGCACGATGTAACTTGCCGTTCCCATGGAGCCGGGGATAATGCCGACTTCATCAAGTTTGGCGCTGGTGGCACCTTTGCGGTGGATGCACAGCGTTTCGCCGAAGTGTTCCTCAAAAGCGGCGTAGTTGTGGTGGATATTCACCTCCCGGATGAAGTTCACTTCAGGCACAAATTCTGCGAGCACCTCCTTGCACACTTTCATCATCCGCTGGCGGTTTTCAAAGGCGTACTTCAAGGCGAAGTTCATATCGCGGAAGTAGTTGTGACCGTCCGGTTCCGCAATCGGCAGAAACGCCAGATCGCTGCAAGGCAGCGGAGTATAAAAGCGTTCACAAAGTTTCATCGCTTTTTCTTGATAAAGTTCTTCGATGCGTTTTCCGAGGTTGCGGCTTCCGGAGTGGATCATCAGCCAGACGAATCCGGAATCACTCTTCTGGATTTCGATAAAGTGGTTTCCACCGCCAAGCGTACCGAGGTTGTGCCGGTCAAGACTGGTGATAAATTGAGCATCGACACCTTTGGTGTCAAGATATTCGGTGAAACCATCCCACTCCTGGGCATTTTGGTGCATATTGCCTTCGCCGACCGGAATGAGTTCTTTGATCCGGGTGTGGAGCGCCCGGCGAAAACGCATATCTTCAAGTTTTTCCGCCGGGATATCGGTTTCAACGGCGATCATACCGCAGCCGATATCCACGCCGACTGCCGCCGGGATGACGGCATCTTTGGCGGCGATCACTCCGCCGATAGGCATCCCGATACCGCAGTGGCAATCCGGCATAAGTGCAACAAAATGGCGCAGTGCCGGGTGGCAGGCGAGGTTTTCAGCTTGCGCCATGGCGACAGGTTCAATATCCCGGCACCAACTTTTAATAGGCAGAATTCCTTCTGCTCTCTTCACAAATTCCATTTTATTTTTTTCTTTCAATAACAAATTTCATATAATCTATCACGCTGTCATTCCAGCCGAAAATCTGGTGGATGCCATATTTTTCCGTCTGGTCATCCGGCATGGGCTGGGTGTTGTAACTGTCCAGGCGCAACAGAAATGCTTGGGCGCCCGGATTGAGCTGCTTGTACTGCTTCCACGCTGCAAGCCACCCTTTGCCGTACTCCATGGAATCGGTGATAAATAACGCATAATCGGTCATTATCCGATGCTTTATCATATATTCGACCGGAGCTTCCATATATGTTCCGCCATTGCTCATATTGTGGATGGTTTCAATATGCTTCAACACCGGGGCGTGGGCAGGAAGTCGGTAATTCACCACTTCGGTATGCCACGGCAGAATGGTCACATCATCCAGCCCCCGGCTGAAGAACCCGGTAAACATACCGCTGATATCGGTAAAAGTCAAATTGCTGTTGGCAAGTTGCCAAGCCATCGAACCGGAGATATCCGGTGCGATCACCCAGCGGTGCGAATTGAATTCACTCCAATCATAGGCGACGGAATAATCATCGAGCAAATTTTCCAGCAGTTCAGACAGGGAGGGCAATTCGGCCATTTCGCACAAATTATTTTTTGCCAATTCCAGAAGCATGGCATCATTCCCCGGCCGGGTGAAACCTTGCGGCAACGCTTTGTACGCAGTGTACAACCGGAAAGGAAACACCTTTGCCGCTTTGAGAGCATCCACCGAAAGTTTTTTTGCGGCAATGCTTCTGACATCCACTCCTTCGCGGGTGAACTTTGCCAGATACTTCAAAAAACGCATCACTGGCGTAACTTGGGCGGCGGCTTCCCATACTTCGGAATCAAATTTATGGTAATACGCACTCAAACTTGTCACATCGAGACGGTTTTTCAGCAGAACTTCCGCCGCCTGAGCAAGTTTCCCGTTTTCGAGCAATTCAAGAAACTCCTTGCGCGCGGCAAATTCCGGGTATTGGGTGTAGACCTCGGCGATTTTCGCTTTATCAAGATTTTTGACCTGCGAATAGGCACTCAGAATATAGGCATAAATCGGATCATCTCCGGCAAAGCGGCTTATGCGGATGGCATCGGCAAGCTGCTTGCGGTACTTCATTGCATAATAAGGCGTTACACTTTCCTGCAAGTAGGTGTGGATCGCCCGCTTTACCGAGCGGCCCAAACCGCGCAAACGGCGGGTCATATCGATAAAATCTTCCAGATCGTTTCCGGTAAGCACCACCTGGGGAAAGGCTTTCTGAAACAGTTCGGGGGATTTCTTTGACAATACCACCAGACCGAGCAGGGGGAAGGTGCGGATAAATCCTTCATTACGACCGCGGATAATGGCTTTTGCCAAATCGGCGGCATCGGCACGTTCCAAAAGGTTGAGGGCATCGGCGGTAACTTCACTTGCCGAAGCATAAAAACTGTTGCCGAGCGTCCCGGTCAAAGCAAGTTGTTCAAGCCGTGCGGCATCGCTCATCTGCCATGCCGGGAAATTTTCGTGGTTTACGGTATTGGCACTTTCGTAAGTTTTGATTCTTTCAAGTTCTTCAATAATGTTTTTCATAATAAGTCTCCTTTCAGCCCGTCGTCGGGCAATAAAAATGTTAAAATAATTGAGGAATAAATGCACTCTGTTCTTCCTTATTGCTGTTCCGCAAACAGCCGCACCGGAAGAAAATTTGAGCTATCATTGTTGAAACAGAGTACGGCACCTCAATTACAAGTTAAAAAAAGGCGGGCGGGAAATAAAAAGATACTGGCAATGTTCCCAAACGGTGAAACTGCAGAAGGAGTGCAATTCTCCAACGGAGTTTATTGCGGAAATCATTTGCAAGGGACTCCAATAGTCCCGTGGAGTAATTTCCGTCAGCA